>Ga0075522_10000710_pt1 | contig 24424 bp, 14 predicted proteins | sample NGEPerA_FD_74796 | JGI IMG/M metagenome (GOLD analysis project Ga0075522, IMG submission 74796) | Arctic peat soil microbial communities from the Barrow Environmental Observatory site, Barrow, Alaska, USA - NGEE PermafrostL2-A | ecosystem: Environmental > Terrestrial > Soil > Wetlands > Peat ...
AGAGGGCGTTGTAGGTGGCGCCATTGTTGGTGGACACCGAGACAGTGTAGTTCTGGTTAACCTGGAGGCTGTTAGGATTTATGTCGGAGGCACAACCGGAATAGGTGTCAATTTCAGAAATATTGCAGGAACCGTAGAGATCGAAAGTCTGCTGTGAGCCGCTGGCCAGCGCAACGTAACCGGCGCCGGTGGCTACGCCGCCGTTATCGCTGCCATCTGTCATCGCCGGCAACGAAACATTGGGATCGGTCAAATTAAGCAGGAGATCGGCAGTCGTATTGAGAGGATCGAAACCGGCATTGGACGAATACACCGTCTGGATCACTGGTTGAGCCGCAGGGGTGACGACCGTCAGGGTGCAGTTTGCGCTGTTTGAGGTGCCCTGGCTGTTGGCGGCGGCAACGTAGTAGTTGCCCGCATCGGCCGGAGAAACGATTGGAATGGTAATGTTTGTGCCATATTGGCCTGGCAGCACGTTGTCATTACCGTTCGTATCCACGAAGTGCCACGTCAAATTGGGAAACGGATAGCCAGTAAGCGTCGCCGATATGGTGACCCTGGAGGAGGTGTTGGTGACCGTCAGGTTCGTACTCGAGATCGTCACGGTGGGCGCGCTGGGGCTGGCTAAGGTGGTTCCGCTGATGACGATTTCGGTATATCCCACCCAGCTATTTTCCTCTGCTGGAAAGTTGAACCGGACGTATTGAATGTTGTTGGTCAACGTGTTTCCGCTGGCCGGGTTGATCTGCACGTCCACGTCCGATGGGGCACTCGCCGGTGCGGTTCCGGTGGCGACGGAGATGAAATTCGTCGTCCAAGTGGCCCCGTCACTTGAAACGTCCACCGTGTAAGCCTGCGCGCTGCGGCCGTTATCGTTCCAGGTGCTGCACACTTCCATCGAACTGATGCTGCACAGAGCGCCGAGATTATAAAGGAGAACGTCGCCGCTTTGAATCTCAATCCAATAATTCTGAACCGGTGAGCCGGGCGCAAAACTGTCGGTAAGCACAGCGGGGGTAGTGGCCGTACCCGTAAAAGTTGGCGCCGGCCCGGTCAGCGCGCCCACGTACCCGGAAATAAGATCTTGGCTCTCATTCGGCGTGAAGGCCGTCGCAGTGAAGTTTGTGGTGAGGACGTAAATATTTCCCGCCCACATCATCTCAGACCTAGAAAAAAGAAATAGGAGGACTGCCACCATGGTTTTGCTTAGAAACGCCCGGCCCTTCTTGATGTGATTGGAGGCTATTGGTGAGTTTGTTGTCATAGCGTTTTAGTTTGTTTTGCGTTCGTGACTGCTGTTTTTTGTTTATTTTGTACCCGTGAAATTGACGTATTCAGTCTCCATTTCGACTCTGGCCTGAATGTTTTTCGTGACGTTGCCATTTAAAGGTTCGTTCGCGCTCGCGATCAGCGCCTCTCTAATTCAGCGGCGTGGAATAAGCGGCCGCCATACGGTCAAAATCCTTGTCCGTAGGGTATGACGCTGCTGTATAGATAGTGGTGGCCTTTAACGTATTTTGCAGATACCAGGTCCAGTGTTCAGAGTGCCCGTCGGCAAAGGACAAGTTACAGCCATTCATATGGAGAACCGTCGGAAGGTTTTGCCAGCTTCGTGTCAGGACGTCTACGGCGAAGTAAGCATCGTCAATGGTGTATAAGCTTTCATGAATGAACACCATGGCCCGGGAAGGTGGCGGATTGAGGATGTCCGATTCTTTCACGGCGGGTGGGGAGTAGTTGGGCTCGGCCGTCGTGCCGTTCATTTGACCGCTAATCGAGTAGTTTCGAACCCTGAGTCCGCTTAGGCCGCCGACTGTGTAAATCTTGACTTCCGCGGGGCATTCATAGATTCCGGCATTTGGGTTATAGGGATAAAGAACGCCATTTCGAATGTTCGTGACGTTGAAAATATCTGGATTCCCTCCACCCACATTGCCATAAACCCAAGCCACTCCTCCAGTGCCGTCACCGTTCACGGCGCCCGGACTGTTGGGCGCCAAGTACCCTCTGTTGTCATTGGCGTAAGAGAGCCAGGCAAGGGTCAACTGCCTCTCGTTTGACATGCATTGGGTGGAGACCGCTTGCATTTTGGCCCGCCCTAACGCGGGCAGCAGCATCGCGGCGAGAATGGCGATGATGGCAATGACGACCAACAATTCAATCAAAGTGAAGCCACCGAAGTTATTTGTCGCGGCGATGGAGTCAGAATGCGTCCCGCCTGCGCGTTGCGGTTCCAAATGCCGCGGCACAGGCTGACAACCGGCACGTCCTGTTCTACTCAACGACGCTAGATGATTCGTTTGCTTGGCACTCATTTTAGATTCTGGGCTTGCGCAGAGACTCACACGCTTCGTTCGACTCCACCATGGATAAAATGACAATTATCGTGGATAAATTGTTTTTATGAGTCCATCCCTACAACCGGAATCTGTCAAAAAGTCCACGCAATTTGTCATTCTATCCATTGTCCGCGAAGGGCTTTTGACACTAGCTTCCTGACACATTTTTTCCTTGAAACCTTCTCACTTGAAAATAACAGAGATCAAACTTTATACGGTTAAATGCGGCGACACAGGCGCCCGCGGCGCGGCGATGGGCGAATCCCAATATTGGGGCGGCGGCTGGCAGGCGCAGACTCTTATTTCCAATCCCATGTCCGTCCATCCTCACTATTCCCGGATACGCTCCCTCTGGATGGGCGGCGGACAAGACCCGTTCGTCATTGAAATTTTCACGGACGAGGGAGTGAGCGGCTTTTGCGCGAACTACGGTGGCGGCGCGTTTGCCTGCAGCATTATAGATAAACATCTCAAACGATTTCTAATTGGCCAGGACCCGTATAACATAGAGTTGATCTGGGACCAAATGAACCGTTCCACCTTGCCTTATGGCTTGGGCGGATTAACGAGCATGGCCATGGCGGGCGTGGATCTTGCCCTTTACGACCTGGTGGCCAAGGCGCAGAAACTCCCCGTGTATAAGATCATCGGCGGCCAAACCAAGGAGGCCATTCCATGTTATGTGACGATTCACCCGGATTACGTGGAGGCCTGGCGCGATCGCGGTTTTCTCGGGGTCAAGATTGCCGCCCCGTGGGGGGTTGAAAGCGGACGCGATGGAATTAAGAAAATGGAAAAACTCATCGCTAAACTGCGCCACGATCTCGGCGATGATATGGAAATCATGATTGATTGCTATCTGTCATGGGACATCGAGTTCGCAACGCGCGTCGCTGAACGGGTGCGCGATTATGACGTTAAGTGGTTTGAAGACCCGCTCCAAAACGGTTGGGCGACGGAAAATAACCGTATTTTGCGTGACCGCATTGCGCCGATTCTCCTCGCGACGGGCAATCTGGAATATCATCCAAAGGCCTTTCATAACATAATTCATAATCACGCTACCGACATCATTCAGCCTGAGATGCAATGGTGCGGCGGCTATACACCCACGCGCTGGATTGCCGCGATGGCAAAACCTTATGATATGCCGGTCATCCCCCATGGGTCATCCGTTTATAACTACCATTTTGTGATGGCGAACACAAATTCGCCCTACGCTGAATATCTGTCCGTCGGCCAAGGAACAGACATTCAGCCGATATTCAGTGTGCTGGACGGCGAGCCGCTGCCCGTAAACGGGAAGGTTTCGCTGTCTCCGGACAAACCCGGCTTCGGAGTCGAATTGAAACGGGATTTGCTGGCGCCGTTCAAAGTTTAAGTCATGAAAAGAATTCGTATTGGAATCATTGGCGCGGGTTGGTGGGCCACCTTCGCCCACATCCCAGCGCTCAAATCGCATCCGCAGGCCGAACTCGTCGCCGTGCAAAGCCGCGAAAAGGCAAAGGCTGAAAAAATCGCGGGCGACTTCCGGGTGAAATACGCCTGCACCACCGTTCAGGAAATTCTCGCCATCAAAGAACTCGACGCCGTGATCGTCTCCTCCACGCCCAACGTGCATTACGCACAAGCCCGGGCCGCGCTCGAATCGGGACGGCATGTGCTCATTGAAAAACCAATGACCTTCTCGGTCGAAGAAGCGCGCGAACTGGTTGAGACCGCGGCGCAAAAGAATTTGCAGTTGCTGGTCAGTTGTCCCTGGCACTTCACCCCCCATGGCATTGAGGCGCGGCGACTCATCCGTTCCGGCGCGCTCGGCGAAATTAAAATGATTTCCATGCTTATGACCAACCCGATTGAGAAATTGCTGCGCGGCATCAACACCTCTCCCACCCACAGCATGGATAACGTGTATGTGGAGCCGCGCAAAGGGTCTTACAGTGATCCCGCCATCGCGGGCGGCGGACAAATCTTCTGCCAGGTTTCCCATGCGGCCGCGTATCTCACTTTCCTGACCGGTTTGCGCCCCGCCGAAGTTTATGCGCGTTTCGACCGCGACGGCTCGCCGAACGACATTTACAACGCGCTTACCGTTACACTCGAAAACGGCGCGCTGGTTACTATCGCCAGCACCGGCGCCACCCCGTTGAGCGAGCGCCATTACGAAGTCCGTCTTTTCGGCGGCAAGGCCATTTTACAACTTGAGCTCTGGCGCGGCACGATGACGTTGATCGATTTCGCCGGCCAGCGCACCGAATTCACGCCGCTGGCGGAAAATGAGATTTACCCGTGCCAATCGCCCGCCTTGAATTTCGTGGATGCGATTCTGGGCAAAATTCCGAACGGTTCGCCCGGCGAACTTGGCCTCGCGTCAATGGAAATCATCGAAGCCGCCTGTGAATCCGCCCAGACGAATCGTTGTGAGAAGATTCGCGCCGTCAAACCCGTCGAAGGTAAGAATTTTGGCGCCGGCCAGCCTTCCGTTGTTCACGGAAATGCATGAGCCGGCCAGTTCAGCTATCGGGCATCGCGTGGAATCACAGCCGCGCCTTTCCTCCGCTCGTGGCCACGGCGCAACGCTACGAGGAAACCCACCCCGGCGTCCGTATCTGTTGGGAAAAACGGACTCTCGACGAATTTGGCCACATGCCGATTGATCAGTTGGCGCGCAAATTTGACTTGATTGTGATTGACCATCCCTGGGCGGGATTCGCGTTCGAGAAAAATCTGGTTCGCGACCTGAAACCGCTTCTGTCCCCGGTGGCGCTCCATGAATACGCGCAAAATTCCATCGGCCTGACATTCGAAAGTTATTGTTATGAGGGGCGATTGCTGGCCTTGCCCATTGACGCCGCCGCGCCCGCGCCAAGCTGGCGGCGCGATCTAATGGAACGAGCCGGAGCGTCCGCTCCGGCCACTTGGGCCGAAGCCGTCACGCTCGCCCGTCTCGGAATCGCCGTGATTCCCGCCTTCAATGCCGATCTCTTCCTTCACTTTCTAATGTTGGTCCAAGGCCTGGGTTCGGCCCCGTGTTCCGATCCCGATCATCTCGCGCCGCGCGACACAGCGCGCACCGCTCTGAACCTTTTGCGGGAACTAACCGAACCGATGCCGAAGGCAATCTTTGATTGGAATCCGATTCAAGTCGCCGAACGCATGACCGCCACGGACGATTTCATCTGGAATGCGTTTGCCTACACCTACAACAATTACGCCCGCGACGGGTTTGCCCGCAACCGTCTGCGCTTCGGCAATCTGGTTTCCCTCCAGCCGAACGCTCCGCGATTGCGCAGTGTGCTTGGCGGAACGGGCCTCGCGCTCTCCGCCGAGTGCAAGCAGGTGGAAATCGCGCTCGACTACGCCTGTTTCGTGGCCGGCGGCACAATTCAAAGAACGCTTTACGCGAACGCGGGCGGACAACCTTCCCACCGCGCCGCATGGGATGATCCCTCCGCCGATGTGTTATGCGGCGGCTTTTTCAGCGCCACCCGAACCATCCAGGAAGAAGCCTTTATCCGCCCCCGCTACAGCGGATACGCGCCCTTGCAAACCAGCGGTGGAAACGCGTTGCAAGAAGCGCTGCGCGATGGCCGCGATGCGGAAGCGGTGTTGGAAAAAATGGACGCGCTTTACCGTGAATCGCGACGAACCGGTTCACCCTCTTTTCAAGCCAATTAGCGGGCCGGACCCACCTTTGCCATGAATGCTATTAAGAAAAAGTGGAATGAACAGCAAGCCCTCGTCACCGGCGGCGCCTCGGGCATTGGATTTGCCATCGCCCAAAAACTTCAACATCTCGGCGTCAAGGTCGTGCTTTGCGATTTCGATTCCAAGAAACTGGAAGCTGCGGCCCAGGCCCTTGGCAGGAATGAGAGGACACTCTGCGCCGACGTCACAGACCAGAAAGCGGTTGAGACTGCCATCCATGAACACATCCATCGAACGGGACCGATCGACATTCTGGTCAACAGCGCGGGCATCACCGGCCTCACCAACGTGAAGAGCCACGAAGTCGATCCGGCCAATGTGGATCTGGTTTTTCGCGTGAATTTCTTCGGCTCATACCACACCGCGCGCGCCGTATTGCCTGGGATGCTGCGGCAAAATTACGGGCGGATTCTTCACATCGCGTCCATCGCAGGCAAGGAAGGGAACGCCGGCATGATGGCCTATTCTTCATCCAAGGCGGCCGTCATCGCCATGGCCAAAGTGCAAGGCAAGGAACTGGCCGAAACCGGCATTACCGTCAATGCGCTCGCACCGGCCGTCATCCGCACCCCCATGGTCGAAGCCATGCCCCCGGCCCAGGTAGCTTACATGACCGACAAAATTCCGATGAAACGTTGCGGCACCTTGGAGGAAATTGCGGACATGGCAGCCTTCATTGTTTCCCCGGAAACCAGTTTCACCACCGGCTTCACCTTCGACCTCACCGGTGGCCGGGCGACCAGCTAATTAGCAGCCGTCTGCGTAACCGGCGATGGGTTGGACTATGATGGCGGGGAAGTGAGCAACTGGATCGCGCTGGCATAGCACGCTATGAGACCGACGCGCTTAGCCAAGTCACGCCGCCCTGCGCCATCACGATTGGCGATAGAGTCACAAGGCTGGCTGCCATGATTATGCGGATGATCGTCTTCACGGGGCTACGCTAAACCACGCCGGCGCGGCTTTCAAGGCTAAGTTCGGGCTCCGAGATGGCGGAAGGGGTGGGATTTGAACCCACGTTAGGGTTTCCCCTAAGCCTGATTTCGAGTCAGGTGCCTTCAACCACTCAGCCACCCTTCCTTCGCCTCGTAAAATCGAGGTTTTTCGATTTTGCGACCACGTTTTCTATACTGCCGTTCTATACTTTCTATACTCTCTGCATGAAAGGCGATCAATCCGTTCATACAGACTCACGCTGGCAGAAAACGCCATCGTGGCGAACTTGGTTCGCCACGGTCAATCAGGAAAATACTATGCCCGAATCCGCGTGCGGGGCAAGCTGATTTGGAAGTCGCTCAAAACCGACCGAATCAGCGTAGCCAAGCTGCGTCTGGCCGAGCCGTTGTCACGGCTGCTGACGTATCTTTTCAACGAGGCAAATCCTGCAACGCCGGAAATCATTCGCGGTTATGTGATGTCGCTCGATACGACCGGCAAGCAACTCGGTCGCGCTCTTGACGAGGAGGATGTTCAGCGCGTCAAGCCTGCCTTCGATGAAATGAGCCAGACGTTGCGCCGAATCCATGCAGACCTGAACGAAACGCAGCACGCAAGCCGCCGCAGTAACGCCCCTGGGTCGCACTGGCACGCCCGATGAAATCGCGAAAGCCGTCGTGTTTCTCGCGTCGGATGACAGCAGCTTTGTCAACGGCATTGAACTCTTCGTGGATGGCGGCGCGGCGCAAATTTGAAGGAACCCAAAAGCCCTAAACCAACCGGATTAAGATGCAGGAAACGCGTCACCAAACATCGGCTTTCCACTTTTGGATTGTTCCCTCGTCGCTTCGTCTTGAATGACATCCCAATGCTCGACCAAAATTCCGTCTTTGATCCGCAGTATGTCCGCCGCAATCCAGCTCGCGGGCCTGCCACGACCTGAAAATCGCCCGTGGACGATCACGAAATCGCCATCGGCCGCAATCACTCCAGGCTCATACTTCAGCGTGGCTGGAGCGCTCTTGATAAGATTGAAGAGACCGTCTCGACCAGGCTGAATGTGTGCGCTGTGCTGGATATAATCTGGCGACCAGAAACGTTCAGCCGACACGTAATCCCGCTTGTTGAACAACGTGTCAAAAGCCTCCAGGACGACGGCCTTATTTTTTCTAGGACTGAAAAGGGGCTGCTGTGTGTTCCCGATATTCATCATGGGTCCTCCAACTGAAAGGGCTGCTCAGGCAGGGTCGTTCTCCAGAACGATGCGATAACGAGCCTTGCCTGAGCGAAGATGTTCCAGCGCATCGTTGACCTTTGCCATCGGAAAACTCTCGACGACCGGAGCGACTGAATGTCGTGCGCTGAATTCGAGCATACGGTCAATCGCTGTAGGACTGCCGACCGGTGAGCCCGACACTGATTTATGCCCCATGATTAAGCCGAAGGCCGGCACCGCCATTGGTTCAAGCACCGCGCCGACGACATGCAGGCGGCCCTTCGGAGCGAGCGTCCCGAGCAGTTCTGGAATGTCCAAGGGCGCATTGATTGTCGAGAGGATTAAGTCGAGGCTGCCGGCGATGCCTTTGTACACCCCGTCTCGTTTCGTGTTATGCACAACGTGCGCTCCAAGTTGATGGGCTTCGGCTTCTTTACTGTCGCTGGTGGTGAACGCATGAACTTCGCAACCCCATTTGTTGGCAAACTGAAGCGCCATGTGACCCAATCCGCCGATGCCGATGACGCCCACCCGCGCCGTGGGAGAAATGTCGTAGGCCAGGAACGGATTAAACACGGTAACACCCCCGCACAAGAGAGGCCCGGCCTTGGCCAGATCGAGGGCGTCCGGGATCGGGCGCACCCAGGTCCATTGCGCACGCAAGAGATCGGCGAAACCGCCATAGCGTCCCACGATGGTGCCCTGCGCGGTTGGGCAAAGATTATGATCGCCGGACAAACATTCACGACACCAAAGACAACTGGAAGCCGTCCATCCCACGCCAACCCGCTGTCCCACCTTGAGCCCCTTGGCGTTTTCCCCGAGCGCCAGCACAGTTCCGACGGCTTCGTGCCCCGGTACGAGCGGGAACTGCGACATTCCCCATTCGTTGTCGAGCATGGACAGATCGGAATGACAAATGCCGCAGTGGGTGACTTTGATTTCCACCTGGTCCGGCCCTAATTCGCCCGGCTCAAATTCAAACGGCTGCAGTGGAGTTTTGGGGGCTTTCGCCGCATAAGCATGAATAGTTGACATAGAATCTTTCGGTTGAATTGATGATGTTGATGCGGGACGGCTGGCAATCTTTTGGTCGGTGAACCATGGTCGCGCCACCATTTGGAGCGCCGGTAATCAGAACGACTTTTGTATTCCTATATTCTTCATGGTTGTGGATTATGAGTGGAATCCGTGGCCGGACTTGAGCATATCACCGCTCATTCGCCCCTCATCCATCCTTTGCGATTGAATCAATTGTTTTGAACAGGACATCAGTTCCATTGTGCGGCAATATAGAACTAATGGACTATTTTGTCAAATGGTGATATTATTTTGTTATGCGGCCACTTTATCATCCGTCTCTGAAAGAGATAACCGTGCAGGGCCTTCTGTATGCCCTCTCCGACCCGGTCCGGGTTCGCATCTACGTGGAACTGGCTCAGGCTGACTGCGCCATGAACTGTTCCGCCTTTGTGTCCCATGGCGGCTTGAAGCTTCCCAAGTCCACGTTGTCGCAACATTTCAAGATTCTTCGGGAAGCTGGACTGATTCGCAGCGAACGCAAAGGCGTTGAACTCAAGAACTCGACGCGATGCGCAGAGTTGAAGAAAAAATTCGGGCCCATGGTTCTCGGCATTCTCCACGCTTACGAAAACGAGGCCAGCGAATCGAAGCGCTAGCGTCCGCTCAGTGAAACACACGGATGCAACAGGTTATTGAATGTCCGAAACAACTCGGCTCTTGGCAACCGTGGCCCCTCCCATTACTGTCGCGGCAAGACTTAAATGGCTCTGCATCCGAACTTTTCGCAATCGCCCTATGCGCCACTGATTCCAGAACAGCGCTGGTTTCCTGCCGACGAAACGATGCGGGCTACGGCATACGAAAAGCTTCTTCCGCCTCTGGTGGCAAAAATTCGCCAGGAGATTTACGAATGGCGAAACAAAGGTTATCCCGGGGCTTCTGCAACTTCCGTTGCATTGCTCAAATGCTGGTTTGAAACCGAACACTTGACGGAAAATGCCGAGGGCTCCCTTTCCACGTTCTATTATTATTTTGCCCAGCGTGAAGCGGTTGAAACGGTCATTTGGCTTTACGAGGTCAAGGTGGCGCGGGATAAGTTTGACCTGATGCGCTATGATGCGTCCGGCGCGGTTTCTGCCGGGATGTTTCCCGAAGATTGGCCGCGTTACGTTTTAAAAATGGCCACCGGCGCGGGCAAGACAAAAGTTCTTTCATTGCTCATTGCCTGGAGTTTCTTTCACAAACTTTATGAGGCGAATTCAACGCTTTCACGGAACGTCCTGGTCATCGCGCCGAACATCATCGTTCTGGACCGGCTCCGCGCGGATTTCGATGGATTGAAAATTTTCTTCAACGACCCGGTTTTGCCAGACAACGGCTTTGAAGGGCGCAACTGGCGCGACGATTTTCAGATGACGCTCCACATTCAGGACGACGTGCGGATTGTGCGCAAGACGGGAAATTTTTTCCTCACCAACATTCACCGTGTTTTTCTGGGGGATGTCCTTGAGCCGACGCTGGAGGATGAAGATTTGCGCGACTATTTTCTTGCGCCTTTCGGACCGAAGCCGGCGGGCAAAACGACGGACAGCAAAACCGACCTTGGCGAAATTATCCGTGACGTTGACGAGCTGGCCATCTTTAACGATGAGGCGCACCACATTCACGACCCGCGCATGGCATGGTTCAAATCCATTCAGGACATTCATAATCGCATGCTGCAAAAAGACCGTCGCCTCTCGTTGCAAGTGGACGTGACCGCGACGCCGCGTCGTGACACTGGGGCGATTTTTGTCCAGACCGTTTCCGATTATCCGCTCGTCGAGGCCATCTACCAGAATGTTGTCAAACATCCCGTTCTGCCCGACGCCACGAGCCGCGCGAAATTGCAGGACAGAAAAAGCGCAATCTTCACTGAAAAATTTGGCGATTACCTCAAGCTCGGCATTGAAGAATGGAAAAAGAGTTTTGCCGAACATCAGCCGCTTGGCAAAAAGGCGGTTCTTTTCGTCATGGTTGACGACACTCGCAACTGTGATGAAGTCGGGGAATATCTCGAAAAGATTTGTCCCGAATTGCAAGGCGCGGTGCTGGTCATTCACACGAAAAACAACGGCGAAATTTCCGAGGCGGCGTCCGGTAAGAAGGAGGAAGAACTGCGGCTTTTGCGCCAGCAATCCAACGAGATTGATTCGTGGAAGTCGCCCTACAAGGCCATCGTTTCGGTCCTCATGCTCAAGGAAGGCTGGGACGTGCGGAACGTCACCACCATTGTTGGTCTGCGGGCATACGCGTCGCCATCGGATATTTTGCCCGAACAAACCCTTGGGCGCGGCTTGCGCCGGATGTATTTCGGCACGGATACGCGGGAAACAGTTTCGGTGATGGGCACCCCTGCATTTATGGATTTTGTCGAGTCGATCCAGAGTGAAGGGGTCGCCTTTGAGCGTGTGCCGATGGGAGCAGGCGTCCAACGGCACGAATCGCTTATCGTCGAAGTGGACACCGAAAACAAGGAAAAGGATTTGGATACGCTCGACATTCCGCTGCCGAAACTCACCCGCCGTTTCACTCGTGATTTCAAAACCCTGGATGCGCTCGAACCGGCCAAGTTTGGAAACCCACTGTTGCCGCTCAAACCATTTACGCCAGAAGAAACGCGCGAGATTATTTTCAAGACGATGCTCGACTCCGAGATTCATCACACTATTACGCTCGACGGCGCCGGGCCTGCCGATTATCGCTCTGTGGTTGGGTTTTTCGCGCGGCAATTGCTCAAAGACTTGCGGTTCGTCGGCGGGTACGACGTGCTATATGGCAAGGTGAAAACTTTCATGCGGGACTACCTGTTCAGCCCATCGCCGGCGAATCTGGAAGACCCGGTTGTGCTGCGTAATCTTTCCGAACCGGACGCGGGCAAAATTCTTTACGACTCGTTTAAGACCGCCATCAATGCTCTGACGATTCAGGAATCCGGCACGACACGCATTGAAGACCGGATCAGGCTGCGTGAAACGCGGCCATTCCGCACCGACTATCGAGCCTATCTGAACGCGGGCAAAAGTATTTTCAACAAAGTGGTGGGCGAACCGAATTCCGGCGGTTTTGAATTGTCTTTCGCGGCCTTTCTCGAAGCCGCGCCGGACGTGGCTGCGTTTGCCAAAAATTATCTGGCCGTCGGTTTCAAACTGGATTACGTCAAAGCCAATGGCGACCTGTCCAACTATACGCCCGATTTCATTGTTCGGACTTCCGACGGGCTTGTCTGGCTGGTGGAAACCAAAGGCCGAGCGGAACTGGACCTGCCGCAAAAAATGGCGCGGCTCAAACAATGGTGCGGCGATGCGACCGCTGCCGAGGAAAACGGCCGGCGGTACGATTTCGTTTTTGTGGATCAAACAAGTTTTGAAAAGCACGCGCCGAAGAACTTTGCCGCGCTTGCCGCAAGCTTCACAGATTATAAATCCTAACCATGCACTTGATTTACCTGGATGAATCCGGCCAGACGGGTACGAACCTGCGGGATGCAGTCCAGCCTGTATTCGTCTTGGGTGCTTTGATCGTTCCTGAATCCATCTGGTTGGTACTGGAAAGAGATCTCCAAGCCGCCATCGAGAAAAGCTTCCCCGCGCCGAGGCCCGTTGATTTTGAGATTCATGCAACTGAAATAAGCAACCCAAGGAACGGTTATTTCAAGCAGCACTCCATCGCCCACCGTCTCGCTTTTCGTGATGAATGGTTTCGCCTGGCTCAGCAACACGCGTTGAAGGTCGTCTATCGGGCTATCACCAAAAAGCGCTTCTTGGAATGGAGTCATGCCAGTTTCGGAACAGGCGTGGCCATCAATCCACATGTGGCGGCTTTCCCTTTGGTGGCCCGGGTCGTGGATGACTACCTAAAATCACTTCCCGGTTCTCCTTTGGGCATCTTTATTTCGGACGAAAACCGGGAAGTGGTCGGTGATGTAGAGAAGACCATCCGGATCCTGCGGGGCGCGGAGGGCGTTCTGAAATTGGGGCAAATCGTGGAAAAGGGCTTCTTTATCGAATCCCAGAAAAGTCTGGTTTTGCAGTTGTGCGACCTCTGCGTTTATACCGCGCGCCGTAAGGAGGAAAAAAAGATTGACTTGACAGTTAAAGCCATTGATGAAGGCGGCCTCCCTTTGATTGAACCGCTCATTCACGTTGGCGACGAACGATTCCGCGATGTAAACGCTTGGCTGATGGCAGAACAAAAAAAGGGGCGGCCAGGGAATTAATCACGGAGTCGGAAAGGTCCGGCCCGCTCTGGTCGCCAAAATGATCATACCTTATTATGCGCTTTATGCAAACCTGTTTTTCGCATGGCTAAAACCGATTCTGAACGCTACGAACTGACGGATGCCGAGAAGCGCGACCTCATCCGGCTCATCGAACAGGGAAGGCCGCTGCCCGAAAAATTCCGCTTCCTGCTTTTTGACGACAAACGCGAAGTGGAACTGGTCTGGAATGGCAAGACGCGCGAAGTCTGCACCGCCATCCTTCCTTTTCAGACGCTTGAACATATTGACGAGCCGCGCAAGGAGAAGCGCGACGACGAGGAGTTTTCCTTTGATACGCGCGGACGGCAGCTTAAAGGCTGGACGAACAAACTCATCTGGGGCGACAACAAGCTCATTCTTGCCTCACTCAAAGCCGGTGCGCTCCGGCGGCAAATCGAAGACGCGGGCGGGCTGAAGCTCATTTACATTGACCCGCCGTTTGACGTGGGCGCGGATTTCAGCATGGACATCGAGATTGGCGGCGAAACCTTCCACAAAGAGCCGAATCTTCTGGAGCAAATCGCCTACCGCGACACTTGGGGCCGAGGTGCTGATTCCTTCATCTCCATGATTTATGAACGCCTCATCCTCATGCGTGATTTGATGCACAGCGAGGCAAGCATTTACGTGCATTGCGATTGGCGAATGAATTCGTTCATACGCACAATCATGGGAGAAATCTTCGGTAATGACCGTATGCGGAACGAACTTATTTGGCGGCGGGCAAACGCCAAATCGACAGATGTAAAAGTCGGCGTCTTGCACGACAACATTTACTGGTTTGGGAAAGGCACTGGCTCTACTTATAACAGGCAGTATCACAAATTTGACCCGGAATATCTCAAAGAAAAGTTCCCGCACGAAGATACAGATGGGCGGCGTTACCAACTTCAGCCGCTCCATGGGAAAGGTGCAGGAACAGCCAGAAGATTTGGTGATAAATTACTAGAACCCCCGCCTGGACGGCATTGGTCGTGGTCGCAAGAGCGAATAGACGAAGGCTTCAAGAAAGGAATCATTGTCATGGCGCGAGAAGATTCTGTTTATCCGCGCTATAAGGACTACCTTGAAGGAAAGGAAGGAATTCCGCTCACGACAATCTGGAATGACATTCCCGACGTGAATTCGCAGGCATTCGAACGCATTGGCTATCCTACTCAAAAGCCCGCAGCTCTGCTTGAACGAATCCTTTCAGCGAGCAGCAATGAAGGTGATCTGGTAGCAGATTTTTTCTGCGGCAGCGGCACAACCGCCGCCGTGGCCGAGAAGCTCGGTCGCAAATGGATCGCCACCGACCTTGGCAAATTCGGCATCCACACCACGCGCAAGCGGCTCATTCAGGTTCAGCGTGAATTGAAATCCGAGGGCAAGCCGTTCCGCGCCTTTGAGGTGCTCAACCTTGGCCGCTACGAACGCCAGGCGTATCTGAACGTCGGCGGCAACCTCTCGGCCAAAAAGAAGGAGCAGGCCCTCGCCCGCAAGGAACGAGAGTTCCGCGATTTGATTTTGAAAGCCTATCGCGCTGAGCCGTTGCCGGAGGCTGGCTTCTTTCACGGCAAGAACGGCGGGCGTCTTGTCGTCATCGGCCCGATCAATCTCCCGGTCGGACGGTTGTTCGTGGAAGAGGTCATCACGGAATGCCGCAAGCGCGGGGCCACGCGGGTGGATTTGCTGGCGTTTGAATTTGAGATGGGACTTTTTCCCGCCGTGCTGGAAGAAGCCAGGCAAAAGGGCATTGACCTGGCGCCGAAGATGATTCCGCCCGAAGTGTTTGACCGCCGTGCGGTGGAAAAGGGCCAGGTGCGCTTCCACGACGTTGCCTATGTCGAAGCCACGCCGCGATTCGACAAAAAGGATAAGCTGGCGCTGGCGGTGGAGTTGACGGATTTCTCGGTTTATTACTCGCAAGGGATAGCCGATGCGATTGCCGCCGATTTGAGGGAAGGCAAAAGCGAAGTCGTCTGCGAACAGGGCAAACTCATCAAGGTGAGCAAAAACAAGGAAGGCGCCATCACGCGCGACGTCCTGACCAAGGAGTGGACCGATTGGGTGGATTATTGGGCGGTGGATTTCGATTATGAGAGCCGCAAGGAAGTCATCAAGGTTGCCAGGAATCTTGGCGTGGAAGGCGCATTGCCCGGAACGGCCAGCGTGGCCGAGTTCATCGACTTCGAGGAACGATGGACGGGCGCATACGTCTTCGAGAACGAATGGCAAAGTTTCCGCACGCGGCAGTCGCGCAATCTGGAATTGACCACCGCCAGCCACACCTATCCGAAAGCCGGGCGCTACATCATTGCCGTCAAGGTGGTGGACATTTTCGGCAACGACACGATGACGCTTGTGCCCGTAACGGTGGGATAACAACAGCCACGAAAATTCGGCCTCCGTGAATTTAAACGCCGCTATTTTCATTGTCAGATAGTCGTTTACGGGCTGGCAAGAAAACTACTTTGAGCGGGGGAATTCCTATCGTGGCACTGACAAACTAAAGCAACATACATGTATTAACATTGCTTATTCGTCTTGACCTTCTCAAGCGGCCTTGTGATAGCACGTTTGTGCTATTGCAGGAAGGGTCTGGAGTTTCTATGGTGTGTGAACCAGCAGCTAATGATCCGGTGGTCCGATCTCCTTGAGGAGTTTTGTCCGCGGGTGGGGTTGGCTGGCGGGGAACGGCGCCAGAATTGAAGCGGTGCGGTACTTAAAAAAACTTGAATATTCAGGAAATTAAAACATGCGAGCATGACAAGACATTCTCTCACAATATCTTGCGAAAGAATGCCTCTCTTTTCTTCCCGGCAAGTTGCATCCGCGAATCATTATGGATCACTACAACCCATTTAAGACTTGTCAGAATGTCACCTTCCATACAAAATTCTTCTATTCCAAATTTAGCCAACCGATGAAAATAAACCTTGTTAAGTTCGCTTTGCACCATGTGGCCCGCTCCCGATTCTATGTGGCCGCTTTGGCGGCTGCCGCCGCCGTGAGCAGCGCCCAAGCTCAAATCCAGACTGCCGGCACTCTGTATTTGAACGTGGACGCCACGACGCTGGCGACCGGCCAGATCAACGACATTACGAATAACGGCTCGCTGGGCGGTTTTTTCGAGGGTACGAACGCGGTGCTGGTGACGAACCTCACCACCGGCGGCCCTAATGCTTTGTACTTCCAGAGCACCCTCAGCAATTTCATGGTGCTCCTCAATGGGGTTGGCGGCGCCTTGATCCCACCTCCTTCCCCGCTGGTGGGAAGCAGCGCGCAGGTTTCCATCGAAACGTGGGCTTTTAGCCCGCAAGTCCCCGCCGACGCCTGCATGGTTTCGTGGGGGGCGCGCGCGGCCAACGTGAACATGGCCTTTGAATACGGCACCGGAACCTCCGGCGGAGTCGAACATAACGCGGCGGCGGACATGGCTTGGGATACCATCGGGGTAGGCAGCGTCGCTGGGGGCGGCGCGCCGCTCAACGGTTATTGGCATCATTTGGTTTATACTTTCGACGGCGTCAACGAGAACCTCTATTCGGATGGTGTGCTGGTGCATGCCCAACCGGTCATATTTAACACCGCGACCAACGCTGGCTTTGCGCTCGGGGCGCAATGGAACAGCACGGGAACGGCCGTTGGCACTGCGCCGGCTTTCCCGACTTTGGGGCTGGCGCGGGTCCGCGTCGAGCAAGGAGCCCTTACCCCTGCGCAAGTTCTGAATAATTTTAATTTCGAAAAGGCGACTTTCATCCCGGCGCTTCCCGCCGCCCAATTTCTGAGTTCTGCCCCGGCCCATCGCTATTCCTTTAGCGAGCCGGCGACCAATGACGCCACCGGCCTGACCTTCCACGATACCGGGTCCGTCGGCGGGCAGGACGGCAGTGTGCAAAGCAGCGAGTTGAACGAAGTGGCGCAGTTTTCGGGCCGGCGGCTTATCCTGCCTGGCGGCATCAGCACCGCGCTCGGCGGATACGGAGCGCCCTATGGAGATTTGCCCAACGGCATGGTTTCGGCCAACAGCACCAATAATGGAGGGAGCGGCCAATTGAGCATTGAAATCTGGTATCAAAATTCCGGCGGAGCCGGACCCTGGTCCTGGTGCCGCGTTTTCGATATCGGCTCGGTTGTCGAGCCGGCTGACTATCTTGGCATCGAGGTGACCAGCCCGGGCGGCTATCCGGCGGGAGGTGTGCAGGGGGACTACTTCATCTATTCGACTCAAGTCGGCACCGCTGTTAATCAGCGCCAGTTAGGCTGGCAAAACAAGGATACCCAGCCCGGCGGATCCACGACGAATGCCTCTTCGGTCACGGCCAATGTGCAACTCCTGGGCGGCTATCAAAATGACCGCCACGTCGTGGTGACCTGGAACGAAAAAACCGGCCAGATCATCGCCTACGAAAACGGCCTTCAGGTTGCCTCCATTACGGTGTCCAATGCGATGAGCGCGCTGGATGATATCAACGTCTGGCTCGGTCGTTCTCAAAGCGGCGGCGATTCGCTTATAGCCGGTCAGTACGACGAGGTTCGCTTTTACACGAATGTGCTCACGCCGGGACAGGTCGTCGGCGATCTCCAAGCTGGGCCGGATACCATAAACACGGCCGCGCAAGCGCCCGCCATCAAGGTGCAGCCGCAAAACATGAGCGTTAACCAGGGCTGGCCCGCTACGTTCTATGTCAGCGCGACGGGAAGCCCTTCCAATTCCTTCCAATGGAACCGCAATGGCACGGCCATCCCAGGGGCGACCGCCGACACTTACACGCTGCCGGCGGCGGACCCAACGAACAACGGCGACAGTTATTCCTGTGTCATTTCTAATTTCGCCAATGCCACGGCCCATTCGGTCACCAGCTCGACGGCGACTCTGACCGTTGTGCCAAACCTTGCGCCGCCGCTGGCCATCTTGCATGAAACCAAGGATGGAAATCCCGGCGCGGCCCAACCCAGTCAACGAGACAATTACACCGGCACGGTTGGCACCAGCTTCGAAACGGGCCAGGCGGGGGCCATTGTCACCCATTTGGGATATTACGACGTTTACAATGACGGGTTGTACCAGCAACACCACGTTGCCCTTTACAACGCGAGCGGCAGCGTGATGCTGGGCTTAGTCATAGTTCCGTCTGGCACGGGCGGCTATCTGACGAACGGCTACCGGTATATGCCGTTAACTCCGCCGGTGGTGCTCGCTCCCAACACCACTTATACACTCAGCGGCGATTCCATTAGCGGCGACGGTGATATGTGGGCCGACCTCTGGACAGCGGGCGTTTGGAGCCCTTATTTTGTCGGCACCAACGGGCCTGCCACGCGGGCGGGCCGCTATGGCTCTTCCTACCCCGGCATAGCGACGGCGAACAATGGCGTGAACAACCTTTACGGTGACGCCAACCTGGCCTCGCTGCCAGTGGGACCCGCCGTGGTCGGGACGACGCAGACTAACGTGGCTCTCTTTGCGGGACAATCGACCGCTCTGCAGGCAGCGGTGAATGGGCAGGCGCCGGTGACCGCTCAATGGTATTTTAATAACCAGCCGCTGGCTGGCCAGACGGGCGTCTTGCTTAACTTGGCCAACGCGACGTCAAACAACGCCGGCACCTACTATCTGGTCGCCACGAATATCCTGGGCGGCTCCCAGAGCAGCAATGTTGTTGTCTCGGTTGTTCCCGATACGCCCGTGGCGATCATTCAAGGGCCGACCAATACGACAATTCCGCAGAATTATCCCGTGTCCTTCACGGTGGTCGTTTCCGGCGCTCCGCCCATTACATACCAATGGACTCGAAATGGCACAAATATCAGTGGAGCAAACAGCAGCGTTTATACGATAGCGGCCGCTTCATTGACCAATAACGGCGCGGTCTATGCCGTAGTGGTGTCCAATAATGTCGGCGGCGTTCCTAATTCGATTACCAGCAGCGGCGCCATCCTGACCGTCCAACCCAACCAGGCGCCTGTCCAGCAAGTGCTTTACCAGGCCATCCCTGGTTCCCGGGATAATTTTCCCGGCGTGGTCGGCGCCGCCATTTTGACCGGCAGCACCCCGGCCCTCGTGACTCACTTGGGCTTCTATTGCACGGACAACGGATCGATTGGATTGTACATGTCTCACCATGTAGGAATATATAGCTCGGACGGAAGCGTCCTTTTGGGCAGTGTCTTGCTGCCTAGCGGCCCAAATCCTCCAGGAGTGACCTTTACCGACAGCTACGCCTGGATGGCTCTTTCCAATGCGCTGACCCTGGCCGCGAACACCACTTATCTGGTGTCGGGCGAGACATTTAGTGGCGACGGCGACGTTTGGCCGGACATTTTCACTCCCTCGCCGTGGAACCCTTATTACGTCGGAACCACGGCCACAACGACCCGCAACGCCGTTTATGGTAATGGCCCGTGGCCGTCGCCTCCGTTGACAGCGGGCCCGGTCAACACCATTTATGGCGCGCCTAATATTGCGGTGCTGCCAGTGGGACCCGCCTCGGTCTCGGACACGCAAACGAATTACACCGTGTATCAAGGACAAAATGTGACACTGACCACAACGGTGGACGGCCAGGCGCCGCTGACGCTGCAGTGGTATCTTGCTCCCAACACTCCATTGGTTGGGCAAACGGGCACTTCGCTGGCCTTTGTCAACGCGGCGGTTACCAGTTCGGGCACCTACTATCTCGTAGCCTCAAACGTGAATGGCCTGGTTCAAGGGTCCAATATTACGCTGACGGTGCTTCCGCCGACGGGTGCGTCCATCACCCAAGGCCCTCAATCGCAAACCGCCTACCTGGGTCAAGTGGTCACATTTACGGTGACTGCGGCCGGCAGCCCTCCATTGGGTTATCAATGGTCCTTTGACGGAAGCCCCATCGCTAAGGCGACTAACACCGTGCTGACGATTGCAAGCATCAGTTCTTCCAACGCCGGAACTTATACGATCACGGTAACCAATGCATTTGGAACCAATAGCGCCTCCGCTACGTTGGTGGCCTTAACCCCCGGCGCAAATCAAGTCGTTCTGGCAGTGGAGTTTAACGCGGCGGCAACCCCGACCGACGTTGATCCCGCCTTTCAGTCCATGACGTTGAATTCAAACCCAACCACGTTTAGCAGCGGGATCAAAGTGACGGTCTTGGCGGTGGCTGGCGCTGTGTTGGCGGATCGCGACCGCACGCCCGCTGTGGCCAACAACCCTCCTTTGCTCACCTCTGCGCCGCTTTACGATAGTTTTATCTTCGATGATGCGATTGTGACAGGCTCGGGCATTGAAATCCTGATTCAGAACCTGAACTCAAATACATTGTATGGAGTGAATATTTGGTCCTTTGATCCCTCCAGCACTGGCCCGCGAATTTCCGATTGGTCAGAGGCGATTTCGGGCAATGCCCTTACTCAATACACCTTCGACGGTTCCAAGCCGCCGCTGGCTGATTACGACGACACGCTGGGAGGCTTAGTGACCTCTGACACCAATGGCCAATTGGAGATCGAGGGTTTGGCGGACGCAAATAACACCAGTTTCTGCGTTTTCCTGAATGCCTTGGTGCTGACACTCAAGCCGACGCCGGTGATTCTAACCTCCGCATTCGTGGCGGATGGGAATCTGCTGCTTTCCGCTCAATCGCAATACTCTGGACAGGCGCTCGTGTTCCAGCAGAGCACCGATTTAATTCATTGGCAGACCACCGCCAATGGCGTCAACGCCACCCAGCATGGCCCGATGTTTACCTCGGAATTCCCCAAGAGCAGCACCGCGATGTTCTATCGCGCGGAGTATGTGGGACACTGATGATCTGGCACAATTGCATATCCAAACCATGAAAATCACGCGGCAGCAAAGAAGATCAGGATCGCGGCAGATCAGCGGAGGCTTCACATTAATTGAGCTTCTGGTGGTGATCGCTATTATCGCAATCCTGGCGGCGATGCTGCTGCCGGCCCTGGCCAAGTCAAAAGAACAAAGCAAACGGGCCAGTTGCCTCAATAATATGCGCGAGGTCTATCTGGCTTCGACTCTTTATGCGGGCGACAATAAGGAGGTATTCTTCCAGGCGCGCCCTGCGGTGGCGGATGGTTCAGCGTGGGTGCAAATCTGCCTGGATCCAGTCCCGGGGCTGGCTGGGGTGGCAGGTCTGCCCAACTACCTCACCATGGCGGGGACGTCGCAGACGAATGCCGGGAAGTCGATTTGGTCGTGTCCCAATCGGCCCGGTTTCCCGGTCTATCAGTCTGGCTTTACGGACACGGAGAACAACGCCTATGGGGGGCAGATCGTCCTGGGGATTCAGTATTTTGGCGGCATTACTACGTGGAATAATCCGGTAGGCTCTGTGCCTCACGCGCCCAGCCCCGTCAAAGCCTCGACCGCCCAGCCTTGGTGGGTCCTGGCGGCGGACACGACCATGTATGTGGACAATGCGTGGGGCGGGTCCGATCCGGGAGACGGTGAGGGTCCCTTTGCGTTTGCCAACATGCCGTCTCACTTGCCGAACCACCGGCCCGACGGCGGCAATGAAGTCTTTATGGATGGCTCGGCTGCCTGGCAGAAATTTAGCACCATGTGGTTTTTGACCAGTTGGGGCGGCGGACGAGACTCGTATATCTACCAGAATCCCAGAGATTTTCCAGCCACCTTGAAGAACTTTCTTCCGACTCTGACGGCGACGGCCCTCCGGGAGTAAGAGCGGAAGTCCAAGGCGGGCGCCAATTGCCGGGCCTCTTGACACGGGGCGGAGCATTCCGCTTTAAGTTGTCAATAGCACGTTCGTGCTATTGCGCCGTCCGCTGTGAGTTTCTAAGGTTCGAACACCAGCACTTGAAAATCGGCCCGTCGCTTTTCGTGGAAGCGTTGTCCGTTGAAACGGATGATGGGCAGATTTGGCGCTGGCTGGAAGCGTTTGCGCGCGTGAACCATCAATGAATCCATGACACAATCCGATCTTAAAAACCCAAATCAACATGAAACTTCGCTTCGCTCTTCTTTTTATCGTTTTGGCTTGTCTCAACCCGGGCAGTTCTTTCGGGCAGGTAACCACCAATCAAATTCACGCCGGCTTGGTTTCGTATTGGCCGCTGGACCAAATCATTTCTGTCACCAATCTTAACAGCGATGGAACGACCAACATCAGTTTGCAGACGCCGGATGTGGCCAATGGCAATAACTTCACGATCGTCGGCAGCCTTTCCACAGGCCCGGGTAAAGTGGGCAATGCCATCGTCTTTACCGGGACGCAGTATTTAGTGAGCACCAACCCCACTCCGCAGACCAATAACCTGGGCACCGGCTTGCCCATTTTCGTCGCAGGCGCTTATACCGTGGCCATGTGGGTCAATGCCGCGCCGCAGCTCAATCACTACTTTTTTACCGAGGGGAGCACGGCTTCTCAGAATCCGCTGTTTCTACTCCAAAGCGGCAGCGCCGCCACATCCACCAACTTTCTGGACAGCGACATCCGCAACACCGCCGGCACCACTCTGGTCAATCACCCTCACACCACCTCCGTGGTTCTGGACAGCACCTGGCATCATATCGCCTGGTGCGATAACTATGGATTGGTCAGCATCTACATTGACGGCGTCCTGGACTCCAATACGTCGGCCTTTGCTTACTACCCGGCTCTGCTCAACAACCCGGAGTCCGAAAACGCCGCCGCGACCTTCCCCGTGGTGGCGTCGTTTAACACCACCGTCCTCGGTGGATTGGTTCGCGCCGCCGCTGTATCCGGCTTTATTGGTTCCCTCGACGACGTGGCGGTCTGGCAGAGGCCGCTTTCGCAAGCCGAGGTGCAATATGTCATGAGCAACAGCATCGCGCAGCCGATTCCGACCAGTCCTCCTGTTTTCCTGAACAAGTTCGCCGGTTGGACCAATTCGATGGGCGACTACGCCGTCTTGCAGTCGGGTGTCGTGCCACCGGCGACGGTGCAGTGGTACGAAAATGGAGTGATGGTCCCCAATGCGACCAATGCCGCGCTCTCGGTGCTTAATTTGACCAGTCCCGGCACAAATTATTTTTCAATTGTGGCCAACAATTTATACGGTTACTCGACCAATGGGCCTGCGCCTTTGGTGGTGGTCACCGATTCCATTCCCCACTTGGATCAAGGCTGTTTTGGATATTGGCCGATGGACGCAGTCACGGCGGGGGCAACGCCGGATGTTTATTCGGGAAACAATTTCAACCTGACGAATATGAGCGCGGACAATTTGGTGACGGGAGAATTCTCCAACGCCTTGTCGTTCCCCGGTGGTTCGTCCTTTGGCGTCTCCAGTGTGTCGGGCAACGCGCTGCCATTTAACGCGACTAATTATACCATTTCGTTTTGGGTCAATGGGTTCGGGAACGTCGCGGCCAACAGTTATATTTACGAGAATTCATCCACCGCCAGCGCGCTGCCGCTTTTCGGCTTTTGCTGCCCTCAAAGCACCGCCAATTACACGACCAATTTGTGTGTCTATCTTCATACCGACCAAAATAATGCCTTGATCCCGAACATGCTTTCTTCCAATTCCGTTTTGGACGGCACATGGCACCATGTGGTGTGGGAGGACCAGAACGGTTCGGCCATGCTTTATGTCGATGGGGTGCTCGACGGCACGCCGTTTAGTTACAACCGCACCAATGCGAATCAATTGTTGCGCACCAACAATACCCTCACTTTGAACACCGAAGCGGTGGGCGGCCTAGTGAGGACGACTGCCGCCAACGAAGCGACGGTCCAGGTTGACGACCTGGCGTGGTGGGACCGGCGTCTCAGCTACACCGAGATTCTCATGCTCCAGACGAACTCGGTGCCGACGCCGACTGTTTTCGTGGCGTCGGGCATAAACCAGCAACCTGTCTCGCTCACCAACGCCTTTGCCGGAGACACGGTGAACTTTACGGTGGGAGTCACCGGGACGCCGCCGTTCACCTAT
>Ga0075522_10000711_pt1 | contig 24410 bp, 31 predicted proteins | sample NGEPerA_FD_74796 | JGI IMG/M metagenome (GOLD analysis project Ga0075522, IMG submission 74796) | Arctic peat soil microbial communities from the Barrow Environmental Observatory site, Barrow, Alaska, USA - NGEE PermafrostL2-A | ecosystem: Environmental > Terrestrial > Soil > Wetlands > Peat ...
CGTTGCAAAGCAACTCATGGCCAAAGACGCGCTCGGCGCGCACGCCCGAGATGAACTTGGCATTACTGAAGAATTGACCGCCAGACCCATTCAAGCAGCCCTGACATCCGCACTCACGTTTGCAATCGGTGCTTCTGCGCCACTCTTGGTTGTTCTTATCAGCCCAAACGCATGGCTAGTATACGCCGTTGCTCTTACAACATTGCTGTTTCTTGCAGTACTCGGTGCCATCGGATCAAGCATTGGCGGATCGAGCATTGCGAAAGGTGCACTACGCGTCACATTTTGGGGCGCGCTGGCTTTGGCACTCACAGCAGCAATCGGCTTATTCGTCGGAAAGGTTGTTTGAGTTAACAAATTTATTTTCAACTGTTTTTTTAAGTGAGTGAACATCATGTATAAATCTGAACCCATCAACCGTGCCATTCTACTCAAGTCGCGCCCCGTGGGCGCTCCTTCTCTTGCAAATTTCCGCTTGGAAGAACGCAGTGTACCAGCGCTTTCAGCCGGGCAACTTCTCCTGCGCACACACTATCTTTCTCTCGACCCCTATATGCGCGGGCGAATGAGTGATGGGCCGTCTTATGCTTCACCCGTTGCTATCGGCGATGTGATGGTTGGTGGAACCGTGTCCATCGTAGAGGCATCATCACATCCAGGCTACAAAGCAGGCGAAATGGTTTTGAGTTATTCCGGTTGGCAAGACTATGCCATCTCAGATGGCAAAGGCCTCACCAAGCTAAATGTTGATAAACACCACCCGTCATTAGCGCTTGGCGTTCTCGGCATGCCGGGGTTCACCGCCTATATGGGGTTATTGGATATTGGCCAACCGAAAGCTGGCGAAACTGTTGTTGTGGCCGCAGCCAGCGGCGCTGTTGGTGCGGTGGTTGGCCAAATTGCTAAAATCAAAGAATGCCGCATCGTCGGTATTGCGGGAGGGCCCGAGAAGTGCCGTTATGTTGTCGATGAATTGGGATTCGATGCGTGCATTGATCATCATGCGGCAGACTTTTCTAAGCAACTTGCAGTCGCTTGCCCCAAAGGCATTGATATCTATTTTGAAAGTGTCGGAGGCGCGGTGTTTGACGCCGTTCTACCGTTGCTCAACACAAAGGCCAGAGTTCCCATCTGTGGGATGATTGCGAATTATAATGATACGGATTTACCAAAAGGGCCAGACCGGCTAGGTCTGCTCGCGCGCACCATTCTCACCAAACGCCTTAAGATGCAGGGCTTCATTATTTTTGACGACTACGGCCCTCGCTTTGGCGAATTCCATGGGCAAATGAGTTCTTGGCTCTGGGAAGGCCGCATCAAATATCGCGAAGATTTTGTTGATGGATTGGAGAATGCGCCGGAGGCTTTCATCGGCCTTCTGAAAGGCAAAAACTTTGGAAAGCTGATTGTAAGGGTTGTTAAATAATGGCTCAAAATTCAACGAAACCTCAGCTAGAACTCGTTAAACCCAATGTGGCTAAGCAACTAATTCCCACTGCGAAGCCAACGATGCCAAAAAAAGCGTTGGAGCATCTGGCTTTGGCTTTCCATCTGGGATTAGGCATCGGCATGCATCGTGAGCATCATTGTGCAGTTGGTGTCGTCTGCTGATTAAAACTTACATTTGATAATCGCTCCAGCTCTGCAGCCGATATTCGGATGCAGGGCTTTTGCTTTCGGCCGGATGAGACTGTGTAGTTCAGAACGGTCCGAGAAATGAGGCGACGAGCATCTCAATGAGTTGTCGTGCAAAATCGCAACCTAGACACGATCAAAAAATAGTGCCCTGCTGTCTTTCGACTAGGGGGCACTATTTTCTGTTGCGCAAAACTTCTCGGGAAAGAAGAAATCTTCGCCTCAACTCCGATTACATAATATCGGCGCAATACGCTTTTTCTTGTGCTGTGCGGTGCTTGTAGGAAATCTTGCAGACAGAAGTAATGTAATCACGATCTTCCGCTGTCAGGCTCTTATTGTAATTCATATGCGATTCCTTGGTGCCGCCCACAATTGTCCAATCCAATGCCATTCCTGGGTGAATCGTATCAAGGCAGCTGCTGGTTTTAACGTCATATGTCTGATCACCGGGGCAGTTCTTTGAATCCCCGGCTGTGGTTGTGGCTGCGGCGGTTTGAGCGTTGCTAGGCACACTTGCGCCAACAGCTAAAGTCATCAGCACAGCTGATGCGAAAGCGATATTTTGAATTTTCATGATATTCTCCATATGTTTGATTGATCGGATGTGTATCCGACGTGTTTCGAGCTTGAACATCAAACTCTTGCTCAGGAAACTCATGCGACAGACATTAGTTCCACTTCTTGTCGCCTGGTTACGGAAAAATAATGCAATTCATTTTTAGGGCCTATCCAAATGGTCCTGCAGCGACAAATTGAATTGAAATAAGCCTTCCTGTAGATAATCACTTGCCAATGGAATTTCGGTGACAAAACGAGGAATGTGCTGTCGGCCTATTTGGCCCGCTTCTTGTCTTGCCTGATTCCATTCGCTCAACGTGAAATCACCACGTCCCAAAAAAATCAGTGCAATGAGATCAGCTTGTTCATCGTCATTCAGATCGTGGATGGCCGAGATGAGTTCACGTCGCGTGTCGTCAGAGGGGCCAAACTCCAATGTATCAACGCTTTCATCATCCGTCGGGTTAGAGCCACTGTCAGGGTCAGTCTGCGGAACTTTCACATCAAACTGTCGCGCCTTGAGGAGGATCGCAAAGGCACTATCGGGTGTGATTGTTAAATTAGGAAGGGGCGGTTCGCTTGCATGGACTAAAATATTCATTTCAAATGCCTTCTTTCATTTCGATATTCTAAATGAGTGAGAAATGAATTTGTTCCGCAGCGCAAGGGAACAAATTGAGGTTGCGTCCGTTCGGTGCGCATATATCAGGACTTTATGTCATCCCCCCAGTTCAGGTTTATCCCTCGGATGGCTATGGTGGCACCTCAAATATTTTTGATGGAAGGCGGCTGTTTTTCAGGATCAACTCCCGGGAGTAAAGGAGAAATTTGAATCCGCGATGTAAATGGACGAGCTGTCCTTTGCGTTTCACGTGGTGAATTCAGCGTTGCCTTCGATTGGCAACGAGATGATCGACAATTGCCGCAATGCTGAACTTGTCATAATATCAAACACCGGCCGTGAGAAATCAGGCGAAGTTAAAAGCGATTTTGTTGAAATCTTCGTTCTCGCGGCGGGCCGGCCGGTTTTGACCCTCCCTTACAAAGGTGAAGTGAAGTTAAAGGCCGATCAGATCATGGTGGGTTGGAATGACAGCCGTAAATCGTTTCGCGCTGTCTTTGATGCATTGCCGTTTTTTGCAGAAGGCTAAGCTCACCCGGCTTGTCACCGTGGATGTTCCGACTGGTAGTAATCTGCCTGCAGCGGGCATTGCTGAAACACTGGATCGTCACGGTGTGAAAACTGAAATCACCGATATCGCGTCAGATGGCATATCGGTGGGGGAAACACTTTTGCGCGCCGCCAATGATCATGGAGCCGATCTCATTGTGCTTGGTGCCTACGGCCATAGTCGATTTTCCGAAATGGTTTTTGGCCGTGCCACGCGTCACATCCTACGCAATCTTGATCGCCCAATCCTCATGTCACATTGAAAATGAGGTTAAATCAACTCTGGTTAATAACCCGACCGGGATGTGGAACCTTTGGCAAGATCAGCCGCTTAAGTTTTAAGAAGCCAACTTAACGGGTAGGGCAAGATGATGAAAATTTTGATGACTATTCTAGGCTGCGCTGTTTTGGCAATCGTGGGTGGCTTGGCCTTTATCTATTCTGGTATTTATGATGTCTCTGCCACCACGCCTGATAGTGCATTGGTCTCTTGGGCAGTGCATAAAGTGTCGGATACTTCAGTTGGCGCTAGGTTGAGCGCAAACCACCCGCCAACTGGGCTCGACCAACCAAAAATAATTGCTGCAGGTGGGCATCTCTTCGCGGAAAATTGCGCGGTCTGTCACGGCGCGCCTGGATTGGCCCAAACCAATATCGCCAAAGGGCTCAATCCCCCACCACCAGATCTCTTCCGTGCCGATCGCAAACCGGATCCTGCCGAAAACTTTCAGTTCATCAAATATGGTGTCAAAATGACCGCCATGCCGGGCTTTGCGGCTTCTTATTCGGATGATGAAATCTGGTCATTGGCGGCATTCCTGAACGGCCTACCTGGCATTTCGGCGAGTGACTATGCGACTAAAACGGCCGTTCCTGCCGGCGGTTAATCGTGTTGGCAAAGGGGAATTAATGGCAACCATACTCATTGTTGATGATGCGGTCTCATTCGGGTTGGGCTTGGGTTACTGCATCTGGTCTGGTCACTCTGGCAGCGGGTGTTATCTTTATGATGGGCTGGCCGATCAACGCACTATGGCTACTGGGCATGATACTGGCCTTTGATCTCACATTCCAAGGGCTCACAACAATCGTATTAGGCTTTGCACTCAAATCAACTGACTAATCATCATTACGGTTTAATCTTCGTTTTGAAACGCGTCGAGCGAGCCTTTTGAAACTCGGCCGACGTTTGTGGCTTAATGAACAGTGCTGTTACTTCATGGTGTTGATTGCGAACCTGACGTTCTATCTCAAGAACCTTTTCTTCGATCTCTGGGGTTCTCAACTCATCAGCAAATTCGATGCTCAGCATCACTACAATCTGTTCGGGCCCGATCTGCCCGGTGATCATACCATTACCATGAACCACACCTGGCATTTTTCCGGAGATCGTAAGTATTGAATCGATTACTGATTGATCTGCGGTTTCACCAATGAGCAGCCCCTTGGTTTCAACCGCGAGTAAGACAGCCGTGGTGGCTAATACGATTGCAATCAGAATAGAGGCAACGCCATCAAGCATGGGCAGCTTCAGCATTATCGAAAAATAGGTGCCAGCAAAGGCAATGATCAAGCCGATCATGCCTGCCGTGTCTTCGAATACCACCACAAACTGCGTCGGGTTCTTGCTTTCTCTGAATTTGTTGAACAATTCTCCAAAGTGAAGCGAACCTTTGAACTGGCGCAGCGCTAACCACCACGTAGCTCCATCAAGTAGAGCTGATATTGCAAGTACGATGTAGTTGACCAATGGATTTTGTATCGGTTCGGGGTTCAATATATGAGCGATGCCCTCATAAAGGGCAATCCCAGCGCCCAACGCAAACACCAAAACAGCGACGATAAAACTCCAGAAGTAAATTTCACGGCTATATCCCAACGGATGCGAATGATCAGGGGTTTGTTTTGCGCGGCGCATGCCATAGAGCAACAGCAGAGAATTTCCGGTATCAACCAGCGAATGGATTGCTTCACTCATCATCGCCGAACTGCCAGTCAATGCCGCAGCTGCAAACTTCGTGATAGCGACGATCAGCTCACCGAGAATTCCCGCATAAATAATCCCGTTCGAATTCTGTAAATCGAGATGTCTTTTGGCCAAGCTGACAATTCCTCCATGCAGGAGCGCGTTTAAATATTAAGCCGGTTATTTCGGAATTATATCTGGCTTAGAGGATGATCGACGCGGACTGGCTTTGCGCGAAGTCAATTTTGGAGCCACTTCCGTGCCGCACCTTGGGCCGAATGTGGAACGTAACCATTTTGCAGTCGCAGCAAATGGCCTCACCCAAAGGCTTGGTGTGCCACAGCTTTCACAGCCAAAAACGGGGCGAATATCATCCAAAATTGCATAACCCAAGTTTAACATTATCTGAAATGGGCGATAGCCAAATATAGAAAAGTCGAAACAGCCAGCGAACCATTTCGTATTAGGTAAAATTCGAAAAACCTCTGCAACGGCTTCTCCTCCGGTTTTCATTGAGGCGTCCGGCATGATGAGATAGTTAGTTGCATAGGCATCCCAGATAGTGAGGTTCGGGTTTATGAGCTTTAGAGCATCGGGGTCTTCGCCGACCGGCATGAGTATGATGCTGGTCTCGCCTGATTTACTCCGCGCTGACTTTTCCACCCAATGCGCAACATGGCGGCAGACCCCGCATTCGCCATCGTATAAAAGAATCGGCTTGGTTTGCTTCGTCATCGTTGGCATCGTTAGCTATGATTTCGTGCTTCGAATGGCCCTGTCACGGTTGCTGTGATGCTCGCCAAAGTGGGTTGTGGACCTTCCGCGCGGCTCATTTCAGCGCCATCCCAAAACATAACAAATGTTGGGGTACCTTCAATTGCGTAAGTGCTAGCCAACTCGGTCTCAACAGGGACATTAACCCGAAAGAATTTCTGCTTTGAATGAAGCTTATCGGCAACCTGCTGCAAAATGGGTTCAATGGCCCGACAAAATCCGCAGCCATATGACATGAATTCTACCACTATTGGGCCTGTTCCTTCCAAAACCAACTGGCGAAACGTGGCCTTGGTGACGGTTTTGATTGTGTCTGAACTGGAAGAAGAAGTTTGCATTTGGTTAGAACTGCCCAACTGTCCTCTAAGTTCCAATTGAATACAAACAAAAAATTTAGAAATGAAGGAGGCCCGCAATGACAATCGCCCCGTACCGCTGCTGAACATGTCAGAACTTCTTTCCGAAAGGTGCGGCAATGCCAGGTTCGCGATATTTCAGCGTGCAACATGGAAACATGTTCCATGCAAAATAAATCGACGATCCATCGAAAAGCTTAAAAGCTCTACTGCAAATTCGTTGGCAGCAGCTGGAAATTAAAAAACCACCGCATTCTTGATGTCGTCATATTTGGTCGAAACATGAATCGCCATGGGCACAAGCGTTGCAGCAACCTGAGGGTTCCACTGATAAATGACTCACTTTTATATGTTTGTTTATATGTTTGGCCAAATGCGGCCTTGCTGCGGTGAGTGCTGACACCGCATAAACTGGCTATACCGACCCGCGCATATAAGCCGAGTTGGCTTCGATCAATATCTCTGTGCCGCCTGTTGACACTTTCGAGGGTGGAGCTTGTGCACCACCCTCGTTTTCCCATCTCGAAATGGATTTTTGGAATTCTTCAGATGGACCACACAACTGTCTAACGCTTTTTCCCATCAATTGCTTCACGCACTGCGTCTTTGGCACCGCCAATTGAATTTTGAACTTTGCCAACCACTTTATCCGCCTTGCCATCAGACTGCATTTTGGAGTCACCCGTGAGTTTTCCTGCAGCTTCCTTGACAGAGCCCGCAACTTGTTTGGCAGCTCCTGAGACACGATCTTTGTCCATTTCAATCTCCAATGAGCGGGCGAAATAGTTCGGCATTATTGCCGCTAAATGTCCGCTGGAGATCAAACTCCCAAGTTGGCGAGTGGTTCCGAGATTTCCAAATGGACAAACCTTAAATCTTTGCCTCGCCCATAGAAAATGGCCATTCACGCCTCGGCCACAGCGCAGTTTAAAATTGGAGCCGTTGAGAGACCACCGTCGCCATACCTCTCGGAATTTTAATGAAGTGGCAGTCCACGGACGGGGAAGAAGCTCGGCTGCCACTACGTTGGCCAAAGCAGGAAACCGGAAAAACCGCTTTGTTCTCCATACCGTCAAGTCCGGCTGACACGCGGACTGCGACATATAAACTCCCAGAAACAGTGAAAGTTCCAAATTTGAAAATCGAAACGACTTTCGTTTGGCTATTTACGCTGGGGCAGTTTTGAGCGCTTTACACTTGCCAACTCGTCAAGCTCTTTTTCCGTCATCGAGTCGTACATTTTGCGCGATGCGCCGACAAGTTTTGATGTTTTAATTTCTCCGCGCTTGGCAGAGAGCGCCGCCCCCGCCGCTTTTTGCTGGGCCTGTGATACTGCTGGCATTTGAATCTCCGATAATCTGTTGGATCTGGAGAAAACGTACAGATGACCGCAATGTTCCAATTGTCCCAAAAATCTGGACCAGTGGAACTTTAGAATGCTGGAGCGAGTTTGGAGTTTGTGAGCACCGATGTTGTTCTGATTAGAGCAAACCTCAGCGTTGGGCCATGTGTCATCACCCGAAAGGAATTCGCCATGAAATACAACCCATATGACGATGAACAGGTCGGGGAACGGCGTATCGGTCGGCCGCCACTTCCAGCCGATGCAATTTATCGCCGGCAGCAACAGCATGGAGAGATGTTTGACGAGTTGGATGATTTAGAGCCCATTGGCAATCCCGAGGTCAACGATGCTCCGACCGATGTTGATGCTGAACAGTCGCCATTGGTTTCGACGGTCGAAATCGGTGGCCAAGCTGGCGATAATGAAGATGCCTATCATCCCATTACGCCAAACCCACCCTAACAGCCTCCGGGGCATTTGAAAACAGAGCGGATTGGTGCCAATTGGAAAGGCTGAAGTGTTGCGCATTGTCATCATTTGAGATGAAATGTTAGCCGCCATGGGCCTTGCACAAATGGTGAGAGAGTTGGGCTATATTGTTGTCGCAGTTCCGACACGTTAAGTCGGTCATCACATTAAAAACGGAAAGTTGTTTCACGGCGCAGGTTCCGCTCTCGGAACTTTTGGGTGACCGGCACGTTGTCACACCAGGCACACGGCGATGGGTGCTGCACAATTTATAAAGTGAGGATATCGCATGAAAGCGATTTTTCTAGTGGCGGTTGCTTGCCTTTTTTCAACAGGTCCAGCACTTGCGATGACTGACGCAGAATGCACCGCAATGTGGACGCATGCGGATGCGAACGGCGATGGCGTGCTGAGCGACGCTGAGGCCGGGCGCTATATGGCGATGATGCGGATCGCCAATAAGGCGATGAGTGCTGATGGTGCAATCACTCAAGCGATCTTCGAAGAGAACTGCAAGGCAGACATCTTCAAAGTTGTCGCCTTTGATGCGGGTGCGCCCTTCGAAGGTGCCAATAGCTTCACCGAAACTCAAGCGAAAGATCGTGTCGTGGCAAATGGCATGGCTGCGCCTACGACAATGATCAAAGATAGCAAGGGAATTTGGCGGGGAGCTGCCACACGAGACGGCAAGAGCGTCGAAGTCGCTGTTGACTACAAAGGCAATGTCGTCGCGAAATAGCTTTTAACTTCAACTGTTCAAGGAAAGGCATTCACATGCAAACGATCACAAAGGTTTTTGAAACTTACAAACAGGCACGTAACGCAGTTGATGCGTTGGTCGCTGCCGGCATTCCTATGCTGGAAATCAGTGTTCTAGCAAACCGCGAAATTGGTGAGCAATACAGTGATTTTGAAAAACCTGAGGAAGCCACCGAAGCAGGTGCTGGTGCTGGTGTAGGTGCTGCGGTCGGCGGGGCTGCTGGTCTTCTCACGGGGCTTGGTCTTATGGCCATTCCAGGATTGGGGCCTGTTGTTGCGGTCGGTTGGCTTGCCTCCACAGCGCTGGGTGCTGTGGCTGGCGGTGCTGCGGGCGGCATTGTGGGATCTCTCGTCAACAGCGGTGTTCCGGAGAAACATGCCCATGTCTATTCCGAGGCCGTGCGCCGTGGCGGAACATTGGTTTCGGTACAAGCCGAAGATCATAATGTCGAGTTGGTATACGCCATACTCAACACATTTATCCCGCTTGATCCAGTTCAGAAGGGCGTGACCTATCGCGCAGATGGCTGGGACACCTTTGATCCCACTGCCGGACCATACGAACTCACCCGCGCGGCTGCGGCACTCAATCAGCCGTATACGTAAACAAGATCGAACCATTGAACAGAAAACCAGGAGAAATGCTATGAACAAGACCCCAAAGCAACTTGATGATCTCTTTCACAACACCTTGAAAGATATCTATTTTGCCGAAAAGAAAATTGTTGCCACGTTGCCGAAAATGGCCAAGGCTGCAACGTCTCCCGACCTCAAAAAGGCTTTTGAGAAACATAAGATCGAAACGGAAGTTCACGTAAAGCGTCTGGAAGATGTCTTTGCTTTGATTGACGCAAAGCCGCAAGCCAAAACCTGTGACGCTATCATGGGAATTGTGAAAGAAGGCGAAGGCCTTATGGAAGAGTATAAAGGCTCACTGGCGTTGGATCCGGCACTCATTGCAGTGGCGCAGGCCGTTGAGCACTATGAGATGGCACGTTATGGCACTCTGAAATGTTGGGCCGAAGAACTCGGAATTGATGGTGCGGCTGTGATTCTGGACGCAACGCTGCAAGAAGAGAAAATGACTGACAAGGCACTCACTGATCTGGCAGTGTCAGCGGTGAACCAGCACGCTGAAGCCGCTTGATTCATTCATGTAACATAGAGCCTGCGCGGTTGATTTTCCGCGCAGGTCAATCTCATGGAAAATAGAGCAATTTGAAGATCTGTTGTATCCTGAACGAAAAGGCCGGCGGCGCCGATCTTGTTGGGCACGACGCTATCGTCGACTTATTTTCAAAGCATGGCGTCCGTGTAGACATTTTGAAAATGCGGGATGGCGACTCGATCACCGATCTTGCGAAACATGCGGTTAAGCAAAACTATGACATAATTGTTGCAGGTGGTGGAGATGGAACCATCAGCGCCGTCGCGACGGCTTTAGTGGGTCATCCATCAATACGTCTGGGCGTTTTACCCCTGGGTACGCTTAATCATTTCGCCCGCGATCTCGACATTCCAATCGACGTTTCTCGGGCTATAGACATTATTTGTGCGGGTCACAGTAAGGCCATAGACGTTGGAGTGGTGAATGATTGTCATTTTCTGAACAATTCGAGTGTGGGTCTTTATCCTGCAATCGTAAAATTGCGCGAAAGCTTGCAAACTGCGGGTTACAGCAAATGGTGGGCCGCGTTGTTGTCGTCATTGAGAATTTTGGGCAAGTTCCGACGATTTGATCTGGAAGTTCAGCCATCAGATGGCCCATTCATCAAACGCAAAACCGCTCTACTGTTTGTCGGCAACAATGCTTACGAAACAGCAGTTACAAAATTGGGAACACGAACCGCGATTGATCGGGGCCGATTGTGGATCAACCTGCCGATCTCTCAGACGCGCATGGGTTTTATATTGGGATTAGTTGCCCTCGTGTTTCAGCGCGAAAAACCCACGGATACTTTAATATTTGAAGCGACGTCACTCAAAGTGAGTAGTAAAAAAAGACTATTGACGGTGGCAGCTGATGGGGAGATTTTGCATCTCAAACCTCCGTTAAATTACCGTATACTGTCAAGGGCGCTTAACGTTTTAGTTCCAGTGCCGCAGAGTGAAGCATAATGACGTTGGGTCGAAATCAACGCTTTGTCGCAATGGCAATAATGGCGGGATCTTTTGCCATTCTTCTGGTCTTGGTTTGGAATGGCGAGACGAACAGCATTGATATGGTACTGCGCAATTGGGCCCTCAGCTTTAACACGCCAACAAGTGTAACGATCTGGGAAGGCGCGTCATTTATGGGATCAGTCGGCGTCCTCAGCGGCCTTACCTTTCTCACCATGGGCATATTTGCAATACGACGGAGTTGGCAGGCTGTGCGACAAATTGCTTTTGCGATGGGTGGCGCTGTTGGGCTTGATACGATTGTAAAAGGGATCGTGCGTCGACCTAGGCCCGATGAAGTCTATGCGCACACCATGCCAGCGTCTTTCAGTTTTCCAAGTGGGCACGCGCTATACAGTCTCACATTCTACATTTCGATTGCCATTGTCATGAACCGCCACACTCACGGCAATCAGACCAAAACCATTTGGAGTGCGGCAGTGTTGATGTTTACCTTGATCGGAGCCTCACGAATTTTTCTCGGTGTACACTATGGTTCGGATGTTTTGGGAGGCTATCTCATTGCGACCGTTTGGCTGATCTTTCTCGCTGGGGCGATTCCTTCAGACCATAGCAGCCCATTTCATCCAACTAAAAAGACGCCGCCTACCAGGCGGCGTCTTGGGCATTAAACATTTGCCATCACTTAACCGGCGGGCAGGTTCCAACTTTTGGATCGCATGCGATTACGCCTTTTCCGGCTTAATCAGCGGGTGGCACTACATTCTTGTTCTTGCCGTTAGCAGGGGGAGACTGCGCGTCAGTCTGGGGCAGTCCACTGGCAATGCCGCCAAAATGAACCGAAGGACCGCGAAAGCAAAACCGTGATACGCCAGAGCCTCGATTCACTCAGGCTGCAAAAAGCCGATGTTTATCTGACAACGGACAGGAAACAGCTACACTTCAGCGAACGTGCCTTGATAAGAAGCACTTGGCAACTTTAAAGCTACAATAAAATTAAGGTTGATTGGAACTGACATCTCACCAGCGAGTTTAAGCAGTGAGACCCGAATGACAATCGGACGCAACAGTACGGAAGATGGCATCGTTTTTCTGATTTCCGATACCAGCCAACGAAACGGCAGTCGAGTTCCCTTCCTGTTTTCGGGCCTTACTCAATGCAAAACGTTTTTGCATGGGAGCTGAAATTGGCTTGCAACGTAAAAGGGAGATAATCATGGGTCGTGGAATTCTATTGTGGTTACTTGGCGTGCCAATCCCCGTCATCATTTTATTGGCTCTATTCGTGCACCACTGAACCAAATAAATCTTAAAAGTGGCGTCACAGCCTGAAAGCTATGGCGCTGTCTTGTTCATTTCTGGGTGGTACCTCCTTTCACTAAGTGCACCAGCGGTTCTGTTGGTGGTGGCGGCAGCATGCTCGGTTCCTTCGAACGGAACAATTTTGATAAAGAAATATAAAAATTCGGTAGCGTTGTGCGTTGATTTATTTCTTCATGCTTGGAACCAAATTCAATTGGGGACGTTATCCCCGCAATAAGAACTGAAACAGTTTTCTGCTGGAGGCAAAATATGAATTCAATCATTTATCTGGTGGGTTTGGTGGTGGTTGTTTTGGCCATCCTGTCTTTTTTCGGCCTGCATTGAAAAACTACATTTTATATTAGAGAAAAGGTACGCATCATGATCGACTCTGACGTGAGAATTGACCTCGAAACCGATGGCTCCCATTTTGATTGGGCTTCTGTCGTTGCCGGTAGTTTTATCGCGGCAGCAATCTCCACTGTATTTTTGACTTTTGGATCGGCCCTCGGCCTGACCCTTACATCTTTCAAAACGGGTGAAGATTATCCGGTAGTCGGGCTCGTTATAGCAGGAGCGATTTGGTTGTTATGGGTTCAAGTTTCGAGTTTCATCGGCGGTGGCTATATTGCTGGCCGAATGCGTCGCAGAATTGGTGACGCAAAACAACATGAAGTGGAGATTCGTGATGGTGCTCACGGGCTCACGGTTTGGGCCGTCGGAGTAGTATTTGGCTCTCTTTTGGCAGGTTGGTTGGCTTTATCAGGTGTAGGCGGCCCCACTCGCACAGCGTCAATGTTGTCCACGGATTACTATGCCGACAAGATGTTGCGTAGCGATGTGGCAGCGCCCTCAAATTCCATATCTGACAACAGCCAAGTGAGTCGTGCGCTTACTCAGGCAGCATTAGCTAAAACTGTTAGTGATGGAGACAAAGCTTACCTCATTCAACAGATTGAGACGCGGTCGGGCCTTTCGGCCGCCGATTCGGAAAAGCGGCTCAGCGAAACAATCACCACATTGCGCGCACAAGCGGAATCGACGCGAAAATATGGAATCCTTATCGCCTTTCTCACGGCAGCTTCCTTGCTGATTAGTGCCGTGGCGGCGTGGTGGGCTGCCGTATCAGGCGGCAAGCACCGCGATGATGCTGTGGATCACTCACATCTCACGCGTTGGCGTTGAGAAACGTTCCTCCCTAGACTTAGGCGGATCGCGTGATCCGCCTTTTTTATGATCGGTTTGCCCATTGATGCGAACCAGATTCCGCGCCAATGCCGTGCGAATTTTAAGGTGGCCTTCAGCGTTACATTTTACGCACTTCAAAAGGCAAAGAGATCTTGCAATGGATCGGTTTCACCAATGACCCATTGTGCAGCCAGATCATCTGCAATCTTTGAAAAGGTAATGCCATTGCCTCAGGCACCCAGAATAGCGAAGACATTGGCGCGGCCGGAATTTCTGCAAATCTGCCGGTCCATTGGAACTCCGCTCTCGCATCAATATTGGCTAAAATCATTTTTAGCTTCGCTAATACCGCTATGGTTTTTTCACCAATGAGCCCTGTCTCGGCACTTGCTGTACTTGACCCCATCTTTGGATATCTGCCTATGCTGTCGAGCTTCCGATAGCGTTTGCCATTCTTGCCAATGGATCGCATCTTAGCTTGGCCACCAAGTTTGATTACGTATTTTTGGATTCACGATACTCCAAGTGCGAAGTTGGCTTCCGATCATTTGCCACTGGTGGCAGACGTAGATCTCAACTGTGAACTTCCCGTCCTACCAAAGAAAAATACATGAATGGATAAACGCGTAACTCGTCCAAGAGCAAGGGAGCTCTGGCTAGAACGAACGGAGTGAACGTCAACGGCACTCATCTAATGCTCCAAATTGAACTCACGTTGTTGGTCTGTCGCAAGTTTTGCGGAAGCGCAAGCTCCTACATATCTACAAGTCAAAATGGACTCTGTTCTACGCTCCCCAATGCAACAATGAAGCCATACTCGCGAGCTTCGACATAAAATAAGGAACCTTTTAGATATTTCCGCGTTTGGGAACGATGACTTATTCAGCCAGAGTCAGTTGTAAGGGCAAAACAGGCATGTCGCTACCCAATCTTCTCCGCATCGTTATTGTCGCAATTTGCTGGTTTACAGGTTTGGGTTTGGCGGTCGGCGGTCTCTGGCTCATATATCTCGGCGGGTCACCATATTATATTATTGCAGCGATTGTTTTTCTGCTCGTCGGTGGTCTTTTGACAGCACGTAAAGGCCAAGCGCTCTGGGTCTATGCTGCTTTAATCATTGGCACCTTAATTTGGGCGCTCTTTGAAATTGGCTTTGACTTGTGGCCACTTGTGCCGCGTGGCGGGTTTATTGTCATCATTGGCTTGTTGCTGGCGCTGCTTTCTATGACATCACAATTGCAGCCCTCGGCAATGGCGCGTTCGGGCAGATTGGCGCTGTTTGCGACGTTGATAGTTAGCATAATGGTTGCAGGCGTCGCGGTTTTCCGCGCGCCCCATGACATATCCGCCGATTTATCGAACACAGCCTCTGGCAACGCGGCGGCCGCCGAAAAGGATTGGACAGCATATGGTGGAACTTCTGCGGGGAACCGCTATTCGCGGCTGGACCAGATCACACCCACCAATGTCGGCTTGCTTCAGACCGCTTGGACATTTCATACCGGCGACATCCGTGGCAAGGATGATCCGGTTGAGACCACCTATGAAGTAACGCCGTTGAAAATCGGGAACTCAGTCTACCTCTGCACACCTCATGATTTCGTCTTTGCATTGGATGCCGAAACCGGAGCCGAACAGTGGCGGTTTGATCCAAAAATCGACCAACCCGCACGAGAATCGACTCAGCACCTGACCTGCCGCGGCATGTCTTATTTTGACGGCACCGCAAGAGCAGCCGGTGCGGCCTGTGCGCGGCGTCTTTTCCTTCCCACTGTCGATGGCCGATTGATTGCGCTCGATGCTGAAACCGGAAAACCCTGCACCGGATTTGGCGGGCCAGACGGAACGGTCGATTTATGGCGCAATATGCCCAATGTCGTCAAAGGCTCCTATTATTCCACTTCCCCGCCAGTCGTGACCGATCATCTCGTGGTCATCGGCGGCGCGGTCAATGACAATGTCTCAGTCAAGGAGCCGTCCGGTGTGGTGCGGGCATTTGACGTCATCACTGGTGCGCTGGTGTGGAATTTTGATAGCCTGAACCCGAAAGCCACAACGCCCATCGCTGCTGATGCGACCTATAGGGAGAACTCACCAAATAGCTGGAGCATTTCGAGCTATGATGCCAAGCTTGGCCTGATCTATGTGCCCATGGGCAATCAGCCACCCGACCAATTTGGAGGCAATCGCAGCGGTGAAGCGGAGAAATATTCGGCGTCCGTCGTTGCGCTCAACGCTGAAACCGGGGCAGTCGAATGGGTGTTCCAAACCACCCATCATGATCTGTGGGACATGGATGTACCAGCCCAACCTGAAATCGTCGATCTGACGATCAAAGGCGAAAACGTCCCCGCTCTCGTGATCACCACAAAGCAGGGTGAGTTATTCGTATTGGACCGCCGCACCGGCAAGCCGGTTTTGCCGGTGACAGAAACGCCCGCCCCTCAGACCGATATTTCTGACGAACATAGCGCACTGACTCAACCGGTTTCCGCGCTTTCATTCAACCCTGTGCCATTGACGGAAGCTTCGATGTGGGGCCTGACGATGTTTGACGAACTGGCCTGCCGCATCTCCTTCCGCTCCCTGCGCTACGAGGGGCGCTACACGCCACCATCGCTAAAGGGGTCGATTATCTATCCCGGCAATTTCGGTGCCTTCAACTGGGGCGGCGTGGCGATTGATCCGGATCGCCAAATCGTCTTTGCCATGCCGGTTTATCTGGCTTTCACCTCCACTCTGATCCCGCGCCCCAATGCCACAGACCGGGTAGTGACCAAGGCGGGTGAACCGGCGTTCAATGAAAATTTCGGTGCGCCCTATGCTGCAAAAATGGGCGCGTTCCTGTCGCCACTTGGACTGCCCTGCCAAGCTCCACCGTGGGGTTATGTGGCGGGTGCCGATCTCACCACAGGTAAAATCGCCTACCGCCATGTCAACGGAACAGTACGCGACCTCTCGCCGGTGCCATTGCCGCTCAAACTCGGCGTGCCCGGAATTGGCGGGCCGATGCTGACCAAGGGCGGTGTGGCGTTTCTCTCCGGCACTCTCGACTATTTTATCCGCGCCTATGATGTCACCAACGGCAACCAGCTTTGGGAGAGTCGGCTCCCTGCTGGCGGACAGGCAACACCGATGACCTATTGGTCAAACGCCAGCAACCGCCAGTTCGTCATTGTCGTCGCAGGCGGACACGGCTCCACCGGCACCAAAGCAGGCGATGCCATCATTGCCTATGCCTTGCCCAAGCCCTGAGATGAACAACCAGCCCGGCATCCGTTCCGATGCTGCAAGCTTGAACTCGGCGGATGACCGGGTTCGCCTCAGCCACTGGTTGCCGCCGCAGTCGGGCACCATGCCAAAAATCCGGATTGGCCAGCGCTGGATCAACGTATTGTGGCTTCTGCCGATCGGGTTTGTGATGCTTGTCGCTGCCATTGCTATAGCGCAAGGCTTGCGTGAGCTGTCAGCGGTGCAGGATTTCCTGCGGCGCTATCCAGGCATTTCAGTCTCCGCTCCTGCCTTCACTTCGGGCTTTCCGACTTGGCTGCGGGTTCAGCATTTTCTCAACCTGCTGTTCATGACCTTCATCATCCGCTCCGGCATCCAAGTGCTGGCCGATCATCCGCGCCTGTATTGGACCCGGGATTGCACGCCCGGCTCTGAATGGTTTCGGTTTCAGATGGCTGTACCAACCGACCGACTTTGGACGGCAAAAGATGATTCAGTGAGTTTGCCGCGCTGGTTCGGCCTTCCCGGCCTGCGCCATTCCATCGGGCTGGCACGGTGGTGGCACTTTTCGTTCGGACTGCTTTGGATCATCAATGGATTGGTGCTTTACGCTATGTTGTTCTCAACCGGACAATGGGTACGGCTGGTGCCGACCAGCCTCGATGTCTTTCCCAACGCCGCGTCAACTGCCCTTCAATATCTATCACTGACGTTTCCGAAGGACGAAAGCTGGACGCGGTATAACAGCCTGCAGCAGCTCACATATTTCATTACCGTTTTTGTTGCAGCCCCCGTCTCAATCTTCACCGGATTGATGCAAAGCCCAGCACTCTCCAATCATTCCGGTTGGCTGGGCAAAGTATTTAACCGCCAGCGGGCGCGGTCGGTGCATTTTATGGCACTGTGGTGGTTCCTGCTGTTTATTCTGGCGCATGTGACTCTGGTGTTCATCACCGGCGCGCGGGACAATCTCAACATGATGTTTGCTGGAGTGCAGAATGAGTCATGGAGCGGCTTTGCCGTTTTTGCACCCGCCATGGTGATCGTGGGGGTAACATGGTGGCTGGCTTCGCCCTTCACTCTGCATTACACCCGCATTATCCAAAGCATCGGTGCGTTCATGCTGTCGCCATTCATCGCTATGACAGAAAGGCTTGACCCCAGCAGCCAGCTCACCGAAAAGGACATTTCGCCGTTTTTCTGGCCCAACGGCACGATGCCGAAATCCGCTGCATTCGACGCCTTGGTTGCCGACAAATTCGCCAATTACTCCCTACGCGTCGGTGGGCTGGTGGAATCCCCACAACAGTTTTCGTATGCTTCACTCAAAGCCATGCCCAAGCAAGTGCAGATCACAACACATTTTTGCATTCAGGGCTGGTCGGGTGTGGCCAAATGGGGCGGCGTTTCCATGCGCCATATTCTTGAACAGGTCCGCCCTAAACCGGAAGCGCGCTATGTCGTGTTCTATTCTCTCGCCGATGGGAGCGATGGCGGACGTTATTATGACGTTCATGAAATCTCCAACATGCATCACGCACTGACCCTGCTGGCTTATGAGATGAACGGCGCACCTCTCAGTGTTTTGCATGGCGCACCGTTGCGGCTACGCTGCGAGAACGAACTTGGATTCAAAATGGTTAAATGGATCGAAGCTATCGAATTTGTCCGTGATTTTGCGGATCTTGGTGGTGGACAAGGAGGCTATAATGAAGATCATGAATTCTACGGCTATCGGCAACCAATTTAGCTCGTTCGGAAAATCAAGATCGAAACGGCTTAGTCGCGCCCATAGAGGCTTGGTCAACGGCTCAATTTGGTAAGTGCTGAACCTTTGTGAGCAGCGATGTGGTCGGTCTTGCTGCTCTTGATCTCATATTGTGGGGATTCGGGGCTCGCACGGTGGGTGTGGCCCTTGTAATCGAAGTCATGGGTATAAACCTTGATGATCGTGCCGCTGACATGGCCAGCTTCCGAGTTCCATCCGACCTCATCGCCCACTTTGAACCGTTTAGTCATTTGTGCATTCCTCATCGGCGGGAACTTGCTCGGCCATTCCCGAATGGACCTTATGCACCCATATATCATGGATGAATACGCTCAATTCCCTTCTGAATGATGTCCGCGCCTGCCGCGTTTGCGCCGATGTGCTGCCGTTGGGGCCGCGACCCGTTGTCCAGATATCGGCAACGGCGCGCATCCTGATCGCCAGCCAAGCACCGGGCACAAAGGCCCACGAGAGCGGCATTCCCTTTTCGGACGCTTCTGGAGATCGCTTGCGCGAATGGATGGACGTTTCGACAGACGAATTCTACGACGTAGTAAGTGTCGCAATCCTGCCGATGGGGTTTTGCTATCCCGGACGTCTGCCAAGCGGGGGTGACGCCCGCCCGCGATCAGAATGCGCCCCACTATGGCGTGGCCGACTGCTGGCACAAATGCCCAACCTCCGGCTGACTTTACTGGTTGGCGCGTATGCTCAGGCGGGCGCGTGGGGGCCGGGCAAAATGAACGAGCGGGTGATGGCCTTTCGCGACTACCTGCCCACCGTGTTCCCGCTGCCGCATCCGTCGTGGCGCTCACAGCATTGGGCCGCGAGGAATCCGTGGTTCGATGCGGAAGTGCTTCCCGCTCTGCGCGAAGCGGTTCGAGATGCGCTCGCATGACGCCGATGGAACAACCCCCTGTGTACACCGTGGGCCATTCGACGCGGAGCATCACAGAGTTCGTTGAGCTTCTGCAACAGGGTCGGGTCGAGCTGGTCGTGGATATTCGCTCCACGCCGCGCTCGCGGACCAATCCTCAGTTCAATTTTGATGTGCTGTCCGAGGCGCTGTCCGCTTACCAGATTGGGCATGTGTTGATCGCGGAACTGGGCGGCCGCAGGAAGAAATCCAAGATCGTGCCGCCCGAGGTTAACGGCTTCTGGACCAACCAGAGCTTCCACAATTACGCCGACTACGCGCTGTCCGACGAGTTTCGCATCGGCTTCTCGCGCCTGACCGAACTGAGTAGCAAGCAACGGTGCGCCATCATGTGTTCCGAGGCAGTTTGGTGGCGCTGCCATCGACGCTTTGTCGCGGATTATCTCCTCCACAGCGGGAGGGACGTCTTTCACCTGATGGGCACCGACCGGATCGATGCCGCCAAGATGAACCTGGCAGCGCGAGCGGATGGCTCATCACTCGTCTATCCGGTGGAACAAAACTACCCGAACTGATTAACGTACTGGACAAGAACAATGGAATGGCGCCTCATATTTGAGAGAGGACCATTGCCGCATTGTTTGATATTTGCCCCGAGCTAACCAGTGAAGCGCAGGTCGCGATGTCTGATGCTGACCTGAGCCGATGCATTGACATCATCAACCGAGGTCTGCTTTTGACATAGCCGACACGGTAAGGAACGCCATCAACTTCTGCTTTTGCGGTAACAAAAGGCACTTCAGATTTGGCAAAAGTGGCAGTTTTCCACTTCAGCGGGAGTGGAAGCATTTGGGCTGCCTGGCCACTGACTTTGCAGAATGGTCAGACTGGATTGATCACCAGAGGCGAGTTAAAGTGGTGGCATGACCGTCACTCCAAAGCAGCGCGAGTTCCTTATTATTGCGACGGCGATCATGGGCAGCAGCGTTGTCATGCTGGGCGAAAGCGTGGTGACCTTAGCACTTCCCAATATCTCAAAGAGCTTAGGCGTTCCGTTTTCGAGTTTGCAATGGGTCGTCGAGGGCTACAATCTGATGCTGTCCGCCCTCATTCTCCTTGGTGGTTCCCTCGGCGATCTCTTCGGTCTGAGGCGCATATTTATTTGGAGTGCTGCGGCGTTTATCGTGCTGTCACTCCTCTGCGCCGTGGCATGGAGCGGTCCGAGTCTTATCGTGTTCAGGGCATTGCTAGGTGCGGCAGGCGCGCTTCTCACTCCGGTCAGCCTCGCAGTGCTCAATGCGCAATTGCCGGAAGCCAAGCAGAGCCGGGCCGTTGGCTACTGGACCGCCGCCACTTCCATCGTCCTAGCGCTGGGGCCGTTGGTCGGCGGATATCTGGTGGATGTTCTCAGCTGGCGGGCAATTTTCCTGTTCAATGTGCCACTTGCGCTTTTGGCGATTGCTCTCGCCTATGTTGTCCTAAAGCCAGAACCCATCAATGAGCGCATTTATATTGATTGGACAGGGGCAGTGCTCGCGTTCCTGTTCTTGGGCGGCATTACCTACGGACTAATAGAGGGGCCGACCCAACAGTGGTCATTGCTTACGATTGCTGCAACTACCGCGGGAGTTTTGTGTTTTGCTATTTTCTTATGGTGGGAAGCAAGGCACCCGCATCCACTGGTTGACTTTAAGCTGTTCCGCGACCGCAATTTTTCCGCAACCAACGCCGCAACGCTTATGCTTTACGGAGGTTTTGGCGGCTTCGGCTTTGTGTTTTCCTATTTCCTACAGACAGCCGCGCATTTCTCCGCAACGGCCGCTGGAGCCGCATTTCTGCCGGTTTCCGTCATCTTGGCCCTGGGCTCTGGTCAGATTGGCGAATACTCGTCGAGATTTGGCCCCCGCTGGTTCATGACTGTCGGACCTGTCCTGTGTGCAGCGGGAATGTTTTCGCTTGTCTGGCTAGGGCCGGATACACGCTATTGGCCGAATATCCTGCCCGGCGTACTGCTTTTCGGTTTCGGCCTCGTGCTGGTCGTGGCTCCCTTAACCTCCACCGCACTCAATTCGGCGCCGAAGGACAAATCAGGCATCGCATCCGCGATCAATAACGGACTGGCATCGGCAGGCCCGCTCATCGTCATTGCACTTCTTGGCGTCGCCGGCATGGACCATGCCTATCTCCTAGGAGTCACGCTATGTGCAGGGTTGGCTCTCGCTGCCGGGGCCGTATCCCTTGTCTTTGTGCGCAAGGACAAGATGGAAGTTTAATGCCGCTGTAGTGACTCCGTGAGCGATGAACAAAGTGTTACGGCGCGCCGGGCGATTTGCTGATCCCAGAACCATCACCAGCCAACCACAACGGTGCAGGAACAATTTGAAGGCGAGGACTTAGACCTAGTGGGGCAGTTGGTAGACTACATCCACACGATCTCGCACAGGCATATCAAGACGCCCTTTCCGTTAGGCGTTGCATAATATGGTCATCCAAGCATGGCGAAAAAGTAGCCACTGTCCATTGCTCAAAAAGGCGACTAAGTTTGTACCGTTTTGATATATGGATTAGATCTTGGACGCTCTTACACTCGATCAGATCAGGGTTTTTCTGTCGGTCGTTGACACGGGCAGCTTCCCGAAAGCAGCAAAATCGCTGCAACGGGCTCAGTCGGCAGTTACCTACGCGATCCGAAAGCTGGAGGCTGAAATCGGCGTCCCGCTGTTCGATCGTTCGGCCTACCGCTCGGTACTAACCCCGGCCGGCCGCGCACTATTGACCCGAGCGCGTCGTATCGCTGAAGAAGCGGGAGCGTTCCGCGAGCAGGCACGCGGCCTCGCCAGCGGCCTGGAAGCCGAGTTATGCATTGTGCTGGACGCGTTTTATCCGATGCCTCAGATATTTGATGCGCTTCGTGCCTTCACCAAACAATTCCCGACAGTCCCTCCACGCCTCTACGTTGCGTCATTGGGTGCCGCCGCTAACCTAGTAACCGATGGGAAATGCGCCATCGGATTGCTGCCGAGCAACGTGGCTGAACTCGCCGCGCTCAAACTTATTCCGATCACCACCATTGATATGTGCCCAGTGGTCTCTCCATCCCATCCCCTCGCGTCCGTCCAGGGCATTATCGAGCCGCACGTGCTTCGCCAGCATGTTCAACTTGTCTTGACGGATGCGTCGACTTTGACCGCTGCCATCGATTGGGGTGTGCTTTCCAGTAGATCCTGGCGCTTGGCTGATCTTGGCGCCAAAAAATCGATGCTCCTCGCAGGTCTCGGCTGGGGAAATATGCCGGCGCACATGGTAGAGGATGAAATCAAAGACGGGAGGCTGACCGTCATCCAGCCGGCCGGCTTCGACTCCCTCACAAAGATGGTGCTTGGCGCTGCCTACATTTCGGAGCACAGCCTCGGACCGGCTGGACGGTGGATGCTGAATCACCTGACCTCGGGAGCGAGCGTTGCGAGGTGAGGGATCGGAACGAAGCATTGCGGGGCGGGTCCTATAGAAGAAACCGGTATCGGTGGAGCTCGCGTGTAGCGGCACGTGAGATCGTGCCGTCGTAGGCGGCGACTCGAACCAACCCAGCCCATGCCAATTGCGCACATCATCTAATTTGTAGACCGAGAAGGTCTAAACTTCATTAGTTTTTTTCTGGAACCTTCACCCCCATCTTTCGTTCTACCAAACGAAGGATGCACCACATGAATAGACTGAATGGAAAGACCGCCGTGATCACCGGTGGCGCTACGGGCATCGGCCTCGCCGCGGCAAAGCGCTTCATCGAGGAGGGCGCTTTCGTCTTCATCTTCGGCCGCCGGCAGGATGCGCTCGACGCCGCTGTGGCCGAGCTCGGGCCCTATGCCCGCGCGGTGAAGGGCTCGGTCTCCGACGAAGCCGACCTTGACCGGCTTTACGCGGCGGTGAAGGCTCAGCGCGGAACCCTCGACATCGTCTTCGCCAATGCCGGGGTGGGAAGCCAGCTTCGGCTCGGCGAGATCACCGCCAAGCACATTGACGAAACCTTCGACGTCAATGTGAAGGGTACGATCTTCACAGTCCAAAAGGCGTTGCCCCTGATGGGTAAGGGCGGTTCGATTATCCTGACCGGATCAAGCGCTGGTACTACGGGTGCCCCGGCATTCACTGCTTACAGCGCCAGCAAGGCGGCCGTGCGCAATCTTGCGCGCACATGGGTGGAGGACCTGAAGGGTACCGGCATCCGGGTAAACGTCCTTTCGCCAGGGGCAATAGCAACTGAACTCGCGACGGAAGCGCTGGGAGAGGCGGGCTTGAAGGCCTACGGCGCGATGACAGGGTTCCAGCGCATGGGCGATCCCGCGGAGCTCGGAGCGGCAGCGGCTTTTCTCGCGTCATCCGACAGCAGTTTTATGACGGGCAGCGAGGTCGCCGTTGACGGCGGTCTCGCTCAAATCTGACCCCAGTGCGGGATCACGCTTCTCAAACTTTACGACAAACACAACACACAAGACGAAAGGTGAAAGATTATGAAAAAACTCGAAGGTAAAATTGCAGTCATCACAGGCGGAAGCAGCGGGATTGGCTTGGCGACGGCCAAGCGCTTTGTCGAAGAAGGTGCGCACGTCGTGATCATTGGGCGACGTGAGAAAGAGCTGAAGGAGGCCGCAGCCTTCATCAAGAGTAACATTACGACGGTCGTGGGCGACGTGTCACGCTTGGAAGATCTAGACCGGCTCTATGCCGTCGTGAAACAGAAATATGGTCACATCGACATTCTCTTCGCGAACGCTGGCGCGGGGACAATTGCACCGCTCACGGTCGCTACTGAAGCCCATTTTGACCAGACCTTCGATGTGAACGTGAAGGGGCTGTTCTTTACGGTGCAGAAGGCCCTTCCTCTCTTCAA
>Ga0075522_10000714_pt1 | contig 24362 bp, 26 predicted proteins | sample NGEPerA_FD_74796 | JGI IMG/M metagenome (GOLD analysis project Ga0075522, IMG submission 74796) | Arctic peat soil microbial communities from the Barrow Environmental Observatory site, Barrow, Alaska, USA - NGEE PermafrostL2-A | ecosystem: Environmental > Terrestrial > Soil > Wetlands > Peat ...
GCCGCCGAGCGCAAGTTCCAGCGCCTCGACGTGGCGGCCGACGGTGGGCTGGGCGAGGCCAAGTCGGCGGGCGGCGGCCGAGAGGCTGCCGGTCTCGATGACCGCCAGCAGGGAGCGGTAAAGGTTCCAGTCCGGAGCGCCGAAGGCCATCCATGGATGCATAGCATCGGCACGGAAACATGCAATTCCGTTCAGCAAATTGGGAGCGCATCCTCGGCCTCTCGAATGGAGGAGACTTGCGATGACCCAGACTTCGGAGAAAATCGCCCTGGTGATCGGCGCCACGGGTTCGTTTGGCGGCCATGCCGCCGTGGCCCTGATGCGCACCGGCTGGCGTATCCGCGCCCTGGCCCGCGATCCCGCCAGCGCGGCGGCCAAGGCCGGCGCGCGCATGCCCATCGAGTGGGTGAAGGGCGACGCCATGAACGCCGACGACGTGGGGCGGGCGGCCCGCGGCGTCCGCCTGATCGTCCACGCGGCCAATCCGCCGCGCTATCGCAACTGGCGCGGCACGGTGCGCCAGATGCTCGGCGCGACCATCGCCGCCGCCAAGGCCGAGGGCGCGCGGATCGTCTATCCGGGCAGCGTCTACAACTATGCGCCCGGCGGCGGCCCCCTGATCGGCGAGGACGCGCCCCAGGCCCCGGTGACACGCAAGGGCGCGATGCGGGTGGAGATGGAGGCGATGCTGCGGCGGGCCTCGACCGAAGGGGCGAAGGTGCTGGTGGTCCGGGCCGGCGATTTCTTCGGCCCGGCGGCGCCGGGCAGCGCCCTGGGCTGGCTGACCCAGCGGCGCGCCGGCCGGGTGCGTGGCGTCTATCTGCCCGGGCCGGTCGATGTCGGCCACGCCTTCGCCTATCTGCCCGACCTCGCCCTGACCACCGCCCGGCTGATCGAGCGGGAGGCGGAACTGGCGGACCACGAGGTCTTCCACTTCGCCGGCCACTGGCTGGCGCGCGGCGACGATCTGCTGGCGGGCATCCGGCGGGTCGCCGGCGAGCCTCGCCTGCCGGGTCTGGCCTTCCCCTGGCCGCTGGTGATCGCCCTCTCGCCGTTGGTGGAGATGTTCCGCGAACTCCTGGAAATGCGCTACCTCTGGCGTCGCCCGATCGGCCTTTCCGACGCCAGGCTGCGCGCCTTCCTCGGCGACGTTCCCGCCACCCCCCTCGACGCCGCCCTGCGCGAGACGCTCGACGACATGGGATGTCTCGAGGCGGCGGAGGCGCCGATGGGGCGGTCCATGGACCTTCTTTCGTCCCCCGCCGCCTAGAGGGGTGGGCGCTGGACGGGATGGGGCGCGAGCCCTTACATGCCGCCCATGCCGGCCAGGACCCTCTACGACAAGATCTGGGACACGCATGTCGTCCGCGAGGGAAGCGATGGCGAGGCGATCCTCTATATCGATCTGCACCTGATCCATGAGGTGACGACGCCGCAGGCTTTCGCCGGCCTGCGCGCCGCCGGGCGCGCGGTGCGCCGACCCGATCGCACCCTGGCGGTGGCCGACCACAACGTGCCCACCGAGGGTCAGGCGCTGGGCGTGGCGGCGATGGCCGACGCCGAGGCGCGGCTGCAGCTCCAGACCCTGGAGCGCAACGTGGCGACCAGCGGCATCGAGTTCTTCGCCATGGGCGATCCGCGCAACGGCATCGTCCACGTGGTCGGGCCCGAGCAGGGCCGCACGCGGCCGGGGATGACCATCGTCTGCGGCGATTCCCACACCTCGACCCACGGCGCCTTCGGGACCCTGGCCCAGGGAATCGGCACCTCGGAGGTCGAACACGTCCTCGCCACCCAGACCCTGCGGCAGACCAAATCGCGCAACATGCGGGTGGTCTTCGAAGGCGCGCCGGCCCCGGGCGTGGGGGCCAAGGACTACGTCCTGACCCTGATCGGGCGGATCGGCACGAGCGGGGGCGCTGGCCATGTGATCGAATACGCCGGGGCCGCGATCACCGCCCTTTCCATGGAAGAGCGGATGACGCTCTGCAACATGACCATCGAGGCGGGCGCCCGGGCCGGCCTGATCGCGCCGGACGGGACCACCTTCGCCTATCTGGAGGGCAAGCCCGCCGCGCCGAAAGGAGCCGACTTCGAGGCCGCCCTGGCCGGGTGGCGGACACTGCAATCGGACCCCGACGCGGTATTCGACGCCGAGATCGCCATCGACGTCGGCGCGATCGTCCCCACCGTCACCTGGGGGACCAGCCCGCAGGACGTGGTCGAGGTCACCGGCCGGGTCCCCGATCCGGCCGGCGCGGAGCCGGCGGACGCCGAACCGATCCGCCGGACCCTCGATTACATGGGCCTGGTCGCCGGCCAGCGGATCGACGCGGCGGTGATCGACGCGGTGTTCATCGGCTCGTGCACCAACGGCCGGATCGAGGACCTCCGCTCGGCCGCCGCCATCGTCAAAGGCCGAAAGGTCTGCGATTCCGTGCGCGCGATGGTCGTTCCCGGCTCGGGCCTGGTGAAGGCCCAGGCCGAGGCCGAGGGGCTCGACGGCGTCTTCCGGGACGCCGGCTTCGACTGGCGCGAGCCGGGCTGCTCGATGTGCCTGGGCATGAACCCCGACCGCCTGGCGCCGGGAGAGCGCTGCGCCTCCACCTCCAACCGCAATTTCGAGGGCCGCCAGGGCCGCGGCGGCCGCACCCACCTGATGAGCCCGGCCATGGCCGCCGCCGCAGCCATCGCCGGCCACATCGTCGATGTCAGGACGTTCCTGTGATCGACGCCCTCGATCACGTGGCCATCGCGGTCGGCGATCTCGACCGGGCCGGCGCCGCCTATCAGGCCCTGCTCGGCCGCGCGCCGGACTGGCGGGAAGAGGCGGCGGGCGCGCGGCATGCCTGGTTCCAGCTCGGCAACATGGCCCTCGACATCGTCCAGCCCGACGGGGCGGGCGAGAGCGGCGACCGGGTCCGCGCGCGGCTGGCGGCCGGCGGCGACGGTATCTGGGGCGTGGCCTTCGCGGTCAGCGATCTTAGCGAAACCCGGCGGGTGCTCGACCGGCGGGGCGCCCCGAGCGCCGAGCCGATGGATCTGCTCTCCACCGAAGCCTGGCGCCTGGCTTTCATCGATCCGGGCGCAACTCACGGGGTTCCCATCGCGCTGGCCGAGCGCGGCGACAGGGCGGTACGAACCCCCCGGTTCGAGGAGGACGCCTTCCACGCCCTGGACCATGTGGTGGTGGCGACCGAAAATCCCGATCGCGCCGTGGCTCTCTACGGCGCGCGCCTCGGCCTCGATTTCCGCCTCGACCGGTCGAGCCCGGAGTGGGGCTCGCGGCTGCTGTTCTTCCGCTGCGGCGATGCGGTGGTGGAGATCGGCGCCAGGCTGGACGGCGCCGTCTCCGACGCGCCGGACCGGCTCACCGGCCTCGCCTGGCGTGTGCGGGATCCGGAGCGGGCGCGCGCGCGCCTCGCCCGCGCCGGCTTCGACGTTTCCGAAGTGCGCGCCGGCCGCAAACCCGGCACGTCGGTGTTCACCGTCCGCTCTGGAGTCGCCGGAGCGCCGGCCCTGGTGATCAGCGACGGCGCGGCGCGGAGACTTTAAGATCGCGATGGAACCGTTCGATCATCTGACCGCCAGGGCCGCGCCGCTCGACATCGCCAACCTCGACACCGACCAGATCATCCCCAAGCAGTTCCTCAAGACGGTGGAGCGCGAGGGCTTGGCCAAGGGCCTGTTCCACGATCTGCGCTTCGACGGTCAGGGCGGTGAGAAGCCGGATTTCGTGCTCAATCAGCCGCGCTACGCCGGCGCCGGGGTGCTGATCGCCGGCGACAACTTCGGCTGTGGCTCAAGCCGCGAGCATGCCCCCTGGGCGCTGATCGACTTCGGCATCCGCTGCGTGATCGCGCCCGGCTTCGCCGACATCTTCCACAACAACTGTTTCCAGAACGGTCTGCTGCCGGTCGTCCTGCCGGAAGAAGAGGTGCGCGCCCTGATGGCCGAGGCGCTGGGCGGCAACCATGTCTTCGAAATTGACCTGCCGAGCCAGACGGTGACCGCCCCTTCCGGCGCCCGCGTCCATTTCGAAATCGATCCAGGCCGCAAGGCGCGGATGCTGGCCGGGATCGACCCGATCGGCGAGACCCTCGCCCACCGCGCCGACATCGACGCCTTCGAGGCCCGGCGGGAGGGCTCGCGGCCCGGCGGACTTGGCGGGGCCTAGATGGCGACACTGCTGCTGCTGCCCGGTGACGGAATCGGGCCGGAGGTCGTCGCCGAGGTCCGCCGCCTGGCCGAACAGGTGGCCGGCGATCTGGTGATCGAGGAACGCCCGTTCGGCGGCGCGTCGTTCGACCAGCTGGGAACGCCTCTCGCCGACGACACCCTGGCCGCCGCCCTGGCCGCCGACGCCGTGCTGATGGGCGCGGTGGGCGGGCCGAAATGGGCGTCGGCGCCGCGCCACCTGCGCCCGGAGGCCGGCCTGCTGGGTCTGCGCGCCGGCATGGGCGTCTTCGCCAACCTGCGGCCGGCGCTCTGTTTCGCGGCCCTCGCCGATGCCTCGAGCCTAAAGCGCGAGGTGATCGAGGGCCTCGACCTGATGATCGTCCGCGAGCTGACCGGCGGGGTCTATTTCGGCCAGCCGCGCGGCATCGAGATGCTGGAGAACGGCGAGCGGCGCGGCGTCGACACCCAGGTCTACACCACCTCCGAAATCGAACGGGTCTCGCGCGTCGCTTTCGACCTGGCGCGGGGCAGGCGCGGCAGGGTCACGTCGTGCGAAAAGTCCAACGTCATGGAGAGCGGCCTGTTGTGGCGCGAGGTGGTGACCGCGCTGCACGTCCGGGAGTTCGCCGATGTGACCCTGGAGCACATGCTGGCCGACAACGCCGCCATGCAGCTGGTCAAGAACCCCCGCCAGTTCGACGTCATCCTCACCGACAACCTGTTCGGCGACATCCTTTCCGACGAGGCGGCCCAGCTCACCGGGTCCCTGGGCATGCTGCCCTCCGCCGCGATCGGCGCGCCCGGAGCGCCGGGATTGTACGAGCCGATCCATGGCTCCGCGCCCGATATCGCCGGCCGCGGCGTGGCCAACCCCCTGGCGGCGATCCTCTCCTTCGCCATGGCCCTGCGGTGGTCCCTGGACCGCGCCGACCTCGCCGACCGGATCGGCGCGGCGGTCGGCGCGGCGCTCAAGCGCGGCGCCCGGACGCGGGATCTGGGCGGCGCTCTTTCGACCCGCGAGATGGCCGACGCCGTCCTGGCGGAGATTTGACCGCCCATGGCGGCGGCGCACGACCGCCTGGTCCGCGACGCGGTCGGCCGGCCGCTCACCGGGCGTGAGGCGGCGGCGGCGCTGGGAGTGGGGATCAACTCTCTGCTGGTTCTGGGGGTGCAGCCGGTGCTGCTGGGATCCCTGGTCGATGAGCATCGCCTGACCGACGCGGGAATCGGCCAGGCCGCGATGCTCGAACTGCTGGCCATGGGGATCAGCACCGCTCTGGCCGGCATGGTCCTGAAGCCGGAGGGTCTGAAGAAGATCGCCTTCGCCGCGTCTCTGGCCCTGGCGCTGATCGATCTGGCGACCATGGCGGCCGGAGGCCTGGGTGTTCTGGCCGCCAGGACGGCGGCCGGCGCCGTCGAGGGAATCCTGCTGTGGATCGCGGTGGGCATGATCGCCAGGACCGAGACGCCGGAGCGCTGGGCCGGGGTGTTCTTCACCACCCAGACCCTGGCGCAGCTGGGGCTGGCCGTGATCCTGGCGCTGGTCCTGATGCCCAGGTTCGGCGCCGACGGCGGCTTCGCGGCCCTTGCCGGAGGCAGCCTTCTCGGACTCATCCCCGCGTTCTTCACCCCCAGCCGCTATGCGCCCCTGCCGGTGGGACCCGGCGAGAGCGGAGCCCCGCCGCCGCGCGGATGGATGGCCCTGGCCGCCACCCTGATCTACGTCGCCGCCGCCGGCGCGGTCGGCGTCTATCTTCAGCCCATCGCCCACCAGGCCGGGCTCGACGCCGGCGTCGCGCGCACCGCGCTGTGGGTTTCCCTCGCCGCCCAGGTGGCCGGCGGCGCGGCGGCGACGGCGCTGGCCGGCCGGGTACGCTATTTCACCGTCTTCCTGATCACCTCGACGGTCTATCTGGCGGTCTGGTATGTTTTCGGCCTGCGCATGTCGGCGTGGGTGTTCATCGGATTCAACGCCCTGGCCGGCATGGCCGGGCTGTTCCTCGCCCCGTTCCTGGTGCCGATGACCATCGACGCCGATCCCAGCCGGCGGGCGGCGATCCAGAGCGGCGCGGCCCAGCTCCTGGGCGGCGCGATGGGGCCGTGGCTGGCCTCGATGGTGGTCGGAGAGCGCGAGGTGCATGGCGTTCTGTGGCTGGGCGCGGCTCTCATGCTCACCGGCCTCGCCGGCGTGGCGGCCCTGCGTTTCACCCAGCCGCGCCTTGCCGCCGGCCCGCCGGAGGGCTAGGGGGAGCGCCTTCCAGGGTTCGAGGAGATTGCCATGGGCTACCGGGTCGCGGTCGTCGGGGCCACCGGCGCGGTCGGACGCGAGATGCTGAACATCCTCGAGGAGGTGAACTTCCCCGTCGATCGGATGCACGCCGTCGCCTCGCGCAATTCGATCGGCGTCGAGGTCGGTTGGAAGGCCGGGGTGATCAAATGCGAAGATTTGGCAAATTTTGATTTCTCGCGCGTCGATGTTGCGCTGATGAGCGTCGGCGCCGCCCTGTCCCGGGAGTGGGCGCCGAGAATTGGCGCTTCCGGCGCGATGGTGATCGACAATTCCTCGGCCTGGCGCATGGACCCCGACGTGCCGCTGATCGTGCCGGAAGTGAACCCCGACGCGGTTTCCCGCGCCCACCGCAAGAACATCATCGCCAATCCCAACTGCTCGACGACCCAACTGGTCGTCGCCCTCAAGCCCCTTCACGACGCGGCGCGGATCAAGCGGGTGGTGGTGGCGACCTACCAGTCGGTCTCCGGAGCCGGCAAGGAAGGCATGGACGAACTGTGGGATCAGACCAAGGGCGTGTTCGTCCTGGGGGTCCCGGCGCCGAAGGTGTTCCCCAAGCAGATCGCCTTCAACGTCATTCCCTGCATCGGCGAGCTGCGCGATGATGGCTACACGGACGAGGAAGCCAAGATGTGGGACGAGACCCACAAGATCATCGATCCGGCCATTGCGCTCACCGTCACCTGCGTGCGCGTACCGGTGATGGTCGGCCATTCCGAGGCGGTGAACATCGAGTTCCACCAACCGCTGGGCGAAGACGAGGCGCGGGACATCCTCAGGGACGCGCCGGGCATCCTGGTCATCGATAAGCGCGACGGCCACGGCTACATGACGCCCAAGGAAAGCCAGGGCGAATTTCCGGTCTATGTCTCGCGGATCCGCAAGGATCCGACCGTCGAACACGGCCTTTCCCTGTGGGTGGTGGCCGACAATCTGAGAAAGGGCGCGGCGCTCAACGCGGTGCAGATCGCCGAGCTTCTCCACCAGCGCGGCCTGATCGGGCTCAAGGCCCTGGCATGAATCTCGCCGCCCCGGCGCCCGGCGGCCTTTCCCGCCAGGCGCTGGTGGCGGGCCTGGCCTGTTATCTGCTCTGGGGCGGACTGCCGGCCCTGTTCATCTTCATGCATCATCAGGGCGCCACGCCGCTGGAGATTCTCGGCGAACGGGCGATGTGGTCGGCGCCGTGGGCAGGGATGCTGGTGCTTGCTTCGGGGCAGGGCGCCCAGGTCCTGGCGGTGTTTCGCCGGCCGCCTTTGCTGCTCATGCTCACACTCTCGGCCCTGATGATCGGCTCGGGCTGGGCGGTCTATGTGTGGGCGGTGAACAACGGCCACAACCTCGAATCGAGCCTCGGCTACTACATCACCCCACTGCTCAACATGGCCTTTGGGGCGGTGGTCTTCCGTGAACGGATTGACCGCGTCGGCGCGATCGCCATCGCCCTGGCCGCGACCGGCGTAGGGCTGCAGACCCTGGCGCTCGGCCATCCGCCGGTGATCGCGCTGTTCCTCGCCGCCGCCTTCTGGGGCTATGGGGTGGTCCGCAAGCGCGTCGATGCCGACGCCCAGACCGGCCTGTTCGTCGAATGCCTGCTGATGGCGGGACCTGGCCTGGCCTACGTCCTGTGGCTGCACCACGCCGGCGGCGGGATTTTCGGCCGCTCGCTCGGGGGCTCGCTGCTGATGGCGGTCGCGGGGCCAGCCACGGTGGTCCCTCTCGCCCTGTTCGCCTGGACCGCCCGCCGCCTGCCGTTCTCCACCATGGGCTTCCTGCAGTTCATCGGCCCGACCATCGGCTTCATGGTCGGCATCGCCAACGGCGAGCGCCTGACGCCGTTGACCGCCGTCTCGTTCCTGTTCATCTGGGCCGGCGTCGCCGCCTTCATCTTCGGCGTCTGGCGGGCGTCGCGGCGACTTGCCCCCGATCGGAGCGCGGGCGTCAAGCCTGCATCGATCGAGCAAAAGAAGAGCGGACTGGAAGCCCGCGCTCCGACGAAATTCAGTACCGATAGTGATCCGGCTTGAACGGGCCGGCCGCCGGGACGCCGATGTAGTCGGCCTGGTCCTTGGAGAGCACCGTCAGCTTGGCGCCGAGCTTCTCCAGGTGGAGCATGGCGACCTTTTCGTCGAGGTGCTTGGGGAGGGTATAGACCTTCGTCTGGTAGGCGCCGGCGTTGGTCCACAGTTCGATCTGGGCCAGGGTCTGGTTGGTGAAGCTGGCGCTCATCACGAAGCTCGGGTGGCCGGTGGCGTTGCCGAGATTGACCAGCCGGCCCTCCGACAAGACGATGATCTTCTTGCCGTCGGGGAATTCCACGTGGTGGACCTGGGGCTTGATCTCGTCCCACTTGTAGTTGCGCAGGGCGGCGATCTGGATCTCGGAATCGAAGTGGCCGATGTTGCAGACGATGGCGTTGTTCTTCATCCCGCGCATGTGGTCGATGGTGATGACGTCCTTGTTGCCGGTGGCGGTGACATAGATGTCGGCCTGCTTCAGGCTGTCCTCGATGGTGCGGACCTCATAGCCCTCCATGGCCGCCTGCAGGGCGCAGATCGGATCGACCTCGGTGACGATGACCCGCGCGCCGCCCTGGCGCAGGGATGCCGCCGAGCCCTTGCCGACATCGCCATAGCCGCAGACCAGCGCCACCTTGCCGGCCAGCATGACGTCGGTGCCGCGGCGGATGGCGTCGACCAGGCTCTCGCGGCAGCCATAGAGGTTGTCGAACTTCGACTTGGTGACGCTGTCATTGACGTTGATCGCCGGGAACGGCAGTTCGCCGCGCTCGGCCATCTGGTAGAGGCGGTGGACGCCGGTGGTGGTCTCCTCGGAGACGCCCTTGATCGCCGCGCGGATGGCCGAATAGAAACCGGGCTTGTCCTTGAGATACCGCTTCATCACCAGATAGAGGGCTTCCTCCTCCTCGTTGTTCGGCTTGTCGAGCAGGGTCGGATCGGCCTCGGCCTTGGGACCGAGCACGCAGAGCAGGGTGGCGTCGCCGCCGTCGTCGAGGATCAGATTGGGATGGCCGCCGTCGCCCCACTCGAAGATCTTGTGGGCGTATTCCCAGTATTCGATCAGGCTCTCGCCCTTGGTGGCGAAGACCGGCGTGCCGGCCACGGCGATGGCGGCGGCGGCGTGGTCCTGGGTCGAAAAGATGTTGCACGAGGCCCAGCGGACGTCGGCGCCCAGCGCCTGGAGGGTTTCGATCAACACCGCGGTCTGGATGGTCATGTGCAGGGAGCCGGCGATGCGCGCGCCGCTCAGGGGCTTGTCGGCGCCGAACTCGGCGCGCACGGCCATCAGGCCCGGCATCTCGGTCTCGGCGATGTCGATTTCCTTGCGGCCCCAGGGGGCCAGGGCGATATCCTTGACGATGTAGTCGGCCACTTGAGGGGCTCCTGATGGCGGTGTGGCCGGCTCTATAGACAGGGGATGGCCGGGGCGCAACGAGGATATAAGGATATCCTTATGTCTTTGGCCAGAATCGCCGCGCCTTGCCGAGCCTCTTCAGGGCTTCGGCCGCGTCGGCGACGAGCCGGACCTCGCGGCCACGTTCCCGCGATTTCACCGACTCGGCGGCCGGACCCGCGCCGATCAGCGTCTCGCCGGTGGCGATGTCGTTGAGGTCGCCCAGGCTTTCCAGTAGCGTCTCCAGCCATCCGATGAACCGATGCGCGCGCCGGCGACGCCCGAAGACACCAGCGAAGGCCTCGGCCATGTAGCGCAGGCGTTTGGCGGCAATCCGCACGCGGTGGCGGTGGGGGCGATCCAGCCTGGCGAAATGCCGGGCTCGGCCCTGGACCTTGCGCCGGGCCTTCTCAAGCACACGGGCGGCGAACGGTCCGATCGGGGCGTCCCGGTCGGCGGCGTGCGGCGCCGTCCCGAGCGTCCAGGATCCGTCCTCGATCCAGCCCAGCGCGTTCAGCAACATCAGCCTCGGGCGGGCGCTGTCGGCCGCCAGGCGCGCCCTGGCGTGGGCGGCGTCGCGCTGCGTCTTCAGCGCGGCGGCCAGCGCCGCCGCGCCGCCCCGCCGCGAGGCGCGCCGGATCGCGCCGGCCAGCAGGACGTCGAGATTGCGCGCCGGATCGAGTTCTCCGGCCAGCCATCGCAGATCGGCTTCCAACCGGTCCAACTCGTCGCCGGCCAGGATCGGCTCGAACGCGGAGAGGGCGCCGCGCAGGCGCCGACCGCCGACCCGCATCTGGTGGATCGCCCCGGCGCTGGGTCTGGCGGCGACCAGCGTCGCGTTGCCGGCGATCTGCCGCAGGCAAGGCCGCGCGATGGCCTTGAAGGCCTCGCCCACGGTCATCCGGTCGCTCAGCATCGGGGCCTCGAAGTGGCGGGCGCCGCGGCCCCTGCCGTCGATCAGGGCGAAGCCACGGTCGGCCTTGGTCTGGAACGAAAGTCCGAGATCGAAGCGGCGCTGGAGATCCCGCGCGACGGCCAGCAACTCGGCGACGGCGCCCGACTTCAGCTCCAGTTCGAGTTCCTCGAACCGCGCCGAGCGCGACCCCGCCGTCACCCTTCCCGCGTCCAGGCTGAACTCCACCGGGAATCCCGAGGCGCCGGCGGCGACCGTCCGGCGTCGAACCGTGACCTCGAAAGCCGCGGCTGGAGTCTGGTCGCCGAGCGTCACGCCGGCCGGCGTGGCCCGGACGGCGGCCAGATCGAGGGCGCCGGCGGCGATCGGCGTCTCCCACTCGCCCCGCCCGAACCCGCCGTCCCGATCGGCGCGTGACTTCACGGTCTGGGTCCATCCGTCCCCGTCGTGGCGAAGCCGCAAGGTGAATCCGGCGCGCCACAAGGTCCGGCCCGGGGTATCGAAATAGGTCGAGGTGAGAGAGCTGACGGCGATTGCCGCGCCCCCCGACAAATGCGTGATGAGCGCCCGCGCGCGCGCCGGGTCGATAAGGAACTTGAGCTCGATCTCGCGGGGATCGCCGTCCATGCCGTCCTCCGGGCGGGGCAGCTTCTAGCATGGCCTGGCGGGGCGCCCGCTACCGATCCTCGTCGAACCGTCCTTCGACGAGTTCGGCCAGGGCGGTCACGGCGGCGGCGGCGTCGGGACCCTCGGCGGTGATGTCGATCAAGCATCCAGGCCCGGCCGCCAGCATCATCAGGCCCATGATCGAGAGGGCATCGACCGTGGTCCCGTCGCGGGTGACCTTGACCTCGGCGTCGAATTCGCCGGCGAGCTTGACGAACCTCGCCGAAGCTCTCGCGTGCAGGCCCCGCTCGTTGACGATCTCGACCCGGCGCGCCGCCGTCACTTCTCGCCGGCCAGGACGTAGGAGGCGACGGAGATGTATTTGCGCCCCGCTTCCTGGGCGTGGGCGACGCAGACTTCGAGGCTCTCCCGGCCACGGATGCTGGCCAGCTTGATCAGCATCGGCAGATTGAGGCCGGCGATGACCTCGGCCCGGGTCTGCTCCATCACCGAGATGGCGAGATTCGACGGCGTGCCGCCGAACATGTCGGTGAGCAGGATGACCCCGCCGCCGCCATCGACGCTCTCGCAGGCCTTGATGATGTCGCGGCGCCGGCGCTCCATGTCGTCGTCGGCGCCGATGCAGATGGCCGCCACCGCGTGTTGCGGCCCGACCACGTGCTCCATGGCGTAGACGAACTCCTCGGCCAGCCGCCCGTGCGTGACGATCACGAGCCCGATCATGCCAATCGCCCCAAAGGCAACCCCTCAAACGCCTCGGCAAGGCCTGGGCGGGGCTTGATACCCCTGTTGCCGACGCTCTCCAAGATGTTCGAGCGCCGCGCGCAGCCTGGCGGGCGCGGACGCCTCCAGGGGACATAGCGCGAAGACCGGGAGCTCGACGCCGCAAATCGCCTCCGGCGCGAACTCGGGGAGGCGCTCGGCGGGGCCTGCGGCATGGCAGCGCGCGACCAGGACGATCTCGGCGAACGCCAGGGCCGACGCCGTCACCACCCCCAGGCCGCGCACTTCCAGGAGTCCCGCGAGCCGGCGCGGGACCCGGCCGAACAGGCGTCCGGCCGAGGCGAAAACGACGGTCCGGTCGTCCGCGACCAGGCGAAAGCCATGCTCCATGGCTCTCAGCGCCAGATCGCTCTTGCCGATCGCCGACGGGCCTTCGATGAGCGCGCCCCGCCAGGCGCCGCCGCGGCGCAAGGCGAGACAGCCGGCGTGGCGGATGGACGAGACGGTCACGCGGCGGGCAGTGCGACAATGAACCGCGCGCCCACCACCGCGCCGTCCTCGATCCGGTTTTCGGCCCAGATCCGCCCGCCATGGGCCTCGACGATCTGCCGGCCGATGGCCAGGCCCAATCCCGAATTGCCGCCGAACGCGGCGCCCTTCGGCCTGGAAGTGTAGAAGCGCTCGAACACCGTCTCGAGATTTTCCCCCGGCATGCCGGGGCCGTCGTCCTCCACCGACACCACCACCTCGGCCCGCCGCCGCTCCAGGATCACCCGGACCTCGCCGCCCGGCGGGCTGAAGGATCGCGCGTTGTCCACCAGGTTGCGGATCACCTGGCCCAGCGGTCCTTCCCGCCCCAGAACGGTGACGACGGCGCCCGTCCGCGTTCCAAGGCGCCGCACAGGCGTTTCGCCCGGCCGCGCGGTCTCCTCGTAGAAGGCGCAGATGTCGGCCGTCAGGCGGCCCAGATCGAGCCGGCGCGGCACGTCGCGGGAGAGTTCGGCGTCCAGCCGCGAGGCGTTTGAGATGTCGGTGATCAGGCGATCCAGGCGTCCGACGTCCTGGGTGAGGATGGCCAGCAGGCGCGCCCTCGGCGCGGCGTCCTTGACCAGGTCCAGGGTCTCGATCGCCGAGCGGATCGAGGTCATCGGGTTGCGCAGCTCGTGGGCCACATCGGCGGCAAAGCGCTCGATCGCCTCCATCCGTTCGGACAGGGCATGGGTCATTTCCTCGAGCGATCGGGCCAGATCGCCCAGCTCGTCGTCGCGGCGCGCCAGATCGGGCAGGGCGATGGCCCGGGCGCGCGACAGCCGGACGCGGTCGGCGGCCCTGGCCAGCCGCAGGACCGGCTGGGCGACGAACTGGGTGAGCAGCAGCGAGGACAACAGGGTCACGCCGATGGCGATGAGGATGAACGGCACCAGCGCCGCGCGCTGGGCGGCGATGATCTCATCGACATCGCCGGCCTCCAGGGTCAGGACACCGAGCACGGCCTGGACGTGCTGGATGGGGATCGACTCGGAAACCACCCGCTTGCCGCCCGCCGTCACCCTCATGTCGGACACCGTCTGGCCCGCCAGAGCCTCGGCGACCTCGGCGCGCAGCTCCTCCGCCGCCCGGGCCGGCGTCCTCGACCGCTGCTTGCCGAGGATGTCGAACCGCAGATCGCGCTCTCCGGGTTTGTGCGCCGGGGCCAGCGGGCTGGCTTCGACCCGATCGGTGATCTGCAGGGAATCGGTGATCATCCGCCCGGAGGCGTCGAACAGGCGCACCCGCTGCGGAGGAAGGATGTCCAGGGACTGCAGGACGTTGGCGGCCGCGTCGGCCTCCAGCGCCGGCTCGGGATCACCCACCGTGGCGCTCTGATCGATGACGTTGGCGATCAGCTGGCCCTCGGTCCTCAGGCTGGCGCGGGTGGCCTCGATCAGGCCCTCGCGCGATTCGTTGAGGATCAGCGCGCCGCCGACCAGGATCGCCAGGCCGAGCAGATTGAGAAACACGATCAGGCGGCCGAGGCGCGAGCCCAATGGCCAGCCGCCGCGGCGACCGCGGGGAGCGTCCTCGCCGGCGTGGGCGTCGCCGGCGTCGGCCGGCCGCTCAGGATTCGCGGTAGCGATACCCGACGCCATAAAGGGTCTCGATGGCGTCGAAGGTCGGATCGACTTCCCGGAACTTCTTGCGCATCCGCTTGATGTGGCTGTCGATGGTGCGGTCATCGACATAGACCTGATCCTCGTAGGCGGCGTCCATCAGGTTGTCGCGGCTCTTCACGAAGCCCGGCCGCTGGGCCAGCGACTGCAGCAGCAGAAACTCGGTCACCGTCAGGCGAACCGGCTTTTCCTCCCACAGGCAGTCATGGCGGGCCGGATCGAGGGTCAGCCGCCCCCGCTTGATCGCCTTGGACCCCGCCGCCGCGCCGCCCGGCGGGCCACCGGCGTCGCCCTCTTCCGGGCTGGCGCGCCGCAGCACCGCCTTCACCCGTTCGATCAGCAGGCGCTGGCTGAACGGCTTGTGGATGTAGTCGTCGGCCCCGAGGTTGAAGCCGAGGATCTCGTCGATCTCCTCGTCCTTCGAGGTCAGGATGATCACCGGGATGTCGGTGGTCTGCCGCATCCGCCGCAGCACCTCCATGCCGTCCATGCGCGGCATCTTGACGTCGAGGATGGCCAGATCCGGCGGATCGCTCTCCAGCGCGGCGAGGCCGGAGACACCGTCGTGGAATGCCTTGACCGTGTGGCCATGGCTCTCCAGCGCCAGGGATACCGAGGCGACGATGTTCTCATCGTCATCGACCAGGGTGATCTTCGCCATGTGAGGAAGTATCCTTCGCTTTGGCTTCGAGCGCGCGGGAGGGGTGCGAGCCTAGGCGCGCCGCCACGCGCCGACAAGGAAGCGGCGCGTCCGGGCGCCGTCCGGGTCCGCCCTTTCGGCGAATAGCATGGCGTCAATGGGGCGGCATCGCTAGGTTCCGATCCTCCCATGCGCCTCTCGCCGACCCTGCCAGCCGTTCTGCTCTGCGCCTTTCTGACCGGCTGCGAGGGCGCCGGCGCGCCGACCGATCCCGGCGTATGCTGGCGCGCGGCCGGCGGGGAGGCGGGACATCCTGGCTTCGTGGCCATCTCCCGGGACGCCGGCAGCCTCGACGACTGCGCCGCCGAGCTCGAGGCGATCCATCTGCAGGGCCGGCCCAGCGCCGACGGCGCCTTCCAGGGTTATTTCATCTTCGTCAACGCCCGCGAGATCAGCTCTTCCACGGGCCTCACCACCTTCCGCTACCCGGTGTTCCAACCCTCCCAGCGCAAGGAAATCGACGCCGACCTGCGCGCCCTGATCAAGGACCGCAACGGCGCGGCGCCCACGGCGGGGGACATTTCGGTGGAGCGGAAATAGGGGAGGGGGCGACCCTTCGAGCGCTTTCAATCCGCCCGGAAGCTCTTCACCGCACCCAAATCCTGCAAGAACTCCGAGGCCGGCGCGACGCCACTGACCAGGAGGCGGTCGCGGGCGCGGGTGCAGGCGACGTAGAACAGCTGGCGTTCGGTCTCATAGACGTCGTCGAGTTCGACCTCGTCGGCGATCGCATCGATGCGCGACTGGAGGGGCAGAACCTCCTGGTCGCAGGCCATCACCGCCACGGCCTTGAACTCCAGCCCCTTGGCCAGGTGCATGGTCCCGATCGAGACGCGGGCGCCTGGGTCCTCGGCGCGTTGGGAAAGCTCCAGAGCCATCAGGCCGGCCGCGCTCACCGCGGCGCGGGCGCGCGGCAGCTCGGCGTCGGAGCGGACGAAGACGCCGATCTCGTGGGGCGCGATGGCCTCGGCGATGGCGGCCTTTATGAACTCCGCCACGGCGGCGATCTCGGCCGCCTCGTCGGCCGGCGTGACGACCACCGGCGCGGGGCCATCGAACACCGAGATCGTCCCGGCCCGCTCCTGGGCCTCGCCATCGACGTCACGCAGGCTCCTGGGCAGCAGGCGATCGGCGCTCATCCGGATCTGATGGGAGGTCCGGTAGTTGACCTTGAGAATATGCGAGCGGCCACGCACATCGACGCCCAGCGCCTTCCACGAGAACGGCTGCTGGAAGATGCGCTGGCCGAGATCGCCGGCGAAGAACAGGGCGTCGGGTCCCGAGGGCGCGATGGCGGCGAGGAAGCGGAGTTCCGCAACGCCGAGGTCCTGCGCCTCATCGACGACGATGTGGCTGAACGGCTTGCGGGCCCCCGCCGCATAGTGCGCCGCGACGCGCGCGAAGATTTTCGGCCAGGTCGAGAAGCCGCGTTCGGCGAGGGACGCCCGGGCGGCGGCGAACACCGGCCACACCCGCTCACGTCGCGAACGCCCCATCCGGCTCTTGCGGCCCAGCCGCGGGACTTCGGCATAGGCCTGGGCGCCCTCGATTTGCCAAGCATCGACGACATGGGTCCATTCGGAAAGCAGGAAGCGGGTGGAAACCTCGGTGACGCCCCGCGCCCTGGCGGCGCCTTCCAGCGCGGCGCGCACGACGTCCTCGCCGGCCATCCGTGGCCGGCCGCCGACCGTGAGCTGGTAGAGTTCGACCGCGGCGCCGGCCCAGGGCGCGACGGTGATCCTGGGGATGACGCCCGTCGGGGGTCCCACGAGCACGGCGAGCTTGCGTTCGAGCGACCGCGCCAGGGGCTCCGAGAACGTGGTGAGCAGCACCCGCGCGGCGGGATCGGCGGCGGCCAGGCGCACGGCGCGATGCAGGGCCACCACCGTCTTGCCGGTGCCCGCCGAGCCGGCTACGCGCGCCGGACCGGAAAAGGTCCGCTCCACCACCTCCCGCTGTGTGGGATGCAGGAAGACGCCCCACCTGTCCCACGGATAGTCCAGGGCGCGTTCGAGTTCCTCCTGGTTCTCCACCACGCGAAAGCGTCGCAGGGAGTCGGGGGCGGTGAAGGCCTGCTCCGGCGCGACCGGCGCCGGCGCCTGGAGGGCGCCGGTGGCGGCGAATTCCAGCAACGCCTCGGCCGCCTCGGCGGGAAGGTGGCCCGCGAGTTCGAAGAAGCCATCCTCGGTCGCGGCTTTGACGTCCGCCAGCCAGTCGGAAGGGACGCCGACCGACAGCAGATCGTCGGCGGTGAGGCGCGCGAACAGAGGCGTCGCCGCTTGCGGAAACAGCTCCCGCGCGGCGACCGAGGGCGCCGGCGCCGCCTCCTCGACCCGCTCGCGCACCTCGACGATCTGGACCGCGCCGGTTCGCGGATGGGCCTCGATCCGCCGGCGTTCGGCCCAGGCGTAGGCCTTGTCGTGATGATCGACATAGGCCAGCAGCAGGCTCGCCGCTGATCTGTGGACGATGATCCGTACGTCCCGCCCGACCCTCACCGACCAGAAGTTGGGGTCCTTGGACTTGTCGATCCGATGAAACGACAGCCCCGGCGCCGAGGGATCCATCTGCAGATCGAAGGCGCTGGTCTTCACCGCCTTCTGCTCGGCCGCCGGCAGGCGGGCGAGGGCGTCGGTGAAGGTGGCGGCGATGCGGAATTCCATCAGGGCGCCGCTCAGCCGTCGAACAGGAGGGGGAACTCAGGCTTCCTCTCGTCGGTGTGGCGAATCAGAAGGTTCCCCGTCGGGAACTCCCGAGTCGCAAAGGCGGCGGCGTCTTCAAGTTGTGAGAAAAACCCTCTGCACTCGGATCCCGCCACGACAACCCATCCCGCCATTCCCCCCGACCTCAGGCCGGGAAGCAGGCGATGAAAGACCGAAATCTCCTCGACAAGGCTCATTGCATTCGCTGGGAGAGACCTGAACGTCGAAGGGGGACCTCGGAAGGTCCCCCTTTAGCGCCTTGCGGCGTGTAACCAAAGGCCCGAAGGCCGAGCAGCCGAAGCTGTGATGGCAATATAGCCTTTGAGATGAAAATAGCAACCCGCATCACTTCGGTCGCGTCCCCTTCAGCGTCAGCGTGTTTGGCCCGAGAGGCCGCCTTGGGGCGACGTCAACCTCCTGCTCTGCCGCGGATGGCGCCGAAACGTGAAGCACGGCCCAAACCTTCGCCAGTATCGCCTGGAGGTCCTCGGGGTCGATCTTGCTGAAGATCGGCCGGCCGCGCGCCGTCAGGAGGGGACGCAACCTGTTCACGTGAACGGTATAGAGGTGGTCGCAAATGGCGTGGGCGACCTTGCCTTGCGCCCCACCGACGGGGTTCGGATTCCGTTTGAAAACGTGAACGTGCGTCTCGCGCTGCTGCGGCCGACTGGTGATCGGGACAACGATGCAGGTGTCATGGAGGCTGGTGGCGGCCCGAATGACGACACCAGGATGCTCGCCCTCGAACTCTGGCGCATAGGCGTCGTGAGGGAAGTCAATCCAGTAATACTGCCCAACGCGAGGCCGACTCTGGATTTGTCGGACTCGCCGGCTCTTTCGAACCCAACCCGCCGCGTCGAGCGCCTCGTCCGAAGGAAAGTCCTGCGCCGGATCGCCGCTCATGCCCCAAACGCCTTCATCGCCCGTGCCGAATTGGCCGACCACCTCGACAGCAATCCTCCGCCCGTCAAGGGGCGAGGGTGATGCAGGCGCAGTAGCCTTGTCTTTGTCGATCCTCGCTTTCAACGACCGAACTCGGAAGCGACTTGGCAAACTCACCCCTTGAACACGTTCTCGCGATGCCAGCGGAGGAACTGTGGATGTGGCCGCCACTCCGGCCGGTCCGGCGGTCGGATGCGACCGCCTGGCAGGAGAAGCCGCGAGAGCGCTTCCGGGGCGGCGGCCTTGGCGGTGAGGATCATGAAGTCCTCGGCCACCGACACCAGCCCACGATCGAACATCCAGTGCGCCGTGGCCGAGAGGGCCATGCCGTTGCGCACCGAATCCGGCCCGGCGTGTTCGACCGGCCGGATGTGCGCCGCCTGCGCCTCGATCCGGCCGCCGCCGTTGATGATCTTCAGGCCGGTGAGCGCGCAGGTGTCGGACCAGGCACGTTTGACCGACAGGGCGAAAGCGGCGTCGCGGAATGGCCGCCGGGTCAGTCGCTCGATGATCGGGCGCTCGAAGTTCGCCGGCTCGTCGCCGAAACCGACCGGCAGGCTGATCTCGGGTCGATTGGCCAGGGAGCCGGCGTCCACCAGAGGCGCGAACCCGGCCGCTATGATGAGATCGAACTCGGCGTCGGGCATCGTGCGCACGGCGCGGCCGAAGGCGCCCTTGCGCCGCGCGCGTCGGTGAAGGTAGCGGCGATGCGGAATTCCATCAGGGGCGCCGCACTGCGTTCACAGAGCGGAGCGCGGTCTTGGCCCAACTCTGAGCGGGGGCGCGGGTTCAGAATGGAATCTCGTCATCGTCGTCCTTGCCGGGTTCGATCCGCCGCCCAAATCCTGAAGGAATATCCGCCCGTGCCGTCGCGAATTCCACGAGACCGAAGGTGTTCGGCGCGGGCCGGGTGAAGATTTCTCCCTTGCGGACATAAGCCGACAGCGAGCCGCCCAACGAGGCGCGATTGGCGGAGTTCGCCTGTTTGCCGATGGCCGTAAGAATATCCAGCAGATGCATGGGCCGGCCGGATTTCTGCAACGCCCGCCTTGCCGCCGCAACGGAGGTTCCGGAGCGAAGCACATCTTCATCACCTTCTGTTCCGCCGCCAGCGGACTCCTTCGGAAGGATTTTCAAGGCCTCCTGGAGCGCCAGCACGTAAGATCGACCCTCCCGAATTTGCATCTCAAGCTCTTGAATCTCCGCCTCTTTCCGACAAATCCGTTCTTCCAGCTTCTTGCGGAGCGACATGAACGATTCGGCCTTGCGAGCTGTGTGGCGCGCTGTGTGATGTGTGTTATGATGACACGACATTCCGGTTCACACCATAGGGAATCTCGACCGTGGCCGTCCCGACCGACCCATCCATGCGTGCGCTCCATTCGGCCTGCCATCTCTCGGCGAAAGGCGTCGAATACTGGAACGCCCGCCAGTTGCAGGGCATCCTCGGCTACGACACGTGGGAGAATTTCGAACACGCGATCCAGCGCGCGCAGGATGCGTGTGTGAGTGTTGGTGAGGCAGTTGGACACCATTTCCTTGAGACCACGGAGATGGTCGAGATCGGAAGTGGCGCGATGCGAGAGCGACGCGACCTGATCCTGTCCCGCTATGCCTGCTACCTCGTCGCCATGAATGGCGACCCACGCAAGTCCGAGATCGCCACCGCGCAGACCTATTTCGCCATCCAGACCCGCCGCATGGAGTTGGAGGACGCCCGCGACGACGCCGACGCAGAGGCCAAGGAGCGTCTCCGGTTGCGGACAAAGGTCAGCCAGTCCCACAAGCGCGTGAGTGGCGCGGCGAAAGCGGCGGGCGTTCGCAGCCACATGCAGGGTGTGTTTCACGACGCGCGAAGCCGCGGGCTCTACGGCATGTCCCTCGCCGACGTGAAGAAAACCAAAGGGCTCGAGGACAAGGACAATCTCTTCGACCGGGCGGACCCACTGGAACTCTCCGCCAACGATTTCCAGATGAACCTGGCGGCCGACGTCATCGAGACCGAACAGGTCAGGGGCGAAAAGCAGGCGATCGAAACAAATCTCTCGGTCGCCAAACGCGTGCGTCGGACGATTGTGGAAAGCGGCGCCCGCACGCCTGAGCAACTTCCGCTCGCGAGTGAACCGATAGCATCAGTCAGAAAACGCCTTTCGCCACCCAAGATTCACGGTAAGCCCAAGGCGCTTGGCAAATAACGGTCGGACGGAGTTACTGGCGTCAGATCGCGGATCCTCCTCGCCGATGCCTCAGTCCGACCTTCCAGCACGCCTATGCCCACGCAGGCGCAAATGACAGCACCCCGCCTGTCCTCGAAAACCCCCGGTGTATAGCAGCTCACGCGCGCTCCGGAACGCGGATGTGGGTGCTCGCGTGGGCGATGATGACCTCGATCGGGATATCCAGGCCATCGTCCTCCAAAAGATCCTGCACCGCCCCGGGAACTCGCTCGACGAGCGCGTCGAATGTCGCCGCTTCGATGCGCAGACCGTGGACGTCGCTGGATTGGGTGTACCACACGCCCGCTTCGGGATCGAAAGCGGCCTTGACGACGATGACCTGACTCATGCGGCGCTTGTCCCCTTTCTGACCGGGAACCGCAAGACGCTCGGAGCCGCAAGCCGCCGTGGACGGGCGCAACGACCCGTCCGCCTCGGGCAGCGAAAGGCGATGGTGCGTTTCACTTTCTATTGAGTTTCCAATGACAACTTCGCCTTCCACTGGCCGCCTCACTCGCCCCTCCAATAGGGTCAGGGTGGCGCTTCAGTCATCTGCAGACGCTCCAGGCAAGCCGCCGCTTTCTCGGCCCGACTGAGAATGCGCGCGAGGGCGCGGGCCACGGTGTCAAGTCGTCCACAGATGACGCAGATGAACGCAGATAAGGCAGTTTCATCCGCTCGGCGAACATCTGTGTCATCTGCGTCATCTGTGGACAAAAATCTTTCGCTCGAAGCTTGTTCGCAGCCGGCGGCGAAACCGGCGAGAATGGCGAGTATCGCGCCCGCCGCCTGTATCCAGGTCGCGACTTCGACGCTGTAGGGCCCGTGACATGCGCCCGCCTCGAACGCGCAAAAGCCGCCGACAAGGGCCGTCGTCGCCGCTGCGGCGAACGTCCACGGCATTCGGGCGAATATGGAGGTCTTCAAACCCGAAACACCTTCATCACCTCGTCGCCGAAGTGGTTGATCACCTTGACCGCGATCCTCCCGGTCTTCGGCTTTTCGAACGGCCGCGAGACATCCCGGTAAAGCGTCGCCCAGGCGTCTTCGTCGATCTCGGCTTTCAGGGCGGTCTTCAGCGACTTGTAGGGATCGTTCGCGCCAAGGAAATAGGCGTGGCGGACGAAGAAGCTCTCTTCGTCGTAGTCGGTGTCGATGAACCAGGCGGCGATGCCCCCCACGTCATTGGAGCGCACCTCGCCGGTGTTGGGGTCGAAGACGTCGACGCCCTTCACCTTCACCGCGATCCGCCCGTCGCCCTCGCCGAGAATGTCGATGTCAGGCTCGCCGAAGACGATGAACAGGTTGCCCTTGCCGGTGTTCTTCAGCTCACCGGCCATGTGCAGATCGGGGTTCATCTTGGCCTTGAGGATCGGCAGGGGGCCGAGCCGGCTCAAGTCCGAGGCGTGGGCGTCGAAGTTGAAGGCGCAGGCGATCAGCACGTCGAAGCGCGCGTCCGTGGCTTCCCTGGCCGCGGCGGTGAGGTCGGGACGGGAGAGGGTGCCGAACTCCGGGCCAATGAACACCGCCGCGCGCCTTTCGGTCTCGCCCTCCATGAACCTGCCCTCGGCGCCGATGTATTCGCCGGGCCAGGGCGCGAGCGCGGTGAAGTCGATCTTCTCGGCTTTGGACGACTGCTGCACGCCGGCGGTCTTCAGGTGCTCGAGCACCATCTGCGCGAAGTCGGTGGGCGGACTGGACAGGCGCCCACGCCCGCGCCTGCCCTCGGCGGCGTTCACATCGTCGATCAGTTCGATCTCGTCGGCCGGGACCACCCGGTGCGGCGACAGGCTCTCCACCGTGAACGGCCCGGCCACCCGCACGCGGGACGCATCGACATAGGGCCGGTCGTAGAGCATCTCCACGTCCGCCGCCTTGGCGATCGAGGCATCGATCTCCCGCTGGCGGGCGATGCGGCCTTCCCACCATTGGGCGAGCAGGGCCTTGGCTTCCGCCGGCCAGGCGCCCGGCGCCTCACGAGGAAGCCGCCATTCCTCGAGCGAAAGATTTTTGTCCACAGATGACGCAGATGACACGGATGTCCGCGGAGCGGATGAAACTGTCTTATCTGCGTTCATCTGCGTCATCTGTGGACCACTTGAATCGGCTTCGCCGACAAGAGCGCTTATCTCCGAGCGCAGCGGATCGAGCCGCGCCGCCCAGGTCTCCCAGATGGTGTCGATCTCGCTGTTGTTGGCGATGGACTTCAGGGTGACGTGCGGCGCCCGCTCATAGACAAAGCCCTGGCGCAGATCGTGAAGGCACGCGCCGTCGCCCTGGATGCGGCCCGAAACCTCCTGCTCCTTGCGCCGCCCCTCGGGCGAATCCTTGAGGAAATAGTACGGATAGCGCGCGCTCATCAGCCGCGTGCGGGCCAGCGCCAGGGCGACACGGGAAGTGTCGATGGTGATCCACCGCCGGCCCCATTGCTCGGCGACGAAAGCGGTGGTGCCCGAGCCGCAGGTAGGATCGAGGACGAGGTCGCTGGGGTCGGTGGCCATGAGGATGCAACGTTGCACTATGTCGGTTATAGTTTGGACAACATAAATCCGCTCCTCGCCAAATCCAGATGGCGTAATGTCAGTCCAATTATTTGCCAACGACGAATAACTAGATTCAGAATAGTAATTTTTCCAGCGCAGGCTATTGCTTACGCCAAATAATCTACCGGATCTTTCTAGCAAACGTTCGCGCCCCTTCGCGAACGACCATCCGCGTTTTCCTGAGGGAGAAAATTGTGGGAATTATCCCTTTGACATAATCGCCACTAGGTATAGTATCGCTTCATCGGAGCGATGCCATGAGCGAAGAAAACATTCGAGCCGAGGGGCACGCCATCGCGGCGTATCATCTGGCCATCGCCACCCTCCAAGCCCTCACGGTGAAGGGGTTGCTCTCTGCCGATGAGGTCCAGATGGCCTTGGATTCGGCGCTGATTGGCGCGGAGGCCGGGCCCTCGACACCGGGGAACCAGTCGGCTCGACGGTCTCTGGAATTGGTTGCGAGAGTTCTGCGAAACGCCGCGCCAGGAAGTCGACCTGCGCCTTAATCCCAACCTCGAAATCACTGAGCGAATCCATGTCCGACTTCTCCAATCCGATCTTCCATGATGAGTCCAAAGCCCGCGAATGGCTAGAGGGCCGACTGTGGGCGGACGGCCCGATCTGCCCACATTGCGGCGTGATCGATCAGGCGACGCTCCTCAAGGGCCTCTCGCACCGCCCCGGCCTCTACCAGTGCAACGCCTGCAAGTCGCCCTTCAGCGTGACCGTGGGAACGCTGTATGAGCGCTCGCACGTCCCGCTCCACAAATGGCTCGGCGCCACGCAGCTGATGATGGCGTCGAAGAAGGGCATGAGCGCCCTTCAGATCAGCCGCATGATCGGCGTGTGTAGCGCGACAATCTGGATGACAGGCGCGCGACAATCTGGATGAGACAGATCGATCGCGACGGGTGATTGATGTTCGGTCTTTGTGCCGTTGGCAAGCCTCAAGTTGGGGTTTGATTG
>Ga0075522_10000717_pt1 | contig 24358 bp, 25 predicted proteins | sample NGEPerA_FD_74796 | JGI IMG/M metagenome (GOLD analysis project Ga0075522, IMG submission 74796) | Arctic peat soil microbial communities from the Barrow Environmental Observatory site, Barrow, Alaska, USA - NGEE PermafrostL2-A | ecosystem: Environmental > Terrestrial > Soil > Wetlands > Peat ...
GGCCAGGCGGTTGAAGCCGCCGCCGCGCTCGGGCGTGATGCGCACCTCGATGACGGCGCGGACCACGCCGGAATCTTCGTCGGCGAGGTTGAGCACGGGACGGAATCCCAGCAGCACGCGCTGCGATTTCAGTTCGTCTAGCTGGCGGTTCACCTCGGCCTCGGACAGGTTGAGCACCTGCGCCATCTGCGCGGTGTTGAGGCTGCCGCCTTCGAGCAAAAGTTTTAACAACGGATTCATCGGGCGAAAAGTGTCGCAGAAAATGGAGTTAAATCCACAATAAACTCAACGGTGGTGAGAGCGAAGCGTTAATCGCCAGAATCAGCGCGGCGATTTTTGACCAAAACAGGGCTTGCAAAATGGCGCGTGCATGATAGTCTCCGCGCTCTTTTGAAACATTTATGTCAGTAAAAATTCGCATGAAACGGGTCGGCACGAAAAACACGCCGGTGTATCGCGTGGTCGTGGCCGACAGCCGCAGCCCGCGCGATGGCAAGTTCATCGAGGAAATCGGCACTTATTCGCCGCTCAAGCCGGGCGACAATTTCACCCTCAAGCTCGACCGCGCCCAATACTGGATCAGCAAAGGCGCGCAGCCGAGCGACACCGTGGCCAGCTTCATCAAGAAACTGGGCAAAGCTGCGGCTCCGGCTCCGGCGGCGGCTTAATTTAATTTTTCAGCCATGCAGGAGTTCCTCGAATACGTCGTCAAAGGACTCGTGCAAAACCCCGGCGCGGTGTCGGTCACGCCGGTGGCTCGCGCGGGCGCGACCGTTTATGAACTGCGCCTCGACCCGGCGGATGTCGGCCAGATTATCGGACGACAGGGCGCGACGATCAACGCGATCCGTTCCCTGCTGCTGGCCGGCAGCGCGAAAAAAGGTTTGCGTTGTTCGGTGGAGATTGTGGAAGAAAAAACGTAGCGGCGACTCGGCAGAGCGCCGCCAATTTGAAAATTAGATTTCGTTCGGTGATACGTTGGAAAATTTGCGGCGGATTTCCATCCGCCGCTACGAGAAAAAACGGGCATGAAAATTGACGTGCTCACACTGTTTCCGGCGATGTTCGCCGGACCGCTGGATGAAAGCATCATCATGCGGGCGCGCAAAAAGGGTTTGCTCGATTTGCAAATCCACGATTTGCGCAACTGGACGCACGACCGGCATCGCACGGTGGATGACAAGCCGTTTGGCGGCGGACCGGGAATGTTGCTGAAGCCCGAACCGATTTTTGAAGCGGTGGAAAGTTTGAAGCGCGAAGGGACGAAAGTGATTTTGCTTTCGCCAGGCGGACGAAAGTTTGACCAGTCCATCGCGCGCGAACTGGCGGAACAAAAAGATTTGCTGCTCGTCACGGGCCATTACGAAGGCTTTGACGAACGCGTGCGGGAAACGCTGGCGGACGACGAGTTGTCCATCGGCGATTATGTGCTGACGAACGGCGCGCTGCCAGCGATGGTGGTGATTGACGCGGTGACGCGCCTGCTGCCCGGAGTTTTGGGCGACGACGAAAGTTCGCACGACGAATCGTTCAGCGCCGGATTGCTGGAATATCCGCAATACACGCGGCCGGCGGAATTTCGCGGAATGAAAGTGCCGGACGTTTTGGTTTCCGGCAACCACGCCGAGATTGAAAAATGGCGGCGCGAACAGGCGAAGTTGCGGACGGAAAAACGCAGGCCGGATTTAATGAAACCGGATTGATGGATGAATGGATTGTTGGATTGATGAAATGCCGCGAGCGTCAACCCAATAATCCATTGATCCGCCAATCCAAAAATCCAATTGATTTATGAACCAGGCATTACAAAAAAAGATTGAATCGGAACAGTTTCGCAAAGACGACGCGAAGTTTGGCGTCGGCGACTCGGTGAAAGTCCATACCAAGGTCGTCGAAGGCGACAAGGAACGCATCCAGATTTTCGCGGGCGTCGTCATCGGCAAGCGCGGCGCCGGCTTGAACGAGACCTTCGCCGTCCGCCGCATCAGCTACGGCGAAGGCGTGGAGCGCATTTTTCCGCTGCACTCGCCGCGCGTGGACAAGATTGAAGTCGAGCGCCACGGCTCGGTGCGCCGCGCCAAGCTCACCTACCTCCGCAAACGCCTCGGCAAGGGCGCGACGCTGGTGAATGAAAAACAGGCGAAAGCCGCACCGGCACCGGCCAAGTAATTCTGCCCGCCAAAATTTCAAAGCGAGGCTCCGGCCCCGCTTTTTTTTGTTTGCTTAACCAGCATTGCATCCGCGTTTCAACTGTGAAAATCTGTGGCCGGACATTTTAATTGTGGCCACCGAAACCCTACATTTTGAAAACGCGCGGTTCGCGCAGCAGCTTTTCAACCACGAACCGCGCAATTTGCAGGCGCTGGAAATGGAACTCGGCGTCAAGGCCACGGCGCGCGAAGGTTGGATCAAACTCGACGGCCCGGCAGATGGAATTGAACGCACCAAACAGCTTTTCGTCTCGCTCGAAAGCCTGCTCAAGGCCGGGTCGCCGGTGAAAAACCGCGAGTTCACCCACGCGCTGAATGTTGTGAAACACGAGGGCGCTTCGACGTTGAAAGACATGGTGAACGACCGCGTGCAGACGCACGAACGCAGGCCGGGCGTCACGGCGAAAACCGTCGGCCAGAAAAAATATCTCGACGCGATCCGCAAGCATGACATCACGTTCGGCATCGGCCCGGCGGGCACGGGCAAAACTTATCTCGCCGTGGCGATGGCGCTGTCGGCTTTGCGCGAAGGAAAAACTTCGCGGATCATTTTGACGCGCCCGGCGGTCGAGGCCGGCGAGGCGCTGGGATTTTTGCCCGGCGACCTGTTGGAAAAAATCACGCCGTATCTGCGGCCGCTGCACGACGCATTGCAGGACATGCTGCCCGCCGAAGAAATTGCCAGGCACATGGAACGCGGGACGATTGAGATTGCGCCGCTGGCCTATATGCGCGGGCGCACGCTGAACAACGCGTTCATCATCCTGGACGAGGCGCAGAATTCCACGACGGAACAGATGCTGATGTTTCTCACGCGGCTGGGCCATGGCTCGAAGGCCGTCATCACGGGCGACGAAACGCAGATTGACCTGCCGCCGCACAAACATTCCGGCCTCGCCGAGGCGCACCGCGCGTTGAAGCACACGGAGGGCATCGCCATCCTCGAATTTTCCAAGCGAGACGTGGTGCGGCATCCGCTGGTGCAGCGGATCATCGCGGCCTACGAGGAGCATCGCGGCCGGGCAAAAATTGAATGAAATAATCTTGTAGGAGCCGAGGTGACGAGGCTCAAACAAAAGCAAAGTTAGAGACTTCTCACGTCGTCTCCTACAATTTAAGAAAATGAACATCGTCGTCGCCAGCCGCCAGCGGAAGAAAAAGATCAACACGCAGTTGCTCACGCAGATCGCGGGCGCGCTGCTTGAAGAATTGAAAATCACGGAGGCGGAACTTGGCATCAACCTCGTCGGCGCCCGCGAAATGACTTTGGTCAACGAAACTTTTCTGAAGCACACCGGCTCGACGGACGTCATTACTTTCGATCATTTGGAGGCAAAAGCCGGAAGCCGGAAACGGGAATTGCACGGCGAGCTGTTCATCTGCGTGGACGACGCGCGGCTGCACGCAAGGCGGTTCGGCACAAGCTGGCAGTCGGAAACCGTCCGCTACCTCGTCCACGGCGTTTTGCACCTGCTCGGCCACGATGATTTGAAACCGGATTCGCGCCGCAAAATGAAGCGTGCGGAGAACCGCCGCCTGCGGAGCCTGGTCCAAAAGTTTTCGCTCGCGCAAATCGGCGCACGTTCTAAAATTTCCGCGTGAAGAAATCTTTTTTTCCGCGCTGGCGTGCCAGTTTTTTTACCGGCCTGCTCATCGTTTTGCCCGGCGTCATCACGCTGGCCGTGGTGAAATGGTTTTTTGGCACGGTCTCCAGCCTCACCGACCTGCTTTTATTTTTCCTGCCAAAAAACTGGACGCATGAAAACAACGGCATCGGCCCGATGTTTTGGTATTGGAGCCTGCTGGCGTTCATAGTGGCCATCGCCATCGTGTCCGTCATCGGCGGGATGACGCGGTATTATTTTGGCAAGCGGATGATTGCGTTGGCGGACAATTTGATGTTACGCGTGCCGGTGCTGAACAAAATTTACGGCACGATCAAGCAGGTGGACGAGGCGTTCACCTCCGGCAAAAAAAGCTCGTTCAAGACCGTCGTGCTCATCGAGTATCCGCGCGAAGGAATTTATTCCGTCGGCTTCATCACGAGCGAACAGGAGGACGACGTGTCGAAAAACACGGCGGAAAAATGCGTGTGCGTTTTCATCCCGACCACGCCGATCCCCACCGCCGGTTTTCTGGTGCTGGTGCCGGTGGAAAAAATCACCAAGCTCGACCTCTCCGTCGCCGAAGGCTTCAAATACATCATCAGCCTCGGCGCGCTGGCGCACGAACCCGCGCCGCCCAAAATCAAATGACCGGATCCGCCAGCGGCATCATTTTGCGGACGCGACCGCTCACCGAGACGAGCCTCATCGTCCACTGGCTCACGCCGGATTGCGGGCGCATCGCGACGGTGGCGAAAGGCGCGCGCCGGCCAAAATCGCCGTTCGCCGGAAAACTGGATTTGTTTTACGCCGCCGATTTTTCCTTCAGCCGCAGCCGCAGTTCCGAGTTGCACACGTTGCGCGAAGTGAAATTGCACGAGACGCACGGCGCGATCCGCGAGGACATTATGAAATTGCAACAGGCCGGTTACGCCGCCGCGTTCCTCGAACAGGCGACCGAAACGGACACGCCGCTGCCGGAGATTTTTGAACTGGTGCGCGGATTTCTCAAGCATCTCTGCGCCCAAAAACCGCGGCCGCAGAACATTTTTGCGCTTGAACTGAAACTGCTGCGGGAGCTTGGACTGGAGCCGGTTTTTGAAAAATCGCAACTGATGCCCGGCACAAAAAAAATTGTCCGGGCGCTGGTGGAAGGCGACTGGACAAATTGTTCGCGGCTGAAAATGTCAGACGCGCAAGCCGTCGAACTGCGCCAGTTCCTGCACGGCTTCCTGATTTTTCACCTCGGCAAACTGCCGCGCGGCCGCGCGGCGGCGCTGGCGGGCGGGCATTGAAAAGCTTTTTACGGCGGGAGAATTGGTCTATACTTTCAGCAGCCGGCATGAGACCCAAATTCTTCAAACGATTTTCCAGTTTGCGAATGCAACTGGTGGCCAGCGTTTTTTTGTTCATTTCGCCGGCGCTGGTTCTGACCTATATCATCAATCAGCGATGGTTCTGGCAATTCGCCCCGGCGTGGATGAGGGATTATGCCCTGGACGTGCCGTGGGCAAGTTTCATCGTCGGCTTGCTGGCGCTGGTCGCGGCGTGGTATGGCGGGGAGCATTTTATTTTGCGACAGGTGCGGATTTTGTCGCGGGCGGTGCTGCGGCTGGCGGCGGGCGATTTGCAGGCGCGGACGGGACTTCAACAAGTCGAGGGCGAACTCGGCCAGCTCGCGCAGAAATTTGACGAGCTGGCGGCGGCGTTGCAGCAGCGCGCCGAGGAACGCGACGAGGCGGACCAGAAATTGCGCGACCACGCCCACCAGCAAACCATCGTCGCCGCGCTCGGCCAGTGCGCGCTGGTCATCAATGATCTCGAAACGCTGTTCTCGCAGGGCGCCATGATGACCGGACAAATGCTGGCGACGCAATATGCGGCGGTGTTTCAGCGCCTGCCCGACGGTCGATTGCTGATGCTGGCCGGCACCGGCTGGAAGAATGGCGTGGTCGGCGAGACGATGATGTTCGACAGGCAGGATTCGCAACTGGGTTTCACCTCCGTCACCGGGGAAGTGGTGGCGTTGAATGATGTCGCGGCGCAAACACGATTCAAGCTCCCGCCGCTGCTGGCGGAACACGGTGTGGTCAGCGGTGTGACGGCGGCGATTCCCACGCGCGGCCTGCCGTTCGGCGTGCTGGCGGTTTTTTCGACGCACCAGCGCGTGTTCACGTCGGACGAGGTGCAATTTCTGCTTTCAGCGGCCAACACCATCGGCATGGCGGCGGAACGGCGGCAGGCCGAGGCGGGAATGCAGAAACTCGCCGCGTTCGTGAAGGAAAATCCGAATCCCGCGCTGGAAATGACCGCCGACGGCACGATCACTTATTTCAACGCCGCAGTAGAAAAACTGGCACAGGCTGTCGGCCGTTCGCAACCCGGCGAAATCCTGCCGGCCAATGCCGGCGAAATTGCCGCCGGCTGCCTGCAATCCGGCGCGGGCCGCGCCAATCTGGAAACCAAGATCGGCGACCACACGATTTCCTGGTCGTTCAATCCCGTGCTTTCGAGCAACGTGGTGCATTGTTATGGCGAGGACATCACGACGCGTCTGAATCTGGAGGAACAGCTTTTGCAGTCGCAAAAAATGGAATCCATCGGGCAGCTCGCGGCGGGCGTGGCGCATGATTTCAACAACATGCTCACCATCATCCAAGGCCACACGAGCAGAATGCTGATGGAACCCAGCCTGTCGCCGCAAGTTCAGGACGCCACGTTGGCGGTTTATGGCGCGGCGGAACGCGCCGCCGGCCTGACGCGCCAACTGCTCATGTTCAGCCGGAAAAACATCATGCAGCCGCGTCCGCTCAACCTGCACGAAACCGTTGTCAATTTGAACAAGATGCTGGGCCGGCTGCTCGGCGAAACCATTTCGCTGCGGTTTGAATGTCCGCAGGAGCCGCCGCCGATTTATGGCGACGCGGGGATGATTGACCAGGTCCTGATGAATCTCGCCGTCAACGCCCACGACGCCATGCCCAACGGCGGCACGCTGACCATCAACGTGGACGAATGCTGGATCGGTCCCGATTATCTCGAATTCCATCCCGAAGCGCGCATCGGCCACTTCGTCCGCCTGCAGATGACCGACACCGGCTGCGGCATGTCCGCCAAAGTCCGCGCGCGAATTTTTGAACCGTTCTTCACCACCAAGGGCGTCGGCAAAGGCACCGGCCTCGGACTCGCCACCGTTTTTGGCATCGTCAAGCAGCACGCGGGCTGGATCGAAGTCGCCAGCGAAGTCGGGCGCGGCACCACGTTCACCGTTTTTTTCCCGGCCAGCGACAAAATGCCCGACGCCGGAGCCGGCCAGCCGGACACTGCCGTTCCCGCTGCTTCCGGCGGATCGGAAACCGTCCTCGTCGTCGAAGATGAAATGGTTCTGCGCGAAATGGCGCGCGAATTTCTCGCCAGTTGCGGCTACAAAATTTTGGAAGCCGGTTCCGGCCGCGAAGCCTTGCAGGTCTGGTGGCAGCACCGGTCGGAAATTGACCTGCTGCTCACCGACATGAAAATGCCCGAAGGCGTTTCCGGCATGGAACTCGCCGAGAAAATGCTGGCCGAACAGCCCGCGCTGCGGGTCATCTTCACCAGCGGCTATTCTGACGACATCTTCAGCCCCGAAATCCTCGAACGCACCAACGCCAAGTTTCTGCCCAAGCCCTATTCCTACACCGACCTCACCCGGCTCGTGCGCGAATCGCTCGACGGCAAAAGCGTCACCGCCGCTCCGGGCTAGAGCCGTCAAAAAAACTTTTCTTTGTAGGAGACGAGGTGACGAGTCTCAAATTTATTTGGTTGCTGGCGGATTAGCTGGAGACTCCTTACGTCGTCTCCTGCTTTTTCAACGGGCTGCTAGGCTTGCGCCAGTTTCAAAACCGCCGCCACAGCTTCGTCAATCTTCACCAACTGCAATGCGCCGTTGCGCGGCTTGATTTCCACTTCGCCTTTCGCCAGTGATTTTTCGCCAAGCGCGATGCGGATCGGAAAACCGACCAGTTCTGAATCCTTGAACTTTACGCCGGGCCGTTCGTCGCGGTCGTCCAAAATCACGTCAATATTTTTTGCGGAAAGTCCCGCGTAGAATTTTTCCGCTAGTTTCATCACTTCACTTTCCGGCGCGGTTGTCAGCGGCGTGATGCAAACCTGATAAGGGGCGACACTCAACGGCCAGATGATCCCGTCCTTGTCATTCCCCTGCTCTATCACCGCCTGCAACGTGCGCGTGACGCCGATGCCGTAGCAACCCATCACAGAATGTTTGCGCGCGCCGGTTTCATCGAGAAAAGTCGCGTTCAACGCCTCGCTGTATTTCGTGCCGAGCTTGAAGACGTGGCCGACTTCAATCGCGCGGCGGATTTTCAGCGGCTTGCCGCACTTCGCGCACGGCTCGCCCGCGCTGACGGTGCGCAAATCAAACCAATCTGAAACATTTATATCGCGCTCAATGGAAACATTTTCAAAATGGAAACCATCTTCATTTGCACCAGTTACCATTCCATTTGCGCCGCGAAGGTGTTCGTCAGCAAATATTTTTCTGCCCACACTTTTTAAAAAATCACGATTCCATTGATCAGAATTAGGATTTTTATCTTCTGGAAAAACCCCCTTTACTGCGCCCAAACTTCCCGGCTTTGCGCCAAGCTCCGTGAAAATTTCTTCGGGCGTCGCAGGACGCGCGGCGACCGCGCCAGTCTTCGCCAGCAATTTAGTTTCGTTCAATTGGTCGTCGCCGCGAATTAAAATTAAAATCGGTTTTGAATCCGCAATATAAACAAGCGTCTTAATCTGGCGGTTGGCGGGAACTTTGTAGGGTTCTTTGCTCAAAGCTTCAATCGTCACGACGCCGGGCGTGGCAAATTTTTCAATCGCCGCGCCGATTTCGCGCGCGGTAGTTTTGGGAATGCCGCTGGTCGCCTTCTCGATGTTCGCCGCGTAGCCACACGCCTCGCAGAACGCCACTTCATTCTCGCCCGTCTCGGCGGGCACCATGAACTCGTGCGAATGGCTGCCGCCGATGACACCGGTGTCGGCCTCGACCGGAAACGTCTTCAGCCCGCAGCGCGCGAAGATGCGCGTGTAGGCGTCATACATTTTTTTGTAGCTGGCCATCGCGCCCTCGTCCGTCGTGTCGAACGAATACGCATCCTTCATGATGAATTCCTTCGCGCGCATCAGCCCAAAACGCGGGCGGATTTCGTCGCGGAACTTCACGCTGATCTGGTAAAAGTTTTTGGGCAACTGCCGGTAGGAATTTATTTCATTCGCGGCGAGTGTGGTGATGACTTCCTCCGCCGTGGGACTCAAAATCCATTCGCGGCTGCCGCTGTCCTTCAATTTGAACAGCACGTTGCTCGCGGTTTCGTAGCGACCGCTTTGCTGCCAGATTTCCGGCGGCTGGAGCGCAGGCATGAGCACTTCAATCGCGCCGGCGCGATCCATTTCCTCGCGGATGATTTTTTCAACCTTGCGCAATGCGCGCAGGCCGAGCGGGAGAAACGTATAAACGCCGCCCGCCAGCTTGCGGATGAGGCCGGCACGCAGCAGGAGTTTGTGGGAAACGATTTCCGCGTCAGCCGGGGCTTCGCGGAGGGTCGGAATCAGAGTTTGCGTCCACTTCATGTTTGTTCAGCATAAACAAATACCCGCGCCGACCAGAAGTTTTTTCGATGCGAAGAGGCCATGTTTCCAGTTGCAGGCGGTGCCATGCGGGCGGCAACCGGATGCGCCCGGTGCCGCTTTAACGACCTTTACGGCTTGCGTTACCGGACGGCTTCGCTATAGGCTCCGCAGAAGAGAACGTGAGAAAGGCCAGTTTCATCATATCAGTAACCGCGCATGTCCACGGATTCTGAACCCCCAAAATCGAAGCTGCCCCGCAGCGGCAGACGTCATGGCGTGCTGCGTCGGATGAAGCAATGGTCGTCCGGCTGGTGGTTCACCCGGATGTTCAACCGCGTGATGTTATGGTTGTATGACTGGTGGTTTCCCCTTTCTGAACGGGCGCACGAGAATTATGGTTATTCAGGACGGTCGCGCCAAAACCGGGTGAAATGGTTGTGGCGTCGTTTGCGGCGTGTGACGCGAAGATCGTCCGTGGGTTCGGCGGCTGGCGGGGCATTTGGCGCGTTGAAGTCGCGGTGGTATGGCTGGTGGTATCCCGTTTCCGACGAGGGGAACAAATATCACGGGGCAGTCCGTCATAACCGCTTGGTCCGGGACTGGCGCCGGCTGACCCGGCTGGTGCGGCGATCATTTCTTGGGCGCGGTTACAAGGCTTTGACGAGCCGGTTTTATGATTGGTGGTATCCGCCGTCACGGGAATCACACGCTTATCCTTCTTATTCAAACCGGCGGCGGAACCGGCTGGAGCTGGCCTGGAGCAACGTGAGACGACGCATCCGTTCGTCCTGGCTGGGCCGCAAATACCGGGCGTTGGCTGACAAATTGATAAACCGGTGGTATGACTGGTGGTATCCGGCTTCCCAGGAATCACACTCTTCACACGCCTATCCTTCTTACTCAAACCGGCGGCGGAACCGGCTGGAACTGGCTTGGAACAGCGCAAGGCGGCGCTTCTATTCGTCCTGGCTGGGCCGCAAATACCGGGCGTTGCTCGGCAACTTTTTAGAGTGGTATTTTCCGCTGGAAAATACGAGCGGCGGCTACTCATCATATCGTCGCGTGAGCCGTCCGGTGCAGTTCATGCGCCGCAATATCCGACGGTTCCGGCGGACCTGGCTCGGACGCAAAACGGGCTGGGTGCTGGATGAAGCGGAGGAATTCTTCATCAAAGTCCGTCTTCAGGCCGCCGAAGATTTTGCCTGGCGCCGCATCCAGCGCCGGCTGATGCGCTGGCAGACATGGGTGGTTTTGGTGTTTCTATTCGCGGCGATTGAGTTCGGATACATATACGGCCTGCCGCGCTATCACCAATATGTTGAGCGGAATTACGCCATGCAGGCGCAACATTATCTCGCCAGTGGAGATTATCAGCGGGCGATACTCCGCGCGCAACAGGTGTTTGTCATGAACCCTGATAATGCCGTCGCCATCCAAGTCATCGCCGACCTCGCGGATTATTTTGGCTCGCCCTACGCGCTTCAGTGGCGGCAGCGGCTGATATTGTTGAAACCTGATAACGTCAACCGTCTGGCGCTGGCCCGGACGGCGCTTCGGGTGGAGGCTTTTCCATTTCCCATCGCGACCAAGGCGTTGAACGAAATCGCGCCCGCTTACCGGCAAAGCGCGGCATACCAGCTTGTGGCCGGCGCACTGGCGATCAAACTCAGCAATTTGGAGGCGGCGGAACAGCATTATGAAGCAGCGATGAAGCTGGATCCGAACGATCCGGTGAGCCGAATGTCGCTGGCGGTGATCCGGTTGCAGTCTGGAAATCCCAATGTCATCGCGGATTCGCGGACCACCTTGGAACTGCTCCGCACCGACCGCCAGATCGGGCTGCTGGCAACGCGGTCGTTGGTGGCCGAGAGCATCGCGCACCGCGACTTCGGGCGTGCCGAGATGATTTCACAGCAAATCCTCACCAACCGGCAGGTTTCATTCAGCGACCGGATTGTTCATCTGGCCATCCTGAATGCGGAGAAGAGTCCTCGCTTCAAAATTTTTCTTGGCGAAACGCAGACCAATGCAGAAGAGAACCCATTTTATGTCGGTGAACTGGTGTCGTGGATGAACCATTACGGATTCGCCCAGCCAGGCCTGGACTGGCTCAACGGACTGCCTGCGCGGCTCACCGGGCAAGGGCTGGTTCCCATCGCCATCGCCGATTCTTATGTCACGCTTGGTCAGTGGAAAAAATTGACGGATTACCTGGAGAAGGAACGGTGGAATGAATGGGACGCCGTTCGCATCGGCATGATGGCCTTTGCCTACCGGCAGGAGTTTGGCGGCGACCAATACGCAATCACCTGGCAACAGTCAATTGTGCTGGCGGCGCGATCGCCCAATATGCTGAACACGCTGGCCGAGATGGCTGCCGGTTGGGGCTGGAAGGATGAAACGGCAGATGTCCTTTGGTTCGCAGCCAGGGAATATCCCGATCAAAGCTGGCCGCTGACATCACTCGAAAAATTTTACACAGGGCAGCGCAACACGACTGGATTGTGGCGTGTCTTCCAAGCCATGGTCAAAAAAAATCCCAAGGACGCGCTGGCGCGAAACAATTACGCAATGGTGTCCCTGCTATTGAACGTGGACGTGGCGGCGGCCCGTCAGGATGCGGCGCAACTGCACGCGGCGCAGCCGGACAATCCGGTGTTCGCCTCGACCTACGCCCTTTCTCTTTATCTGCAGGGCCGCCCGCAGGAAGCGGTGCAGGCGCTTCGCGCGCTGGGTCTCGAAAGGCTGGATGATCCATCGCTGGCGGCTTACTACGGGGTTTTTCTTTCCGCAGCGGGAGACGCCAAAACCGCGCGAACCTACTTGGACAAATCGGCAAAGGCATTTCTTTTGCCGGAAGAACAGGCGCTCGTCGAGCAGGCGAAGAAAGGAAGTTAAGCGAATCTCCGTGCGAAATTTCTGGAACAATGTCTTTGGTTCTTCTGCGCTGATTATTTGGAGATCATGGCCGGCAAATACTTGCTGAAGGCGGCTTGCGCGGCCTCGTCCGAGTCTTCCCCCCAAACTCCAACCTTGAGCACACGCTTTTCGTTCCAGCCGCGATCTTTGGTCTCCAGCGCATGAAGAACCGAACGGACCGCCATAATCGTGCCCGGAGCCGCCTGCGCCTCCCCTTGATAGTTGGGTTCCCAATAACAAGAGAACACATGGAAATTGCGGCCCTGATCAAAAAAACGTTCTCCGTCAACTTGAAGCTGGACGCCGTTGATGCTCACGGTTTGCGTTCCAAAATTGGTCTGAAGCAACATCCCTTGATTCCGCAGGCACACATCAGGCGCATGGCCGCGCGCCGAGCCACAGGTCACAATGGCGCGATAGCGGTTGTCTGCGGGCAACCAGCGGAAGTAGAAGAGCTGCCAGGCACATCCACTGCTGTCGCGCCATTCGGCCTGCCGGCCTTCGTCATAACTGAGCATCGTCTGGATGTTTTCGCTGATGGCCGATTCGTGAAATTCGGGCGCCTGATCCGGCAGCTTCAATGACCAGCCGGCCACGGTTGCGGCTTGTTGCTCCGCCGGCTGAAACCAAAAATGGATTCCCAACTCGACCAAAACAATCCAGACAACCAAACCAGCCAGTGCCGTTTTGATAAAGAGGGCGTTCGCCAATCTTGAAACGCCGGTTTGAGCGGGGACGGGTTGAACATTGGTCTGGCTGGCAGCATCTCCTGCCGCAGGCACTGCGATTTCATCTTCAACGCGTTTGCTCCGCCTGGGTCGCAGCAGCCACACGAGCACCAGCAGCCCAAAGAGGGTGATCCCCAGAATTGTGAAACCCGCCTGATCGTGGTGCAGATTCACCGCAGCAAGGCCATGCAGGTCGGCAACGCGAACAAGGTAGGTGGTGCGGATCACGTTACAAGAAAAAGCCAGCACTACGGCACCAAACAGCAGCACGCCTCGTCTGACGAAATTGTAGGTGAACAATTCTCCCAAAAAGAGCGCGACCATGACGCTGGCCTGAAACGAACGAATCCCGCTGCAAGCGTCGTCCACGCCAACCAGCCCAGGTCCGGTCTCAATCAAAACGCCGCGCCGGACTGCGGGACTGCCCAGCACATTGGCGGATGCGGCGCTGACGGCGGCGTTGAGCTTCGACATTTTGTCAATCACCGGCTGTTCCAAGCGCGTCGGCCACGGCACGGCGATAAGAAAAAAAATCACCGGAAAAGCAAAATAGCGGCTCCAGCTCCGCCCGCCCAGAAAGTAAAGAATGATGAACGTGATCCCGATCGCCGCGCCGGCAAAAAGCCACCCCGCAAAACGCCAGTCGGGTATGATCTCCAGAAAAAGCGCGGCGGGCAGCAAGGCGAGTCCGAACATTGCGAGCAGGAAAAACGTGCCGCCCGCAGGCCGGACTGGACTACGATCCGGACGACGCTTCCAGCGTTCCCAGAAAAGGCAGAGACACAAAAGCGGCACGAACCATCCGTAGGCGTAGTCCTCATTGCTGTGCCACAAAGTGCCGAGACGATAGACGACATAACCCCAGAGCATGATGAGCACGCACACCGGCAGCGGACCTGAAATGGGTTTTGACCTCCGGCTCTCCCACGCAGGAACAGGTGACAGCGGTTCTGATGGCAGCGCAGGATTGGTCATCGTGCAACCTCGTCAGTTGCGGTCGTGGCGCGTGATGGAGACATGATGAAATGGCCGGGCAATTTCGCCTGCCCGACGTTGTGAAAGACTTTTTCCGAGTTCTTCGCCACGCAGAAAGATTAATCCCAACCCGGTTCAAGCTCAAACAAAAAGGGCGGCTTGATTCAAGCCGCCCTCAAATGAATTTGTAAAGCTGCTCAAGCAAGTTTGCGCTTCCGCAAACCGCAACGGCCAACATAAATCAACCCTAACAACCCGGCGCTTGCGGTGCCAAAAACACCAATCTCAGGAACGGGAGCAAAATCAAAAGTGCCAGCACCGTAAGGTGACGTGAGAGATTGGTTGTTACCCGATCCTGGCCACGCACTCAAACTTGGATCAGGACTGCCAGCAAAAGCCCACTGCGCTTGATTCACTTGCGACAAGGCACCGCTAACGGAGTTAAAAGTTTGTGGCGTGCTTCCTGATCCCGCCTCGGCGGAGTTCCAATACGGGTTAGCAGTAGTGCCGCCGCCGCCAGCCACGATTGCATAAACGCCAGCCCCCAACGAAACTGGTGTAATCGACTGCATTACGGAATCACCCGAATAAGCACCAGCGCTGTAAGAACCCGTGAAAGTTGTCAACGTGCCGGCAACAATGGACCAAGTGCCAGACACATCTTGAAAAATGGCAACCGAAATGGACGAGGCTCCAAAGCCGCTCACGCTCGGATTAAACATTCCAATTTGCGTAACGCTGCCGGGAGTGTTGACTTGAAATTCATTTCCCACTTCGTAATAAGAGCTATTACCGCCTAAATCATTGCCCACCATTCCTGTTGGCTGATTGTAAACAACGGTAGCACCCGCTTGCCAAGCGACCAAACCGGTTAAGGCCAAACCTAACGCCAGTTTTTTGAATGTATTCATAAGTTTCTAAATTTAATTTTATTCGTTCAGCTCTGCCACCGCTAAATTTCTCTTAACACTTTATTGTTTTAAGGCAAACGAGAGCAAATGTAAAGAAGTATTTTCTAACTTTCTATCTGAAGATTCTTGGAAGGCTTGGCTTGTTTTGGTGTTGGTGACAAACAAACTATGCAATATGTTTATAATTAACAACTTTTGTATTATATCTTCTCGGTTGAAATCTGGCAGCAAACCCGGCTTTCGCAACTGTGATGTGCGAGTTTTTTATTTTCTGAACCGGTTGCGACAGGCTTTCGACAGGGCGAAGATGCTTTTGTTTCAAAAATGAGTTTTGCAGGCTTGTCCAAGGGTTTTCGAGTCCGCTTCCCGTAAATGCGGAAATGGCACTGCGCCAATTCTAAATCGGCCTCCGTCCACGACCAGGCTGGCAATTTTTTCCTGCAACTTGGAAATTTATATCAATGCCAACCGTGTTGCAATGTCAACATATCAAATTTCAAATCGAATCTGACAAAACGACGACGCGCGATGTAAATTAAAAAAGCGGCGCAGATGAAATGTTGCGCTACTATCTTGATTTCTTGCGCCAATCGTTTTTAATTCGCAATTCAATTTTGAAATGAACATCCACGAATACCAGGCCAAGCAGTTGCTCGCCAGATACGGCGTCGCCGTCCCGCTCGAAATCCCCGCCAAAACTTTGGCCGAAGTGCGCCCGGCGGCGGATAAAATCGTCGCCAGCGGTTCTTCGCGCGTCGTCGTCAAATCGCAAATCCACGCAGGCGGACGCGGCAAGGGAACTTTTAAGAGCGGTTTTCAAGGCGGTGTGAAAGTCGCGGCGTCGGTGGATGAAGCGGTTGGCTTTGCCGAAAAAATGCTCGGCAATGTTTTGGTCACGAAACAAACCGGCGCGGACGGGCGCAAGGTGCAGACGCTGTTGTTCGCGGCGGGCGCGAAGATCAAAAAAGAATTTTATCTCGCCGTGCTGCTCGACCGCGCGAATTCGCGTCCGCTCATCATGGCCAGCACCGAGGGCGGTATGGACATCGAGGAGGTCGCAGAGAAATTTCCCGAAAAGATTTTCAAGGAACACATTGATCCCGCCGTCGGCATCATGCCGTTTCAGGCGCGGAAAATTTCCGCCGCGCTCGGTCTCAAAGGCGATTTGTTCAACGCCGGCGTTAAATTGATTACCGGCGTTTACAACACTTGGTGGGAATGTGACGCGGCAATGGTGGAATTAAATCCTTTGGCCGTGGTTGAATTGGCCGACGGAAAAGAAACCGTTGTCGCGCTCGACGCAAAAATTTCGCTCGACGACAACGCGCTCTATCGTCACAAGGATATTTTGGAGATGCGCGATTTGAACGAGGAAGCGCCGCTGGAAATCGAGGCGTCGAAATTTTCGCTCAATTACATCAAGCTCGACGGCAGCATCGCGTGCCTCGTCAACGGCGCGGGCCTCGCGATGGCGACGATGGACATCATCCAGCATTTCGGCGGCAGCCCGGCGAACTTCCTCGACGTCGGCGGCGGCGCGAGCAAGGAGCAGGTCACGGCGGCGTTCAAGATCATTTTGAGCGACCCGAACGTGAAGGGCATCCTCGTGAACATTTTCGGCGGCATCATGGATTGCAACGTCATCGCCACCGGCATCGTCGCGGCGGTGAAGGAAACGGGCTTGAAACTTCCGCTCGTCGTCCGGCTCGAAGGCAACAACGTGCTCGCCGGCAAAAAAACGCTGGCCGAATCCGGCGTGGCCATCATCACCGGCGATTCAATGGCGGACGCGGCGCAGAAAGTTGTGAAGGCGGTTGGCAAGTGATAATCTATTTTTATGAAAGCGAATTTGCTTGAAGATGCGTTGAATTTGCCGCTGCCAGAGCGGATCAAATTGGCCGACGAAATTTATCGCAGTGTTGACCGCGAAACCGACGATTCGATTTCAGCCGAAACGCTTGCTGAAATGGAATGGCGTGATGCGGATTACGAAGCCAATCCGTCATCTGGCTGCCCGCTGGAAGCATTGGAAAGCGAACTCTTCAAGCGCAAGTGAACCTCAAAATCATCGTCACCGTGCCGGCCAGATTGGAAATCGCCGAAGCGGTCAAATACTATGAAGAGCGCCGTTCGAGCGCAGGCGTGAAATTTTGGATTGAGTTTAAGATTCTGGCGAAACGCTTAAAAAATTTCCCGAACTTTATTCGCGCTTCGGAAAACGCGGAATTCGCAAAGCGCCGATGCATAATTATCCCCACGCGGTTTATTATCGAATCGCCGGAGACGAGTTGCGCATACTCGGCGTGTTGCATGGCGCGATGAACCCGAAAACGGCCAAAGCTCGTTTCGGGTAAAATACATGGCCGACGCGGCGCAGAAGGTTGTCAAAGCCGTGGGCAAGTGATAAAATTAAAACGTGAAAAATCGCATGGGAACATTTTACACAAGCGGTCGCGTGGAAAATCACATTGACCGGAAGAAATCCGCTGAAATTCCAAAAATGCTGGTGGACACCGGCGCGGAATTTACTTGGATTGACTCCGGGACGCTGAAGAACATTGGCGTCAAGCGCGAGAAAAAAGATTACACGTTTGTGATGGCGAACGGACAGCAAATCACGCGCGCGGTTGGCTTTGCCATCATTCGCGTCGGCGATGCGGTCACAACGGATGAAGTCATCTTTGGCGAGCCGGGCGACTTGCAAATTCTCGGCGCGCGTTCGCTGGAGGGAATGAATCTGCGCGTGGATTCGCGCGCGAAAAAACTCGTGGCGGGCGGGCCGATTTTGGCGGCGGCGCAGAAGATGGTGATGGCGGTTATCAGTTGAAAATCTGTTGCCTAAATTTGAAACAATTGGTTTGGCTTGGAGTTTTGTTAAATAAAAACTTGTCAATTCAATTTTTGGGAAGTAAATAAGTTGCACTCCTATGGCTTTAGAAGATCACATGGCGTCAGAAGATGCTTATCTTGTTCCAGAAGATGCACACCATTTTCTTGTCGAAAAAGCTATAAACAGACTTTCCCTACGCGAATTTGTAGTTGAATTTCTTGGCAGTTTTATTCCGGGTTTAATTTTTGTCATTTTTTCTTTAGTTGCTTTAGCACTTCCGATTCTTCTTTTTCATGAAACGATGCCGTATTTGACAAGCATTCATGACCAAATCCACTACGACGGCAGTTTTATCAAGGATGCTTTAGAGGTAGTTAATTCTTACAAAGTCTTGATGGTGGTTTTTGTGTTAGCTCTTGGATATGTGTTTGGTTATATCGCAATGAGCCAGTCTCTTGATTATCCTGATAGACGGAGTTGGGAATATATTTTCTATCGACTTCCTGAAAACGAACGTCGAAGGTGGGCTGCCCGTGATAAAGATGAGGCACTTTTTCCCTATGCTAACCTCAAAGATTTTCTAAAATGGAGAGAATTGGAAAATTTAGCTGCGATTGTTCCTTGGACGCCTAACCCAGATTATCAATTTCAGACGATAGGTCCTGGAAGCGGTCGCCGCAGGCTAGCAGAAAAAATCAAAAAGAAAATAGATACAATGTTGCCATTAGATTGGCGCTTTCTACTTCCAGAAAAAAGAACAAATTTATATTCCGGCTGTAACAAAGAACTGTTCAATATAATAAAACTTCAACTTCGGTTATGTTCGCCAATTGGCTTCAGCGATCTGACACGCATTGAAGCCAATATACGTCTCTCGGCTACCGCATTTTATATGTGTCGACTTATGTCTCGGCTCTGTTTTGTATGCTGTTTTTTTTCTATTCTCATTGCGCTAATTCCGTATGGGTTTTCAGGTAAAGAGCATCTATCTGTAAAAGAATGTTTAATGTCTGTTCCGTTTTTGGATATATGCGCCTTTTATTTTGTTTCGATTTTGATTAGCCAAAAGTCAATTGGCTTAATTCTTAGATCGTTACATAAACAAAGATTACGAGAAGTTGTTCTTGTTTTCGGTGTGGCAAGCCAGCATCCAGAAATTATGCGTGGTTTGGGTAACACTTCAAAAGCCTCTGAAAAATCTACTTCTTGAAGTCGGACTTCGTTCGGTTTGGTGGCGAATTCGGAAAAAGATTGAGTTCAACGGCCATTAAAATATAACATCCCGTTCTGGTTATGATAACTGAAATCGCATTCACCGGCACGCCGGTCACGGACATCAAACGCGCACAAAAAGTTGTCAGGATTTTCGGCAGATGATACTTTGATTCGCATGACGACTGGATTATTGAAACAGGCGGCGAAGCTCCCGCTGTCCGACCGGATCAAACTGGTCGAAGACATCTGGAATTCCATCGCGGACGAACCGGACCCGTTTCCATTGACCAAGGAGCAGGAGCGTGAACTTGACCGGCGGCTGGCGTTGATGAAAAAGAATCCCAAGCGCGCGCTGCCGTGGGCAGAAGCGAAGCGGCGGATTTTGCAACGGCATGGATTCGCACAATGACGAGCGGATTCACGATTCAGCCGGAAGCGGCGGACGAAGCCAACGAGGCTTTCAACTGGTATGAAAACCAACAGCCGGGTTTGGGCGGCGAATTTTACCGTGAGTTGACGCGCGGCTTTGAATTTATTTTGGAGAATCCGTTGTTGTCGCGCGTCGCTTATCGCGGGCTGCGGAAACGAAAATTAAACCGGTTTCCATATTTGGTTGTTTATCAAGTGGCTGACGAGGAAGTGTCCGTGATATCCGTTTTTCACGGAAGCCGAAATCCGGCCATTTGGAAACGCCGCGCGGCGAAATAAATCATTTTTGAAATTATGATCACCGAAATCGCATTCACCGGCACGCCGGTCACGGACATCAAACGCGCGCGAATTTTATGAAGGCGTGCTCGGCTTCAAACCGGCGATGGAATCCGCCGGCGGCATATGGGGCGAATACGAAATCGGCACTGGAATCCGCACTGGATTGTTTCACCTTGAATCTCCATCGAACTATCTGCCTTTTGCTCCTGCTGGGCTGTAGCGGCGCGGCCTGCGCCGAGCCGTTCGACATTTCCCTCGCGCAAAAAAACTGGCTTGAGACGCGCACCACGCATTTCAACATCTACAGTTACGACCGTCCGCAGCAGGTGTATGGGCTGGCGACGTGCCTGGAGCAGTATTGCGAGGCGTTTTCACTGCTGGCGGGTTCGCAGGCCGTGAGTTCGCCGCCGATTGTGGTGCTGGCTTTTCCCGACCAGAAATCGTTGAAGCCGTTTGTGCCGCTGTATCACGGCCAGCCCGACAGCCTCGCCGGCTTCTTCAACCACGGCACGGACGAAAATCTCATCGTGCTCGCGCTGCCCGATGCGCCGTCGTCGTCCGGGCGGATGCAGGTCATCTTCCACGAATACACGCACCTGCTGTTCCGGCGCAATGACGCCATCTGGCCGCTTTGGTTGAAGGAAGGCATGGCGGAAATTTATTCCACCTTCACGGCTTCGGGCCGCGTCGCGGAGATTGCGCGGCCGATTGATTATCACCTGCGCCTGTTGAAACAGCAGCCGCTCATGCCGTTGACGGAACTGTTCGCCGTCAAGCCGGATTCGCCGCAATACAATGAACGCGAGCGGCAGGGAATTTTTTACGCCGAATCCTGGCTGCTCACCCATTATCTCATGGCGGGCGACAATCCCGCCTACAAGGCGCGGTTCGGAAAATTCACCGAACTGCTCCGCGCCGGGCAGTCGCCCGTGCAGGCGTTCACCAACGCGCTGCAAACGACATTGCCCGCCGTCCAGCGCCAGTTGCAAAATTATCTGGCACGCGGCGAGTTTGATCCGATTGAACTGACGCTGCCGACGACTGTCGCCGCCACGACCGCCATGACCGGCCGGCGCATCACGCCCGTCGAAGCCTGTTTCCGTTTTGGCGATGAACTGCTGCGCATTGGCCGGCCCGACGCGGCGGAATCCTGTTTTCAGCAGGCGCAAAAACTCGCGCCCGCCAGCCCGCTGCCTTACGAAGGACTCGGCCTGCTCGCCGTCCGAAAAAATGAAACCGCCGATGCGCTCGCCGATTTCAAAATGGCGCTGCAACTCGGTTCCACCAGTTATCTGGCGAATTATTTTTGCGCGCTGGAGGAGTATCGCCAGGCCGGCGGCGACGGCGGGCGTTTTGTGCCGGTGCTGGGAAACGCGGCGGCGGAGATTCACGCCGCACTGTTGCGGTCACTGGCGCTGATGCCAAATTTTGGCCCGGCGCACGAGCTGTTCGGCATCTTTGAACTCGTCCAGGGCGAAAATTTTTCCGTGGCGGAACAGCATCTGCAACTGGCGGTGCAACTGGAACCGGAGCAGTCCGCCTATCTGCTCGCGCTGGCGGAGGCGCAGTTCAAAAACAAGGAAGCCGCAGCCGCCGTGCAGACTTTGCAGCCGTTGCTCCAGCCCGGCGTGGATGCCGAACTGCGGGATCAAGCCGGTGAAATGCTCCGCGAACTGCGTCAGGTTCGGCAGTGAACCGCGACTGCAAAATGGAAACGCCAACAGCGGTTGGCTCCGGCGAATTGTCAGGCCACGTCACGGCGACGAACTAAAAATGCTGCGCCAACCATCAAGCTGCCAGTCAACCAACAGCCAAACTGGTAGCGATAGTCCATCTGCGCGCTGAAATCACGATACAAGCTCGTCATGTCAAGTCCCGGTCGTGAAAGCAATGCCAGAAAACTCTGCCGGTGAAAATACTCCGCGAGTGCCGGCGTCATAACGAGCAACGCTCCCATGATGATGAGTGCAACTGCGATTGGTGTCTTTTTCATTTGTGTTTTGTGTTGTTTGTTTTGTGTGTGATGCGCCAAGACGACTGGGTTTGCAGCCTATCCTGTTTCATTTGTAAAACCCATTATGGTCATTATTTTCTGTCCAGCAAGTTATTCACGTTGCAATGAAACTTACTTCGTCAGGTAATACTTGTTGGTGTATTCCTTGACCATGCGGTCGGTGGTGAATTGCGGGACGAGGGTAGCCATGCTGCGGCGGATGCGCTGGATCCATTCGCGCGGGATGCCCTGCGTGTCGCGGCTGAAAAACATGGGCACGATCTGTTCGGTGAGCGTGCGGTAAAGATTCTGGCTGTCCACGCGGTCCTGTTCCTCGACCAAGGGCGAATGGGAATCGTCGCTGATGGCAAAGCCGTTGGTGCCGTCGTAGCCTTCGCGCCACCAGCCGTCCATGATGCTGAAGCCCATGCAGCCATGGCAACTGGCCTTCATGCCGCTAGTGCCGGAGGCTTCGAGCGGGCGGCGCGGGTTGTTCAGCCAGATGTCGCAGCCAGAAACCATCTGGCGCGCGACGTGGATGTCGTAATTTTCGATGAACACGAGGTAGCCGGCGAGTTCGCTGTGCTTGCTTAAATGAATAATTTGCTGGATGAAGCGCTTGCCGTCGTTGTCGCGCGGATGCGCTTTGCCGGCGAAAATGAACTGCACGGGACGCTGCTTGTCGCGGCAGAGCTTCACGATGTTCTCGAACTGCTGGAAAATCAGCGGCGCGCGTTTGTAAGTCGCGAAACGGCGCGCGAAGCCGATGGTGAGCGCGTCGGGATTCAGGAGATGATCGAAACGGATGTAGTCGCCCTGCGTGAGGCGCTGGCTTTGGAGCAGCAGTCGGCGGCGGCCGAATTCAATCAGTTCGCGGCGCAGCTTGTAACGGAGCGCCCAGAGTTCCTCGTCAGAAACAAATTCCGGGTCGGTCATTTTCTGCCAGAACTCGGCGTGGTTAATGGCGGAAGCCCAGTCGGAACCGAATTTTTCGCGGAAGAATTTCGCCTCGCCGTTGGTGGCGTCGGTGAGTTTTTTGCGCCAGAACTGGCGGACGGAGCCTTTCATCCAGCCGAGCAGATGAATGCCGTTGGTGATGTGGCCGATGGGCACGTCCTTTTCCGCCACGCCGAGATAAAGCGCCTGCCACATGTGGCGGCTGACCTGGCCGTGCAGTTCGCTGACGCCGTTGGCGGCGCGCGAATGTTTCAGCGCGAGCACGGTCATGCAGAAAGGTTCCTGCGCGTTTTCAGGATGCACGCGGCCCAAGGCGAGGATTTCAGAAAGTTTCACTGGCAACTGGCCGAGGTAACGCTGCATCGCGTAACTCATCAGGTCAGGCGTGAAGCGGTCGTGGCCGGCCTCGACGGGCGTGTGCGTGGTGAAGAGACATTCCTGCTTGGTGAGCGCCTGCGCTTCGGCGAATGTTTTCCCGGCGGCGATTTTTTCGCGGATCAGCTCCAGCGTGAGAAACGCCGCGTGGCCTTCGTTCATGTGGAACGTGGACGGCTCGACGCCCAGCGCGCGCAGCAGCCGCACGCCGCCGACGCCCAGCAAAACCTCCTGCATGATGCGCGTGGTGCTGTCGCCGCCATAAACGCGCGTCGTCAGGTCGCGGTAAAGCTGCTCGTTCTGCGGCAGGTTCGTGTCGAGCAGAAAAACCGGCACGCGCCCGACGTTGACGCGCCAGACCTGGAAGTCCACGGCGTTCATGCCGATCTCGACGTTGCAGACGAGCCGTTCGCCTTCCGCGTTCAGCACCGGCTCGAGCGGCACGTTGTGCGGCTCGATGGGATTGTAAAATTCCGTCTGCCAGTTGTTGTTGTCAATCGCCTGCTGAAAATAACCTTCGCGGTAAAACAAACCGATGCCGACGAAGCCGAGGCCGAGATCGCTGGCGGATTTCGCGTGGTCGCCGGCGAGAATTCCGAGGCCGCCCGCCGAAATCGGCAGCGATTCGTGGAAACCAAATTCCGCCGAAAAATAGGCGACCGGATTCTTGTGCAACTGCGCCGCGTTCTTGTGAGCCCAGGTGTTCTGGTCGTTCAGGTAGCCTTCAAAATCGCGCAGCACCGCGCGGACGCTGTCGGCGAAACCGGGTTCCTGCAAATGCACGCGCAGTTCGTATTCCGAGACCTCGCGCAGCACGGCCACCGGGTTGTGAAAGAGATTCTGCCAGCCGCGCGGCGTGAGCTTGTAAAACAAATCCTGCGCCTCCTGGTTCCAGCACCACCAGAGGTTGTGCGACATTTTGGTCAGACCCGCAACCAGTTCATTCAACTCCGTGCCCGTCAAAGCTTTTTTCATAGGTGAAAGTTTCCTTAATTTTGCCGCCGGTTTCTGGCGACATTGCGCCGAAACTAATTTTTAACGCCGCGCATCGCAATAAAAATTTTCCGGCGGGCGCGCGAGAACGCGAAAGTGAACGGCATTTCAGGCGGATTTTTTTCCGCCGGCAAGATAATCGAGATACTTGACGAACTGTTCCTTGGCATCCTTGCGCGGAAGAAATGTTCGATACTTGGGACTTGTATCTTGGACTTGACCGGTGAGTTGGCGAGAATCAGCTTGCCGGTTTTTCCGGGCGGCTGGCCAGCCGCCCGGAAAAAGTCGCCGGCGATGAGATCGTTTAGGACT
>Ga0075522_10000720_pt1 | contig 24325 bp, 19 predicted proteins | sample NGEPerA_FD_74796 | JGI IMG/M metagenome (GOLD analysis project Ga0075522, IMG submission 74796) | Arctic peat soil microbial communities from the Barrow Environmental Observatory site, Barrow, Alaska, USA - NGEE PermafrostL2-A | ecosystem: Environmental > Terrestrial > Soil > Wetlands > Peat ...
GCCCCAAGCACTGCTCGTTTTGCAGCGTATGGCGCACGGACGGACAGAAGCCGCGTCAGCGGAAGTTTCAAAGCGTGGTGGACGAGATCGTCGCACTGCGGCGTCTTGGATTCCGCTTCATTGCACTCGCTGACGACAACTTCTATCCGGTGACGTTTACCGATCTGCGCCTGGCGCGTGAGCAGGGAAATACCGCTAAAGTCGAAGAGCTTACGGCCATCCGTAACGAGCGCTTCCAATTGATGGAAGAGCTGGCCAAGCTGCCGAAGGACATGGTGTTCTACACGCAGATGACCATGGAAGCCGGCGAAGACGGCGTCTTCCTGGATGCCATGAAGAAGGCCAACATCAAGGGCGCGCTGGTCGGCGTTGAAGCGGTGACCCCCGAAGGCCTGAAAGCCGTTTATAAGGATTGGAACTACTCCGGCGAGGCTCTCGCAAAGCAACTGCAGACGTTCAAAGCGCATGGTGTGCATGTGCTCGGCTCGTTCATTTTCGGATTGCCGACAGATAGAGCGTCAACGTTTGACGCAACCGTGGCGATGGCGCTGAAAGCGGGCGTTACGTTTGCCCAGTTCGTCATGATGACGCCGTTTCCGGGCACAGTGGATTTCGGGCGCTGGGAAAAAGAGCAGTCGACGCATCCGACCATGGTGGGCGATGTGCCCATCACGCGTTACTGGTTGATTCCCACTGAAGTGCGGCCCAAGATGTTTACTCCTCATCCCACCATGAGTTCCGACGAAATCAGGGAGCGCACGCAAAAGGTGTGGGACCGCTTCTACAACTGGAGCTCGATCTGGGAAAGATCGGCCTGCACGCCGACGCTCAAAGCGCGCATCGCGTTCATGTTTTTGTCCAAGCTCTACCGGCAGATGTACGCAGGTACCGGCATTTCGACTGACAGCGCGCGGCGCAAGAAGTCAAAGCGATGGGCACGTTGGACAGCGCACCAATGCAAAAAGCTGTTCACGGCTAAACCGATGCCGGAGCTCGAAGGGCCCAAGTGGGAGATTGGGGTTCCTGCCATGGGGCAGGCGGCCTTTGACGGCGGCGATGGCGGAGAAATGCGCGGGCCGTTTGTTACGATTTCAAAAAAATAACTGGGCCGGCTGGTGTGGCGGATGTGGCATGCTCGCGGGTCTGTTCGATGTTGGATACTGGAGATAGCTGTTTCAGGGGGCTATCTCAATGAGTAAGTGTTCCAACGCGAACGGACTGATGGGTGCGCCGGTCACCGGCAAGCCGGTTACAGAATGCCGCGATCTGAGCGAAGTATTCGAAGCTGCTCTTCCGGCTTTTGGCGGCGCCTATCTGCGGCGTGTTTATGACGCCATGAAGCAGGTGATCGAAAAGCGTATCCCGCTGGTCGTTACCTGCGCCGGACCGATTACGGTTTCCGATCAGCACCGCGCCTGGCTTATTCCGTTCATCAAAGCCGCGAATACCGCCTACATCACCGTCACAGACGCTATCTGCTACCACGATGGCCACGACTGCCTGCGCAAAAGCGCTGAGCGCCCCATCCGCGAGGTCGCGTTATTTGGTGACGACGCCGAACTGCGCGAGCACGGCGTGATCCGCGTTGCCGACACGGGCTTCGAAGAGCAGATTCTCTTCGATCAGGACGCAGTAGCTACGGAAATTCTGCAGCGGCCCGAGTTTCAAAAGCGCATGACGACCACCGAGCGCAATTATCTGCTCGGCAAGGAATTTGGCCGTCGCGAAAAAGCATTGGGCGTTGCGCCCGGCCTGCTCAGCACCTGCGCTGAAATGGAGCTGCCTGTTTTCATCGGCGCGCCTGCTGACGGCAGCATGTTTTTGAACTCGGTAAAGCTGTGGGCCCTCGAGCGGCTTGGCAAAATCAAATATGGATTCGACTACGACTTGCACGAAGACGTCTTCGAATCTTGCGCCTATCACTACTGGGGATTGTTCAACTCTGAAGCAAAGTCGATTGCGGTAATGATCCTCGGCGGCGGCGTGCCAAAAAACTATTCGTTGCAGCCCGAGCCGGCGCTCTCGCAGATCTTCTTCCTGGACAACATCCGCGGCTACGATTACGACGCGCAGATTGTCTCCGCACCGGTGACGGACGGCAGCCTGTCGTCCTGCGAACCGGCAGAAGCCGTGTCATGGGGCAAGGTGAACCCGGATACGTACACAACGCAGACAGTGAGCATGCAGGGCGACTACTCCTCGTATATGCCCTTCGTCGTGCGCGCGCTTGTGGGCAAAGATCTGCTCCACAATCCGCCCGAGCCGCTGCGCCTCTACCGCAAGCGAGAAGCGCTCAAAGCCGCTCTGCTGGAAATCATCGCCAAAGATGACCAGGCCATGGAGAAAATCATGAGCACGCTGTCAATGCCACCGGAGTTGAAGGTCTAAGCCACAGGTCTCTACTTTAGTTCTCACCCACATTCCAGATGACTCACACTCAGCTCCCGCACAAAATGCACGGGTGCCCATCCTTGAATCGTCTTTCGGTTCAAGGGTGGGGTGGTGCGTGCCTTAACGTCCGGCCGGTTCGGGCGCATCCACGCTCCGAAAGATTACGAGAGACGGATAGTCCCGAAGGCGTTTAAATTTCCGGTTCGCGTCAACCCATGCAACATCTGATTGCGACGCGTCCTCCGCCTCACGGTAAACAATCAGAATCTCTCCCGGCGGAATCTTTGACATGTCGCGGTAGAGGGCAGGACCAACACTGGAAAGCTCATGAATGCGAAAGTTTGTATAGTAAGCGAACGCAGGATAATTGAAGCTCATATAAAGAATCGTGTCGGCAGGAACGCTGGATTCCAGAAAGCGGGAAGCGAGTTCCTGATCTGTGCTCGCCGTATTCACAAAACGCTTGCTGATCCGCTCTTGCAGAGGAAGAAACGTTATCAGAAGTACAGTGCCAAGCAAAACCGCTCCTGCTACCCGAAGCGTTTTGTTGGGCAGGATAGTAAAGAGGCAGAGTCCCGAACTCGCGAGCAACAAAACAGGCGGAGCTAGAGGAAGAATGTACCGTGGCTCTTTATGCGGCATCAAGCTGAAGAACACAAGTCCGGCGAGGAGCCAGAGCCAAAGATAAGCGTTGAAGAATCGCTGATTCAAGGTTGATGCGGCATGCATTCGTGCATCGTGAACGCTATGGATTGCTCTTCCAAAGTGTGAAAGCTGATAGAAGAGAAACAGCATTAGTCCGATCACGACGACAGGCGTAAATATTGTCGGCGCGTTGCGCAGAAAGAATGTGAACGGCTCTGTGGGTCCTTCAACGTTCGCCCAGCCAGCTCGCAAAGTGAACAGGAACTCGCCATACCTCAACCATGACCAGAAAAGATAAGGTCCCATTCCTGTTGCCAGGCCACACACGCAGGCGATGGTCGCTTTCCAGCGGTTCCCGGCAATCAAAGGCAAGAGCAAAAGTATACCAACGCTGGGAATCGATCCGAATCGCATCAGGATGCAAAGCGCCAAAACAAACCCAGCCCCGAAAAATCGGTATACCGTCGGCCGTTCGAGCGCTCGAAGCAGTAACCACAAGCTAAGCAAAACCAGGGTCAGAGCCGGGGAGTCTGTAAGCAGACTATTGCCCGTGTCATCGCTGACGAAGCCCTGAGGAAACACACCGACAAAGAACGGCGAGAACGCCAGCAACAAGCTTGCAAGGGTGGCCGGTAGTCGGCCAACCGACAAGCGCCCGGCAAAGAACAGAAATATCGGGCCTAAGGCATTCATGCAAGCAGTCACAATGCTGGCTGCAAAAACATGTTGCCAAACAAGAAACACGCCGGCAAAGATCAGCGAAAGCAGCGGCGGGCGAAAGTCCAACTCGGAATAATTGATTTTCCCGCAGCAGATCACCTTCGCATTCTGGAGATAGACCATCTCATCCCAGGAATGGTTCTTTGACATTCCCCAGAGCCGGATGAGAAAGCCTGCGGCGAACAAAGCAAAAACGAAGACTGCATTGGCACGCTCTGGCTTCGCAGCGAGGTGTGCTGCACAATTTCGAAAGCGCGCAAAAAAAGCGCTTTGGAAATCCCGCATTGCCTGGTTGTTTGGGAATGTCATTTAGAGATACAAACGTATCGCAAATTGGCCTGTCGGCTCAACTCAATTCGAGTATTTCACGAACGCATCCGCTACTTCGGTATGGTGCCCCGTGTCCGGATTTTAGGACATGGGATAGCAATGCCTAAGGTCCACCGCGGCGCACTTAACCCTTTGCGCTAAGCATCTCGTTCAGCTTGGCAATCACTGCGAACGCGTCGGCGACGTAGACCACATCGGCCTTCCCGCGTGTCCATCCGCAGTTAGGGTCGAGGGAGATGGCGCGGCGCTCGCCGATGAATCGCCAGCCCACTACGTGCGGCTCTTCGCCGTGGCAACAAGTTGAGAGTCCCTTGGCGTGACGCGGTGTTGCTCCGGTTTGGCCGATCTGATTCATGTGTGTCAGAAAGGGAAGAACGGACTGCCCTTCGCCGCCTTGGTCGACGAGCGATTTGCTGCTGCCTAGCGATGCATTTGTTGCCCGTAGGAAACCGAGGATGAGTTTGGCCGCATCTTCCACGTGGATTTGTCCGTCGGGCTGTTTCTTGGTCCATCCCGCACCCGCGACGAATAGCATGCGCGCATCGGGGCGAATGGTTTGCTCGTCCTGCCTGGGTGCGCGAATCCCGCTGACGGTTGTGCGCGTAGCTGGCAATTCAACGACGACTTGGTCCACGTTTGTGTTGCCGGGTGCACCCGCATACGCCGCATGCGTTCCCGCATCAAGAACAATCACCCACGGTCGCGCGCTGCGGCTGATGACTGCCTCAACGCGCTGGCGATAGAACCAGCGCGTCGCTTCGAGCTTTTCCGTTCCGCTAAGAGCGGTGATGTGCGTGTCGACGACGCCACCCAATCGATAAGCAACACCGGCAGCAACACGAGAGAAGCGCGCACCAGCAGGGACAAGAACGATCGTCGCGTCGGCCGCGCGGCAAAGCGCCTCGCAAGCCGCGGCATCAGTGGCGTAGCGCGGCTGTGCAAAGGCTTCACCTGATAAGGCGAGCAGACGTGCGCCTGTCGCTGCGAGCGAGTTTTCAATCGCAGCGCCACTGCCAACGACGCCAATGCCAAGCGGCGCGCCAAGACGGGCAGCAAGCTCAAGGCCGGCGGTCACAGCTTCCAACGAAGCGCGCGAAAGTGCGGTGCCCGTTTCGTCTGCGTGAGTAAGGACAAGAATCTTTTCCATTATTCGGCTCCAATCCACTCAACGAGTTCGGCGGCAATCTGGTCCGGCGTCATGTCCTTGACTACGCGCGTGGTGCGCTGCTGCTTTGGCAGACTGACGGAAACGTAACTTAGTCCGTTTACGTCCAGCGCTGCGGCTTTGGCTTTTTGCAGCGCAGGCATCATACTGCGCATGTTGGCCATGCCGATCTGCGGATTGTTGCGCGGCTCGGCGAGATTGCCCGTAGCCCAACCAAGCACGGCCGGCGCGCTGCTGCAAACGGAAACCTGGTGGCGGCCTCCTTCAATGCGCTCCAGCACTTCAAACGACCCATCGTCGCGCACATCAATCTGGTCTACACCTTGAAACTGTTCGGTAATGCCGAGTCGCTCGCCAACAATCTGCAGCGTGACGCCAGCGCCGCGCGTAGCCGATTCCCACCCACCAAAGACTAGAAGCTTACTGCGATCAACGCCCGGAATGGCTTCAATAGCAGAAGCGATGGCCGCCGCCGTTGCATGCGCATCGAGAAATCCGCCGATTGGGCCATCAATCGGAACCAGTTCGAATGCAACCTTCTGCGCGACTGTCATCATCACCTGTTGCAGCTTCGCTTTCGGACCGAGCGAGACGAGCCATAGCTTGCTCCCTGGATTCTTGGCGGCGAGATGGGCCGCCTCATAAAGCGCGCACGCCGCCCATGGATCGAGCACCGCAGGTAGCACCATTTCATTTTTCAGCCCGGGACCGGCAGGTGTAGTTACCGGCTCGAGTGTCTGCAGCGGATCAGGTACGATCCCAGCACAAACGACGATGTGGAGTTGTGTTGGCATTCTTGTCTTCCTTGGAATCGAGCTAGCTCTTAAACAACGATTTTAGTTTTCAGCGGAATGTAGTCCGCCCGCCCCGGCACCAAACTCAACATTCTCTCCCGCGCAGTTCCATAAGCATCCGCCACAGTGCACGCATTTCTCACGCTCAAAAGATGGCAGCCCGTCGCCGCCTTCCGTAATTGCCTGTCCTGAACACATCGCGACACAGGTCTTCTCGTTGCATGCTGCGCAGAGTTGCAGGTTGCGGAACTTGACGTGGTCGGCAAAGCCCGGCATGGCCTGCACCTTGCCGCCAATGAGCAGCGCGTCCTGCTGCGTGATCAGCAGGCGACCGTCATAGTTGATCTCAGGCCAGCCGCGCACCGTTAGCAGCGCGTCATGCAGAGTGCGGCCCTCCGCGCGAGACATCTCTGCTGCCTTGTTTAACTGCCAGCTCTCAGGCGAGTCGGCGGCGAAAGGACGAATCTGGCGGCCTGTGGAGACCGGGTTCGATTTCACAAATACACGGCCACGCGTGTACCCGGAAATTGCCATTCCGAGTATGCCTTTAACCACACCATTGTGGAACCCGTTGCGGGCGTTTTCAGCCGCACGCGATCCACTTTCCACCCAGCTTGCCCGGCGTCGCGTTTCGTAAGTCGCAGCAAGATTCTCTTGAGTGAAAGGCTTGCCTGCGCGCAGCAGTTCCAGCACCGCCTCGCCAAGTTGTGTGCCTGTGGTCCATGCCTCGTCAACGCCGGAGCCGGTGAGCATGTTGGTTGAGCCTGAGCCCTCGCCGATGCGCGCAAAACCATCGCCGGTAAGAGCGGGTTCGGCGCGGCGTCCTGATTCTTCAAGCGATTTTGCTCCCCACGAGCGCAGCGTTCCATTGTTGAGCACGCGCCACAACGCGGGGTGTTGGATATAGTGCTGCAGATAGCGATAGACAGTCCGCGACGGGTCGCTCATCCACGACGGCACAAAGATGCCGACGGAAACAAGCCGATCAGGATGCACGTACATGAAGCCGAAGATTTCAGGCTCGGGGTAGCCGAAGGTGTGCCAGACCGTTCCGGGTGCCAGTGCCTGGGCGTCATCTCCTTCAGGCAACTCGATAACGAACTTCATGCCCAGCGCCCAGTCCTGGGCTTTGACCTTGTCCTGATTGAGCGCGCGGCCAACCTGTCCCATGGGGCCATCGCCAACAACAGTCAGCTTGGCGCGCACATCCATGCCGGGCATGTAGCCATCGGCTGGACAGCCAAATTTGTCCACGCCCTGGTCCGCGAGCCGCAGTCCGGTGACCGCCTCGCCTTCGCGGAGTGGCGCGCTGACGGGCGTTCCGGGCCAGATCTGCACCAGTCCGCTGGCCATCAGTTGAGACGCTACCCATTGATTGAACTGGCCGATGGAGAGAACGAGGCCGCCATGCTTGTTCAGGAATGCGGGGGTGTACGGCAATTCGAATGCATGGTCTTTGAGCAGCAGGCGATTGCACAAACGAAGAAGAGTATCGCCGAAACGCAGGAGCCCGGAGCGTCGACTGGCTCCGATGGGATCGAGCAGGTAGAGGACGCGCTCGCTCGTCACGCTTGCGGCCATTGGAATTTCACTGGGGTTCAGAGCAGGGAAGCTGGCATTGATGGCGCGTGCCTGCGTAACAACGCCGCTGACGCCGGCTGCAAGATCGTCGGCGCGCTCGTAACACAGCACCTGCAAAGGCATGCCGGGAGCGACCGTGCTTTCAAATGCGGGATCGCCGGGATTTTCATTCCATGCCTGCGTGAGCGTGGTCAGAAAGCCGCCGGTCGCGGGGCCAAATCCGACGCACGCGATGTCTACTTCAATCGACTGGCGCTCGCCTTCAGTCAAGGGTGACGTTTCAGCACAGGGAGCGGTCGAGTTGTCGTACTCCGTGCTCATGCAGGGTAGTCCAGCGCTTCAGGAATCATGACCTTGCTGACGGTATCGGCTGCGCGGTCTTTGGCAAGGCGCGCCCCGCTCAGGCAAGTGGTGAGCTTGCTCTGCAGACGAAGGAACTCAGACGAACCGGCGCAACCCGCGCAAGGACCGGCTTTAAGTGGATGACTGCCATCTGCTGCGATGACATCAATGGCCATGGCCGAGATCCCGGGCATGGTCTCTTCGTACGCATCAAGCTCGCTGGCGAGGAAGCAGCTGCGGTGTTCTTCTTCGCTCCATGAGGGATGACAGTTGTAACCGAAGACCAGTTCCGCGCAGATGCGGGACACTTCGCCGGCCGCCTGCGCTGCTTGCGCATGGCACAGGTCACTGAAGAACTGCACGGTGCCTTCAAGACCTTCCGAGGCGACAGCATCGGTTGCGCCGCGCGCTTCAAGTTCCAGCACGTCGATGATCTGCGCACGCGAAGCGAGCAGCCAGCAGAGCGCGTCGGCGAGCGCAAACGTCACGCCCTGGCGCTGGCCGTGATATAGCTTGTTGCCGTCGAGGTCGGTGGCTTTTTGCAGGTGATTGATGGTCCACAGCCAAAGGTTCATGGCCGATGCCAGTGTGCAGGCACCGGTGCCCGGATGTTCAGAAGCAATGCGGCGCATTTCGCGTGTCCACATGCGGAACTCTGCAAGGAACAGCTCAGACGTCATGGTGACGGTGAGTTGGCGGCGTTGCACCGCCTCAGGCCCTTCATAGGTGGCCTCAAGTTGCGCGTCCATCCACTTGTTGGCCAGGAATCCTGGGCAGTCTTCTGTGATGCCGTAGCCGCCCATAAGACTGACAGCTTCACGCATGACATTAACCCCATGCCCCGTATTCCAAAGTTTGGTTGCGGGACAGAGCACGTTGGCCTCTGCGTCCATGAGCACGAACTGCACCAGCGAATCTGCTTCAAGCTCTGCGCGGCGCGGATCGTCGGGCTTGAGGGAGAGCAGCAGGATGGCGCGCTGCTCGCTTTCTTTCAGAGCCTTCATTTCGGCACGGCCGCCCTGAATGCCTTGCTCCTTGAGGACAGCGGTCTTGTTCTTTTCAAGCGGATCGAGCGCGTCAAAGAGGCGCGCTGCGGCAAAGCCGAGTGAAGCCGCTGCCTCGCCGGTGGCCCACACATCGACCAGGCGGTGCAGTGCATCTTCGCGCTGCTGAATGCCTTGTTCGTAGCGGATGGAGCCGGGCCTGGAGCCTTCAGCACCGCGAAAACGCTGGCGTTGATAACGAATGACCGGTTCGACGGCAGAGAGCAGCTTGGCTGCGGTCATCAGGCCGACAGGCACGCGTGTCCGGCGGAAGACCGCATCAATGACTTCACCATGGTTGTAGTTGGGAACTATGACGCCGTCTCTCACCGTGTATCCGCCGACGATGCGGCTGGCCGGAACTTTGAGGTTGAAGATAGGATCGCCGGTTGAGGAGAGCTGGTGGACGAGCTTCTTGGTTGGCGTTCCGCGATCGTAGTTGCCGGGGTCGCCTTCTTCAAGAATGATGATGCAACTGCCCTTGATGCGCGGATCTTCTGAGATAACTACCGCGGTAACGAAGTTGGCATAGGCAATGCCGGTAATGAAGCGTCCGCGCTTGTCCACTTGAAGCATTGGCTCTTCGCCTGGCGACCATTCGGCGACGCTCATGCGTCCACTCAACATTCCGGTATCGACGCCCACGTAGGGGATGGGCTCAGTCAGTGCGAATGCGCCGCGCCAGGGCTTGCGGTCTTCGCCGGGTTGCGGTGGCGCTGCCAGACTCTTATATCGAGCAACCTGCTCTTTTGTGCCGCGCTCGTGGATGGGTGCGAGGGCGAGGAAACTGGCCAGGCTTGCGGTAGCCGCGCCCCCATCGACCCATGCCAGTTCGAATGCGGCAAGCGAGAGAGCGAGATTTTTGGGGCCGATAATGAAACCGCCTTCTTCCGGTTCCATGAATGCCGCGGTGATGCCGGAGCGGTCGAACGCTTCAAGCATTTCGTTCTTGGCGGTGGTCCACTCATGAGTGTTGCGTTCCCCGGCAGCGACCATGCGGGCAACTGTCCCACGGGCAACCGTTCGTGCTGACTGGACGAGCATCTGGATGTCGAAGCGATCGGCGAAACGCCACTGGATCTGGCGCACCGCGTCACCTGGCAATGTGAGCATGGTCTTGTTTTCAGAAACCACAACTGTGGCCATAGAAGTGTCCTCAAGCAGCGGTTCAATTGTGGCTTGTAGGACATGGCTCGGCATGTGACCCGCATCACGAGCACTTTGTTCCAATAGATGCCCTTGAACCCTCAAATGCACGAGGGTGATGCGCCCGGCCCGGCGGCGAATTAGCGAGCGAAATGCGGGCTGTAAACACTTACCAGGCCATGAGTCAGGGCCTGCTGTGAGTTCAGTCCTTCCTTACCGGAAAAGCGGCCTCGTGATCGGCGCCTTTCGGCTTTGTGATTCCTATCACTGCGGGAAACTTCACAGAAGCGTGTTCTCAAGGTACGAACCCAGCAACAGCGTGGTCTTTCCGGAGTCGGAAAATCAGGTCCGGGCATCAGGGGCATCTCTCTGATTCCAGGGGAAGGAAGACGGCAGGATGGCGGAAGCCGCGAAGGTTATCAGGATCCAGAGGGCAGGCGAGCCAGCCCGGAATGTGGCGCAAAAGCCGATGCGCATTGTCCTCTTTGTTCTTGGATTTTTTGCACTGCTGTTGTGCGGTCCGGCCAGGCTTCGAGCGCAATCGGAATGCCTTGCATGCCACGGTGATGCGAGCATGACCGATACGAACGGCCACAGCATTGCAGTCGACGGCAAGGTGTTCGGCGAGAGCATTCATGGCAGCCTGAAGTGCAATGACTGTCACGCAAATATAAAGGAGTATCCACACCCCGAGCAGGTGGCAAAGGTCGAGTGCAAGAACTGCCATGCTGACCAGGCTTCGGCTCTTGCGGGTAGCGTTCACGGCGATTCCAAAGATCATCCGTGCACGAGCTGTCACGGCAGCGCCCACAAGATTTTTCCCAAGACTGACTCGCGCTCGGCTGTTTACCCACTGAATGTTCCAAACACTTGCGGACAGTGCCACAGCAATGAGGGAATGGCGAAGAAGCATGGACTGGCGAGCGTCTATCCCAAGTACATCGATTCGATTCACGGTTTTGCTTTGAGCAAAGAAGGCCTGCTGGTGGCGGCGAATTGCCAGAGCTGTCATGGCTCGCACAACATTCTCAGCCACAAAGATCCAAAGAGCCCGACGTTTAAGACGAACATTCCTAATACCTGCGGGCAATGCCACGCCAAAATCAACGACGACTACATGAGCGGAGCGCATGGCAAGGGAGTAGCCAAGGGCGATTTGAAAGCGCCGGTCTGCACTGATTGCCACACGGCGCACGAAATTCTGCAGCCGACTGAAGCGGCATTCCGCATGCAATCGACGCCGATCTGCGGATCGTGCCACACTGACAAGCTCTCCACTTATCACGACACGTTCCACTCGCAGCTGGGATTGCTGGGCGGCTATGTTGAGACGGCACGGTGCTGGGATTGCCACGGCGCCCACAAGATTCTGCCTGCATCCGATCCACGTTCGCCGATCAACAAAGCAAATCTGGTTGCGACTTGCGGCGCCTGCCACAAGGGGGCGAACGTCAGTTTTGTGCAGTATCAGCCGCATGCCAATGCGCGCGACCGCAAGCTGAATCCGGAAATTTATTTTGTGCGGCTGTTTATGAACCTGCTGCTCGCCGGCACGCTTACTTTCTTCATCATTCACACGATACTTTGGTTGATCCGCGCGCGCTATAACCAGATCAAGGAGAAGTCGCAAGGGGGAGGCAAAAATGCTTGATTTGGAGCAAGAGGCAGCAGCACGACAAGCGAAGTCTTCGGGTAGATTCTTCATGCGCTTTACGCGCGAACAGCGTTACATGCACGCGGTCCTCTTCACTTCGTTTCTTGGCTTGGCCGGCACAGGATTGCCATTGCGCTTCAGTGACAGCATCTGGGCGCGGGGACTGGCAAAAGGCGTAGGTGGATTTGGTGCGATTCTGTTCTTCCACAAGTTTTTTGCAGTGGTGTTGTCGATCGCATTTCTACTGCATGTGAAGGAGATTTTTCAACGCGGAATCATGCATCGCCAGAAGGGAGTTTTCTGGGGCCCGAACTCCATGGTTGCGAACTGGAAGGATGTGAAAGACCTGGTGGCGCACCTTCGGTGGTTTGTGGGATTGGGCAAGCGGCCGCAGTTCGATCGCTACGCCTACTGGGAAAAGTTCGACTACTGGGCGGTGTTCTGGGGCATGATCGTCATCGGCTTCTCAGGCTACGCAATGTGGTTCGCGCCATTCTTCGCGCACTTTCTGCCGGGATGGGCGCTAAACGCAGTGCTGGTGATCCACAGCGAAGAAGGCTTGCTGGCGATTCTGTTCATTTTCTCGATTCATTTTGTAAACACACACCTGCGGCCGGACAGTTTCCCGATGGATATGGTGGTGTTTACGGGTGTTGAAAGCGAAGAAGAATTCAAGCACAAGCGGCCGATGGAGTACGAACGTCTGGTTAAAGAAGGCAAGCTTGAAGCGAGGCTGGGCGAAGCTCCACAAACCTGGCTGGTGAACTTTTCGCGCGTGGTGGGAACCATTGCAATTTTGATCGGATTGACATTACTTGTGCTTACGTTGACAGCATATTTCAGCTGAACTGAGATGTTTTAGCATCGATATATAGAAGGATTTGCTGACCTCCGTAAGGAGATAAAAAATAGAGAACGTCATACTGCTATAGTTCGTCCAGCCCGGTGCGTCGCATTCCTGTTTGGGATGCGGCGGCCCGGGTTTTGTTATGCGCCTGTGACCCGAGTCACTGAGATAATTTGCGCCGAAGACTCTCCTCGTATGCGTGAAAGAAATTAAAAAAAGATCCATCTATACGCTTGTTTTGTTGCTTCTGGTTTGGACATCCGCAAGCGGCTGGGGGCAAAAGCTTAAAGACGCGGATTGCCTTGCTTGCCACTCCGACAACACGCTGACAAAAGATGTGAATGGAAAGCAAGTCAGCCTGTTTGTTGACGAGAACAAGCTGAAGCACTCAATCCATGGCGGCATGTTTAGCTGCGTGGATTGCCACAAGGATGTGAAGAGCCTTGCGCATGAGTCGACGCCGGCCAAGGTGCGTTGCGCCGATTGCCACGCGGATGCGCAGGATGCCTACGCGCACAGTGCGCATGGAATCGCTCGCAAGATCGGCTCGCCTGCAGCGGGATGCCAGGACTGTCACGGCGGAGCACACGAGGTGCTGGCTGCCAGCGACCCCAAGTCACCTGTGAGTCATGAGAACGTGCCGTATACATGCGGCAGGTGCCACGGGCAACGCTTCCTGATGGAGTCGCGCGGACAAACTGCGCAGCCGTTTATCAGCTACCAGGAAAGTGTTCACGGGCGGGCGACCGAGAAGGGTTCGCAAAAGGCCGCGGTGTGTACTGACTGCCATGGGGCACATACAATTCTGGCGGCCAACGATGCGAAGTCGCCTATTTACAAATTCAATGTACCGGCCACCTGCGGCAAATGCCACACGGACGTTAACAACACGTTTATGCAGAGCATTCACGGGACGGCGCTGGCGCATGGCAACCAGATGGCCCCGGCGTGCACGGACTGCCACGGTATTCACTCGATCAAGGCCCGTTCCGATCCGAACTCGCCCGCGGCCGATAAAAATGTTTCGCGTGATATATGCGCGCGCTGTCATGAGGGTGTGCGGCTGTCGCAGGAGTTTGGCATTCCGGGTGGGCGCGTATCCAGTTACTTTGACAGCTATCACGGGCTGGCTGCGGAAGGCGGATCTCTGGTAGCGGCCAACTGTTCAAGCTGCCATGGCGTGCACAACATTCTGCCTTCCAGCGATCCGCATTCGACGATCAACCACGACAATCTAGGCGCCACCTGCGGCAAGTGCCACCAGGGCGTGACGCAAAAATTTACGCAGACCAAGGTGCACCAGGGTGACGGGGTTCATCCCAACGACATCGGCTCGATTGCCGTGCGCTGGGTGCGCAACATTTACATTGCGCTTATCCTGCTGGTGATTGGAGCCATGTTCGCGCACAACGCGATCATCTGGCGCAGAAAAGCAGTTGAGCGCAGGCGCATGCTGAATCCGTTCATGGTGCGCATGACGACAAATCAGCGCTGGCAGCATTTGATTTTGCTGACAAGCTTCATCGTTCTTGTGATCACCGGATTCGCACTGAAGTTTCCTGACACGTGGTTTGCACATGTGTTTGGCATGGGCGAGCGCTGGCGCGGCATTATTCATCGCGTGGCGGGCGTTGTACTGATGAGCGCCGGAGTTTACCACGTGTTTTACCTGGCGGCAGCGCGCGAAGGAAGACGGCTGTTCCGCGACCTGTTGCCAAAGCCGAAGGACGGCTTTGACGCATGCTACACGATGCTGTACTACCTGGGCCTGCGCAGCGAGAAGCCCAAATTTGGCCGCTTTAATTACGCAGAGAAGGCCGAGTATTGGGCGCTGGTCTGGGGCACGGCGCTGATGGGCGTGACGGGCGTGATGCTGTGGGCCAAGGTGTGGGTAGGCAATACGCTGGCACGCTGGTGGGTGGATATTGCGACTGCCGTGCACTTTTACGAAGCGATTCTGGCTACACTGGCAATTCTGGTTTGGCACTTCTACCAGGTGTTTCTCGATCCGGATGTGTATCCGATGAACTGGGCATGGTGGGATGGCAAAATGCCGGTCGAGCAGTACAGGCATGAGCACGCGCTGGATGCGGAGGCGATTGACGAAGCGGAGGGGACTGACGAAGCGGAGAAGAAGTAGAAGACAAGCTATCAGCCTTCAGCTGTCAGCTTCCAGCTGAAAGTCGGACGGTGCAGACTAACAGCTGAAGGCTGATAGCTGTTCTCTCATACCCGCCAGTTGTCGGCACGCCAGTTCTTGATGCGCTCTTTGATCTGTTTGCGCGTGAGGTTATGTTCAAGTGCCTGCTTGGCCAGCTCTACCACTTCGTCGTCGCCGGCAAAGCGCAGGCCGACGAGCTGGTCTTCACTGAGCCTGTATATCTGCGTGTGCCACTCTGAAGGAGCCAACGCCTGCAGGCGGATGCGTTCTTCAAGCCGGATAACACGATCCTGCACTTTGAGCGGATAGAGGCGCAGCTTGAAGTAGGGAACGAACACCAGAACAGACAGGAACACCAGCCATCCGGAGTAATAGCTGACGTGGTGCACTGTATACACAACGGCAATTACCAGGTTGGCGACGAGGGCGAAGAAAGTGACGATGTGAAAGAGGGGATCGAGGCGGCCGTGGTTCTTCAGGTTTTGCGGTGCTGACTCACTCATTCGTATTCCTTATTCCGTCCAGACCGGGATTTGCTGTATTCAACGCGGGAATTTGAGGCGGGTCGCCTCCAGCGGCGCCGGGGGTCTGCATTTTAGCGCTGGCCGGATTTTCGTTGGGCACGGTACGCTCTGTCAACGTAGAAAGTTCGTCAGGCTTGATCACCTCAGGATTGCGCAGCACCATGTGAAAGCGGCCTCGCGCCAGGTAGTCCACGAAAATGCCGCCGGCGAGGTAAGGATTCAACAGAAAAATGGGGACGGCATAAGCGGTTGTTGTCAGCGATTCGGCGATGCTCTTGTTGGCGTGGCTCAGGCGCCGATAGCCAGGAATCTGCGAAATTTCGTAGACCTGCAGGTGTGCGTCCGGGTGTTTACGCGCATACCGCATCAGCTTATACGTAATCTGTTTGGGCGTGGTCATGCCCGCGTCAGGAAAGATGCTGCGCCGAAAGATGCGCGGGAAATAGGTATTGAGAATCTGTCGCGCAAAATCGGCGCAGTTGTTGTAGAAGAGGTTGAAGTGCGACTGATTGGCTCGCGCGTTCAGCATTTCAATGACCGCGTCGTCTTGTTCCGGCGTGGTATCGAACCGGAAGACGTAGGTACGGCGCTCGTACGAGGTGCCGAGCAATTGCGTCCAGCCGCCGTGCACCAGATTTCCCCTGAGGACATCTTCCCCAAGGCTCTGCTGCAGGTGCGTTTCAAAATATCGTTCGCGCATCAGATTTACCTGCTGGCGATTGACCCGATCGGGAATTTGAACATCTGTGTCGACCGAGTAGAGGTAAGGAATGAGCGGAACGGCAATCCAGTCGTAGTTGTTGATTCCCTGATAGCGCGCAATCACTGAGCCCAGCTCACCCGGTTCGCAGCGGCGCAGTTTGGTTGGAGTTTCCGCGCAGATGCGGCCGAAATAGATGGCATTGTGACCGGTGGGATTGATAATGCCGAAGAATCCGTACGGCTCTTCAAGCAGAAGTGCGGCCTGGCCCTGGCATGGAGTACAAGACAAAACTGCCAAAGCTACCAGGACGAAGAAAAGTAAACGAGTCTTATGCGCAAAAAGCATTGGCACCTCTTGGGGGTTAAAAGGTTCCACGTCTTTTTCTTTTATTATGCTCCAATACTGTCGTAGATCGATGGAGTTCCAGACGTTGCGTTGGAAATTGACTGCAGACCCGTCTGTTACAGGCACACGGCCCTTTTTCAGAAGCACATAGGAATTAGACCCGGTTTGACGGGATAAGTTGCCCTTTGCGGTGAAGTAATACGTGAAAAAGAAATGTAGCCGAAAACGGATTCCGGCTCAGGCCTGCGTGCGTGAATAGCGGATGACTTCAACTGGAGACGCCGCTACGAGTCCCTCTTCAATCGTCTCGTCGAGGAAGGGAATGAGCGCCTCAAGCTGCTCTTCTGTATCGATGATGCTGAGCTGGATGGGCGCGTCCTTCGAAAAACTCCAGTGGCCTGAGCGGCGAATGCGCGAGCCGCTTCCGTACCCTTCAATGCCGCGGAAGACGATGACCTCGGCGATGTCGAGCTCTTTGCACCTGGCTACGATGGCCTCGTACAGCGGCTTGCCCTGCCAGCGATCGTCTTCGCCGAAATGAATGCGCAACATGCGAGCCGGGAACTGTTCCTTCATGCCGGTCCTCACTCACTGCCCTGGGGGCGGTATGCGTACTTGATGATGTCGACGTCAGAGAACACCACCAGCCCTTCCTGCACCATCTGGTCGACGATGGGAAGGATGGCCTGCAGTTTTTCAGCGGTATCGATGGCCGACAGCATGACGGAACCGTGGTGCGAGGAAAGCAGCGGCTTGTCCTTGTGCATGCGCCGGTGCGCGCCGTATCCGAGAATGCCGCGATAAACGGTGACGCCGGCAATGTCGTTGGCCCGCATGGCTTCAACCAGCGCTTCATACAGTGACTTGTTCTGCCAGCGGTCTTCTTCGCTCAGGTAAATGCGCATCATCTGCGCCTTGCCTTCGATTTTGAGGTGAGTGGAGTGAACCGGCTTGGCGACTTTAGATAACTGTGCCGGTTTGACTACGTTGGTTTCCTGAATTTCGATGAGGGCGGTTCCGCTTAGTTCTTCAAGTTTGCCTAGTAGCGAATCCACTTTTTCGTGCGCTTCAATGAATTCGATTTTGATGGGCAGGCGGTCTGAAATTTCGACCGAGCTGAGGGAGTGCATGTGGTGATCGGCGCCAAAGCCGGCCACGCCGCGCGTGACGGTGGCGCCTGAAACGCCTCTATAAAACAAAAAGTCGAGAATGCTGGAGTAGACGGGGACACCATGATGCGTGGCGCCTTCGCTCAGGTAGATGGTAACTTTGACGGCTTTCCCTGGCTGCAACATGCGTGCTCCGTTATTTTGCAAGTGAGGATTCTAGCGCAGTGGACTGGCGGAGTCGAGCGAGCGAATTACAGAACCTCTGCCAGGCGCGAACCACACCAGACCGCGATCAGACCGAGCACGAGACTGCCGAGCGCGTAGAGCGTGGCCAGAAAGAACGCGCCGGAGCGCAAGGTGGAGAGTGTTTCCCACTCGTAAGTGGAGAACGTGGAGTACGCGCCGATGAAGCCGACGGGGATCAAGTATCTCCATGCGGGGCTGAGGTCGGCTCGCCTTCCGAGATACGTGAGTGAGAAGCCGAGGATGATGCATGCCGTGATATTGACCAGCAGCGTGCCGTATGGAAACCGGATTCCCATGCGCCCTGAAACCGCGGAGCCGACCCAGTAGCGGGCAATGGATCCGAGCGCGCCGCCAGCGGCGATAAGCAGGTATTTCTGCAATCCCGTTCTCCTTTCCGTCCATCGTACAGACCGAGCAAAGACGAAACCGAGCTGAATGCCGGTTGAACCTGCTCAGTATGTATAGGGGGATCGTGCCGGGACGTGACTCCCCAACAGGATACCCCTGTCAGGAGTCATCAGCTGTCCCGGTCGTTGGAGGGAACAGCGGTTAAGGGCGAACTCCATCGCCGCAAATCTTCACTTCAATTACAACCGCAGCTGCGGGTGGCTGTCAACCACCGCATGCAACCGGTGCCCGTTTTAGGGCCGGTCTACCTGTCGGTGCATGAGTAGCAGGGATCGATGGAAGCCTGAATCAGCGGCGTATCTGCGAGCCGAGCCCCCTGCACCATCCAACGAACAGCCGGCATGTTTACGTATGTGGGGGTGCGAACATGGACTCGGCTCGGATTGCGCGAGCCTTCCTTCCACGACACCGAGTACATGACTTCGCCGCGCGGCGCTTCAACGCGGCTGGTCGCTGTTCCGGTAATGAACTTTACTTTGTCGTCGCCGGTGTCGATTTCGCCCGGAGGCAGCTTTTCAAGCGCCTGGCGAAGGATGCTGATGCTTTCAATAATTTCGAGGGCGCGGACCAGGAGTCGGGCGCGGACGTCGCCTGCCGACTCGACCGGGACGTTGAACTCAAGCTCTGGATAGGCGGCATACGGCGCGGCGCGGCGAATATCCTGGGGCAGGCCTGAGGCGCGCGCTGTTGGCCCGACTACTCCGCAAGAGATGGCCTTTTCTTCGTTAAGGACGCCGATGCCGGCGCAGCGCGATCGTGCCGTGGAACTGGTGGTAAAGATGGGAATGACAGCGTGCATCATCTCGCTCTCAAGCTGATTGATCATGGCGAGAATGGCCTGCGGGTCTTGAATGTCGCGATTGACGCCGCCGATGCGGTTCATGGAATAGTTGACGCGGTTGCCGGAGATGGCGGCAAGCACGTCCATGACCTTTTCGCGAATTTCAAAACAGGTCATGAACATGGTTTTAAAACCCATGAGCTTGGACGCGATTCCAGCCCACAGAACATGCGAGTGCAGGCGCTCAAGCTCAGCCATGATGACACGAATGTATTTGGCGCGCGGGGGAGGGGCTTGCCCGGCGAGCTGCTCCATTGCCTGGCACAACGTAAGGGTGTGGATGTTGGAGCAGATGCCGCAGACGCGCTCCATGAGCGCAGTGACCTGGATGTAATTACGGGTTTCGGCTAGATGCTCGATGCCGCGGAAGTTGAAACCGATATGCAGCTTTGCGTCGCAGACAGTTTCGCCTTCGCAGATCAGGTCGAGCTTGTAGGGTTCTTCGAGGGCCGGATGGTAGGGGCCCATGGGGATTTTGTAGCTCATTTTTTGACCTCCTCACGCAAGTTCACGCCTGGTGTGTCGCCGGCGCGCAATAACAACGGCTCGTATTCACGGCCGGTGAATTCGATTGCGTATTCTTCGTGAATTTCGCGCTCTATCCAGTCGGCGGCTTCGCACATGTCGTAGATGCTATCGATGGAATTGCCTTCGAGCTTGAATGGGAATCCGAGCAGTTGCCCTTCGATGTCCCAGTGATATTCCAGGCGAAAACCTTCGGTCCCGGGCAACTGGTAAGTGGTGATGGTGATGAATCGCGCCCTGGCGGCGTTCATCTCGGCGCATAAATCGCGAACGGTCAACGGGCCGGGGTCGAGCCAGAGGACACCGCCTTTTTCCATCCACGGAACGGAGCTGCCTAATTTGTGCGGAAGGGATTCGATCAAGCTCATTGCTGGCCTCCTGGGGCGGAATTGGGAGCGGACTCTGAAGAAGATTGGGGAACCGATGCTGGCGGGGGCGATCCGGCTGCCGGGGAAGGCGCGTCCGGTTTGGGCGCCGCTGCTTTGGCCGCCGGCGACTTGCGCGCAACGGTGTAGCTGACCTTCAGTTCGCCCTGGGTCAAATAAACGGGCGGGCATTCCGATTCCTGGGTGAGTGCGTGTTCCTGGTGGCCTTCTTTCAAGGCGTGATCAATGCAGCCTTCGACGCAGCGGCCACAAAACGTGCACTGGCCCGGGTCATAGCTCCACACGAATTCGCCCCTGCCGGCTTTGAATTCGATGGCTTTGGCGGTGCAGCGGAATTTGCAGATGGCGCAACCGGTGCAGTGCGCGGGATCGAATTTGATGAGGCCGCGATAGCCGCTGTTGACCTTGGGCCGCGCTGGAAAGAGCATCGTCCGATTGCCGCCCCACAGGTTCTTCCAAAGCATGGTGAGGATGTTCATGATCTAAGCCTCATGAAGAGCGCGGACGAAACTGCCAGTACCGCGAAGATAAGTGTGCATTGCCAATAAAAACGGACCGTGGTGTCGATGGCGAGCCTTGCAGTTGCAGAAGCAAGAGCGGAAAGCCCGAGCACGATGAAAAACGAAAATACGATGAACACCAGCGCGGCCAGCCACCAAAGTGCGATGTGCGGCGCGGCCAGCGTGGCCACCAAGCCTGTGGCTGCAACCCATTCAAGGCCATGCGAGAGTTCCCACATGGCTAGCTCGGGACCGGCATATTCCACCATGGGGCCGGAGTAAATTTCCTGCTCCGCGTTGGGCAGAGAGAACGGATTGAGATGCAGCTTGGCGGGTAGGCAAACCAGCAGTGCCAGAACGCCGAGCCAGCGCAGCGGAGTTGCGGGAAGAGCCGCAAGCGCTTCAAGACGGAAGGTGTGCTGCGATGCGGCGATGGAAACAATGGCCAGCAGGAAGACGATGTTGTAGGCAACGCTTAGCACTGCTTCGCGCGCGGAGCCAATTTCTCCGAAGATGGATCGCGACGAGAAGCCGGCGGCGATGATGCACATGGACGGAAGTTCGAGAAGGGCGAGAAGCAGAATCAGGTCGCCTTCGAAGCCGCCGGAACTGGGCAGCACTGGAAGCAATCCGACTGCGCCGGCCGCAGAAGACACAGCAATGAGCGGCCAAGCTCTCATGAGCAAGCCGCCAATGCCGGGACGCGGCGGAGTCGATTTACCAAGCAGCTTGACGAAGTCGAAGAACGGCTGCATGAACGGAGGGCCAACGCGGCCCTGCATGAGGGCGACGGCCTTGCGTTCTACCCAGAGGATGAACCAGGCAGCGGGCACTGCGAACAGCAATCCCGGAAAGATGAGCAGTCGAGCGAGGGCGGTAGTCAGATTCATGGCTGAACCTCCTCATTGACGGCTGCGATATTGACGGCTGCGATGGAAACTTCTGTGACCGGTGGGTTCAAGCCGCGCTCGGCGAGGATTGCAGCGGCCCTGGCGACGCCCTGAATGATGGCGTCAGGACGCGGAGGGCAGCCGGGCACGAACACGTCCACCGGAATGTGCTTGTTGAGTGGTCCGGCGAGCGTGCGGCTATCAATAAATACATTTGTCGATGCGGGGCAGGAACCAATGGCTACCACAGCCTTGGGGCCAAGCACCTGGTCGTAGACAGTCTTGATTGCGTTGACCGCGTTGTTCGTTACCGGCCCGGTAATACAGAGAATGTCTGCGTGGCGCGGGCTTCCTTCAAGGCGCACGCCGAGCTGCTCGGCATCGTACCGCGGCGAAAGGCTGGCGACGATTTCGATATCGCAACCGTTGCAGCTACCCGAATTCATATGGAAGATCCAGGGGCTATGGCGCCGCGAATAGCACATCAATTTATTCCAAAGCTTCATAGTCTCCCCCAACGCAGCATTTCAAGCAGGCTCGGCCAGATTCCGATGGCAAGGATGATTGCCACCATGAACACGATTGAGGCTTTGAGCATCAGTGGTTCCGGGTTTCCTGTATCCGGAGGTGGATCAACATTGCCAGCCGGTCCCCACCAGTTGCGCGTCAATGCGAGCACGTATGCTATCAGCGCGAGAATCGACGAGAGGATGAAGATTGTTGCCAGCGGCCAACTGATTTGCAGCGCCGTTTCGTAGAGTCTCCAGCGCCCGAGGAAGCCGATGGTGGGCGGTATGCCGAGCATGGCCAGCATGCCGAACAGGAATCCGAAGGCGCTGACTGGATAGCGCACCGCAAGTCCGGCGGATTTTTCAGTGAGCGTGCCGTCGGCTTCAGGACCGCTCAGGCAGATGAAGAGCAGCGCCTTGGCGAGCGAGTGCGTAGCTGCAGCGAGGAGAGCGCCGGAGGTCCCAAGAGCGCTGATGGAGGCAAGGCCGAGAAGCAGAAAGCCCACGTCTTCAACAGTGGAGAGAACCAGCAAGCGCTTCAAGCTGCGCTGCGAAATCATCAGCAGCGCGGCGAGTAATGATGTAGCAGCGGCTGCATAGAGCAGTACTGGCTGCGGTGCAAAGAGGCTCGGACGGGCGTTGACGGTGAGGAAGAGCTCGCCGAATGCCGCCATGTCGACGACCGCAATGATGAGCCCAAGAACGACTGCAGGTATTTCGTCGGCCAGTCGGAGCAGCCAGAAGAAGAGCGGCACCGCGGCCAGCTTGACGCAAATGCTTGTGAGCAGCAGCGCGCGCGCCCATTCGGGTTGGCCACTCTCAAACAGCAGATCGCTTCCAACCAGTGAGAGTGCAGAGATGACGACGACGGCGAGGTAAGCGAGTTTCGCACCCAGCGAGCGTGCAGTGAGCCAGACTCTCAAGACGGTGAGAAAAGCAGCAACTTCGAGAAGTCCCAGGCGAAGCCAGGGGCTGGCGACCATCAAACCTGCGACAGAAAGTGCGCCGACGCCGAGTACGCAGGGCCACGTTGCAAGTTTGGTGAAAGAAGCTTTAAGGAACGACGCGGGTATGAGTGCGATGGCGGCAGCAGCCACGGCGAAGATGAGCATCGCGGGCATATGCGGCCCTGCGGGTACTACGCTGCCGACGGACGGGTTGAGTTGGACCTGCGGAAGAGCCCAGCGTGCGGCCGCGCAAATTGCTGTCGCAAACACGATGACGAGAAGTGTTGCGTATTGCTCCATCCATGAGACAACCGCGCCGAGTGCGCGAGACACAGACAGCAGCACGCTCCATACAGCCAGATAGACGCGATCGACATTCGTCCAGCGGAAGAAGCCGCGCCAGTTCTGCATAAAGATGCCGGAGAAATCGCCCGCCGTTAGACGACCTTGATCAGAGAGCGGCTCGCCACCGGTAAAGATTCCGCCGCCCGCGCCAACAAGTGCCGCGCCGCCCGCCGTCACCGTTACCGCTGTCGCAGTCTGACGCGACAGGTATGCGAGAGCGTAAATCACGCCGCCGAGAACAAGCGAAACCACCGCCAGCACCAGGCCGCCGACAGTTGAGAAGCTGCCTGCGTCAGATGAAAGCCCTAGCCACGTTACGTGAACTCCGGCGCCCATGCCCAGCGCGCCGAGTACGGGATTGAGGAAGTAGTTGACCGCCAATTGCGGCGCTACGCCAAGCACCACGCTGCCGATCGCCAACAACGCCATTCCGCCGACCATGGTGCCGGGCGACTCATGCGCGTCGCGCGTTGCGGGTGTCAGGGGACCGAGGAAAACCGCGCTGGTTGCTTTTGCGCCGAGAAACACAGTGCCGAGGCTCACGGCCCAGGCCACCATCGCGGGTACTGCCCAGCCGGCCTGCAAGGCAGCCGCGTACAGCATCCACTTGCTGGCGAATCCGCTCATGAGCGGAATACCCATCATGCTGCCCACGCCGATGAGCCACGAAAGCGTGGTGTGCGGCATCTTTTGCGCCAGGCCGCCCAATTGATTCATGTCGCGCGTGCCGGCAGCGTGCTGTACCGAGCCCGCAGTCAGAAAGAGTCCGCCCTTGAAGAAGCCATGATTGAGGCAGTGCAGCAGTCCGGCGGTGATGGCGAGTGGCGTGCCGATGCCGATGCCCATCATCATGTAACCGATCTGGCTCACGGTAGAAAAAGCCAACATGCGCTTCAAATCGGTTTGCACCATGGCGTACATGACGCCGACGGCCATGGTAATTGTGCCTACCCATATCAGCGACGCGCTCCATGAACCCTGCCAAGCGCCGAAGCTATGCATGCGGGCTGCCAGGTAAACACCGGCTTTCACGTAACACGCTGCGTGCAACAGCGCGCTTACCGGGGTGGGTGCGGCCATTGCTTCAGGAATCCACGTATGCAGCGGAAATTGCACGCTCTTGGCGACGAGTGCAACGAGCATCAGCATGAAGATGCCGGTGGTAAAGTTGCGCGAAACGTTGGGGTCGGTCCACAATGCGCTGCCGGTGCGGTGATAAATAACCAGG
>Ga0075522_10000722_pt1 | contig 24299 bp, 21 predicted proteins | sample NGEPerA_FD_74796 | JGI IMG/M metagenome (GOLD analysis project Ga0075522, IMG submission 74796) | Arctic peat soil microbial communities from the Barrow Environmental Observatory site, Barrow, Alaska, USA - NGEE PermafrostL2-A | ecosystem: Environmental > Terrestrial > Soil > Wetlands > Peat ...
GCTTAAAACGATGCCTAAGCCAAATATAATCAGAGATTTACTTCGAAGTTTGCGATTCTTGTCTTGCGCCTTGGGGTTCATCTTCATGCTCCTCATCCGTTCACGACCGCGGCCCCCGATTGCTGCGGCACATAACGGAAAATGACCATAAACTCTTTTGCATAGTCAGATGATCGTGATGGCTATTTGAGTTGTATTGCAAGGAAGGTTACGAAAACGACTTTCGGATGAGCAAACATAACCTGATCGCCGCGACCTGGAGCGGTATATATTCACATCTACATTAGAAACTAAGTAAACAGATTTTCTGAGAAGGGATTTCCCGCGTGACCGCCGCGATTATTCATCCTTTGAGATGAATGATCGCGGCGAGTTCACGTGTCAATTGATGTTTGACTGCTACTTTTTGGCTTTCTTCGGTTTTTTCTTTTCGCGTTTTGGTGCGTTTTTGTTTGCCATTCGCATAGTGTGCCACGATTTATTGCGATTGACCAGCGGCAATGAATCGTTCCGCCGCATTTCAGTGAGCCGTAGCCTTTCCGTCAACAGGTCAGGTAAGATGACTGCTCCAATCCCATCGTAGACAGCGTGCTCAGGCGGAGGTTCCATGCGTTCTAAATGGCCGGTTGCAGTCCTAAGCCTTTGCCTTTTTTTGGCCGTATTTATCGCCGGGAAAGCGCTGTCACAATCCGCCGCGCCGCCCGCCAATTCGTCGCAAAGCGAAGCGAAACAATCCGGCAACAAAGAATCCGGTTACGTTTTGAAGGTGACAACGCGGCTCGTGACGCTTGATGTGATTGCGACGGACTCGCATGGAAACGCGGTGCGCGACCTCAAGCCGGAAGAACTGCAGATTTTCGAGGAGCACAAAGCGCAACAAAAAATCGAGCACTTTGAATTTCTGGAAACGCTCAACCGTCCTGGAGTCGCCGGAAATTCAGTGAGCGCTGCACGAAAAGCCGCGGGAATTATTTCGAATCAGTTGCCGCTTGACCGACTAAAAATTCCTCCGACCGTTTTACTGATGGACAGCTTGAACACACAGACACCGAATCAGGCGCAAGGGCGCGTCAAAATGCTGCAATTAATGAGAAGTCTTCCGCCGGATACGCCGGTTGCCGTTTTTCTTCTGGGAAGTTCGCTGAGAATTTTGCAGGGTTTTACGAGCGACGGGCATCTCTTGCGCGCCGCATTGGATCGAACGCTCGTCGGGAACTCGATTCAACCCGATCCGCGCAACGACCTGGGCGATACGTCCAACTACATGCAGGATCAGACCGCAGGCATGGACGTAAACATGGGTTTACAAGCTCAGCTGGGCGAAGTGCAAAATTTTGAGAAGGAAGAATATTCCGCGTCCGTGGACCTGCGTGTAAAGGAAACGCTCGCGGCGCTTTCTCAAATCGGACAATATCTTAGCGGAATTCCCGGGCGCAAAAATTTGATTTGGGTGTCGGAATCTTTCCCGCTGACGATCGTTCCCGATCCCGGCACGGGAAACAATCCTTTCGGCGGAAGCCGGGAATATTCGGAAGAAATTAAAATTCTGGGAAATAAATTGACCGACGCGCAGGTGGCCGTGTATCCCATGGATGTCCGGGGACTTCAAGCGCAGCAATCACTTTCGGCTTCGCAGAATATAGATCTTCCGGAGACGAGACTTACTGGGCCTGCGATTGCGAGCCGGCTAAGCGTCGAGGACACCGATTTCCAGCAGACGCTGGGCACGATGGACGAAATTGCGCAGGACACGGGCGGGAAATCCTGCAAGAACAGCAATGATCTGTCGGGCTGCGTCATGACGGCGTTGAAAGACAGTTCGTCGTATTACGAGATGTCATTTTATCCGTCGAAGGTAAACTGGGACGGAAGATTCCACAAGATTGTCGTAAAAACTTCCCGGCCGGGAGTGAAGCTTGTTTACCGGCGCGGTTATTACGCGCTCGACGCGGCTTCCCTGGCGAAACAGCAATCGCCGCAGGATCACCTTCGCCAGGCTTGCGCGGACCAATTGCCATCCACAACCATTCCGCTGACCGTGCAACCGATGCCTGCAAATCCAAGCGGAAACTCACCGGCGGGCTTGCAGTATATGCTCTTGATTTCCGCAGCTGGATTGAGTTCGACGCCGGCTGGAGATTCCTACAACATGAATCTTCGCGTGGCCGATTGCGAATTTGCGCAGAAGGCGACGGTGTTTCGGTTCAACGAAAGAGAAATGCCGAAAACGGTTACAAGCGAAGTTTTCAAGAGTTGGCAGACGTCTGGAATTCCGGATCACGTCGCGCTGATGCCGTCCGCAGACACGCGAAGAATTCGCCTGGTGGTGCTCGATGTGGATTCGGGGCTGACGGGAGCGATTGACATTCCTGTGCTTCCGTCCGAAATTGCGAAGGCCACGGCAACGGCCGCGCCACCCGCGCCCGTGGTCACGACGCCGTATGTGGAATTTCCGGACAAGGCGAAAGGGCCATCGCAACCGAAAATAGTGGAGTCGTTGACCTTTCGTCTGAACGCAAGCGCTGCCGGAACCCTGAACTGGAAAGGCGACACTTTGATGTATCAGTTGGAAGGAGAAATGCCCCTGGATAAATCCGCAAATGCGTTTTCCGGATATGCATTTGGCGGGAGATTCCATTGTCGGGACGGACATTTTGTTGCCGTGAATGCTGCGGATGGAGAGCCGGCGCTGCGATTCACATTCCACAATCACAGCGGGAAAGTGCTGGTCGTGGATTTAAAAGGCGATCAGCCCGTTTATGTGGGCGATCTTCCCGTGGATGCCAGTGCGCAGGCATTTTTTGAACAGGTGTGGAAGGGCAGCCACTGCCAGGAGTGAGTGGAAGCATCCGGTAAAAATTTAAATAGTCGTCGGTTTTAATTCGAGCGTTACATCGGCCCGTTTGTTCGGAGGTGGGGCCTTTCTTCCCGTGCAAGGAAATTCGAGCTAAAATCACGAACCGTGGAAATGACTTCCGACATTCAGCTGGGCACTTCCGCCTTCACCGCGGCCGGGTGGGAAGGCACGTTTTATCCTGCGGGAATGAAGCCTCCCGATTTTCTGAGCTACTACGCCACGAAATTCGATACGGTGGAAGTGGATAGCACATTCTACCGTACACCCGCGATTTCCACCGTAAAAGGGTGGTACGCGAAGACTCCGCCCGGATTTTTATTCGCAGCTAAAGTTCCACAAATCATTACCCACGAAAAAATGCTCATGGACTGCGACGAAGACTTTCATACATTTCTTAGGGCGATGGATCATCTCGGCGAAAAATTGGGGCCGCTGCTCTTGCAGTTCGGCTATTTCAACAAACAAGCTTTCCCCGGCGTAAAAGAATTCCTGGCCCGACTCGTGCCGTTTCTTAAAAAAATTCCGCGAGAGTATCGCTTCGCCGTGGAGATCCGCAATAAGTACTGGCTCGTGCCTGCGTTTGCCGACGCCCTTCGGGAACACAATGTTGCGCTGGCGCTGATCGATCAGTCGTGGATGCCGCGCCCCAAGCAGCAATTTGCGCGCATCGATCCCATCACGTCGGACTTCGCATATGTGCGATGGCTTGGCGATCGTAAGGGCATCGAGCTGCAAACCAAAGTATGGGACAAGATTATATTGGATCGAACGGCGGAACTCGGCGAATGGGTCGACGTGCTGCGAAAAGTTCGCGAGCGTAAAATTCCGATTCAAGCATATGCGAATAATCATTACGCGGGTTACGGACCGGGCACGATCGAACAGTTCAGAAAACTGTGGCAAAGCGCAACGGCCTAGCGCACTAATACGACGTATCGCTTCGCAATTCACGTTCAATGCGACAGGGAGGCCTGCTTCATGGTCTCAGTAGGGCGTGGACCTGTGGATGCATCTCTCCGCTGCCATAGGCCCAGCAGGGTTGCAGCGGCCGCGCACAGTGCTGGAATTGCGCCTGCCTGAAAAATTTCCCGTGGCCCCCAATTCAGCTTTAGCATCACGCCAACCAGCACCGGGCCAACGATGGAACCGACGCGTCCTACACCGAGCGCCCAACCGATGCCTGTGGCGCGAATCGAGGTCGGGTAAATTGTTGCAGCGATCACGTTGAGCCCGCCTTGCGCCGCCTGCACCGTGAAGCCGAGGACTAAAGTAATTGCCATCGTCAGCGGAAAGGAAACGGAATAGGCGAGCGAGCCGATTAACGCCGCGCTGCACAGAAATTCGGCGAGCAAGATTGTGAACGCGCCCCACCGGTTGATCAGGAAACCTTCCGCAGCGGAGCCGGCAATTCCGCCAACGCTGAATAAAATGATGGACGTGATTCCCGCCGAGACAGGAGAACCTCTTTGCCGAAGTAGCGCCGGCAGCCAACTCACCACGAAATACAGGATCAATAGATTCATGAAGTAGGGAATCCAAAGGAGGAGAGTCCCTGCCGCGCGCCCTTCCGTGAACAATCGCATGGCGGGCGCGTTGCGATGCTGAGTCGGTTGCGGAGAGCGCGAGAAAGAGGCCGTGCCAAGCTCGGGCGAAATGCGCACCAGAATTTTTGAAATTCGCCTGGGATCCGCACCGGAAATTTCCAGGTAGCGCACCGATTCAGGAAGAATTGCAATCAGCAGAAGGGCAAGCAGGAACGGCAAAATTCCTCCGGCATAAAAGACGGACTGCCAACCCCATCGCGGCAACATGATGGAACTCATCAATCCGCCAAGAAGGGCGCCGGCAGGCATGCCGCAAAATAGTATGGAAACCAAAACTGCGACATGACGTTTGGGAGAATACTCGGACAGCAGCGCCAAGACATTGGTGATCGCGCCGCCCAATCCCAGGCCGGTCACGAATCGCACGGACCACAATTCGGGAAGGGAAGTCGCGCGCGGCGTGAGCATCGCGAAGGCGCCGAATACCAGCGTGGAAATCACGATGGGCCACTTGCGGCCCCAGCGATCCGCCAGCGGACCAATCACAATGGACGAAATCATCAGGCCCAACAGAGCTGCGCCAAAAACAGGGCCGAAATTTTTAATGGGTATGTGTAAGGTTTCAGCCATCGACGGTGCGAGGAAGCCGATGCTCTGCGTGTCGAATCCGTCTAGCACCACAACCGTCGCACACAACGCCATCGTCCAGATCTGATAGCGACTCAGCGGGCGCTGATCGATCATTTCGCTGACGGTTGGCGCGCGGTCCATGCAATCCCCCGGGAAGCTGGCTTCGCAATTTTGTGTGAGGGCAGAATACTACTGTTTTCACCGCGAGAGGTAGCGTTAGTGTCGAGGAATCGGTGAACGAAAGAGCGAGCGCGCTCAATTACGGAACGATCGTAACGGCTTCTTTCATCATTCCGAAATTGGCGCTGCCCGCATCCATGGAAAGAACCTGTAATTCCAGCGGTCCAGCGGCGGTGGCGGGCACATCGGCGTGAAATGTGTTCTGGACGCCTGCATAGGTCATCGGAATTTCCGATTGTACTTTTCCGTCACGGAGAAGACGCGCGACCACATGAATCTTGTTCGCGTCCCACAGACCGTCGGGTTCGGTCGGGCATCCGCACGCCATCATGACGGTCGCCTTCACTTCGAAGGGCGAGCCGGCTTTCACTTTCGCATCCGCAAGCGGTGAAACCGCAGTCACGATGAAGCCGTGAATTTCAAGCAAGATTCCTTCGCCGAGAACATCTTCGCCGGGAACGAGCAACATGGTTTTGGATGTGCGCTGAGTCGCCTGCGCATTGCCCAACGGGCCTTCGGCAGTAATTTCCACGACGGTCGGTTTATCGATGTGCAGGACGGCAAGATAGCCCGACGCGTCCGGAGAATTGTAAACGCTCATGCCGCGGGTGTGCGGTGTCTTCATGATCGTGTTCGTGTCGCCGGTGCCGCCTTGCTGCATTCCTTGCGCAAGGATTTCTCCCGTGGCTGCGTCCTTGACCGTAATTTTCGCGCCGCCTACGTGCGTGCCAATCACTTTGGCATCGCGCGCCACCGCGCGAATCATCACCTTGGTTTCCTTGCCCCCTGTTTGGGCAAAAAGTGAGCAGGTGAAAAGCAGAATGGCGCAGGTTACGGCGCTGGATCGTGTTCGAATGTTCATGGGCGGCCTCCGTGGATGGCAGAGAACATATCACATTTTGGCGACGGAGAAGATTACTGGTTAGATGATGTGTTTATGAAACTAAAACGGCTCGAAGTGGACGACGCACAATCGGCGAGAGTATGATTTGTGCCACAACAGATTTGCGCGCATGTTGCCGTGCGCGCGCGGGCAAGGAGACATGGGTAAACGGAAATGGGTTTTCATTTCGGCTGTGGGACTGCTCGCCGTGTTGGTTGGCCAGGGCATCTATGCGGATTTCAACGCTGGAAATGATAAACCTGTAAATTCCGAAGCCATTCGCCAGGCGCCCTCCGCAGCAGTTCCAGCGGGACCCACCTATAATGTTGGCCCGAATCCGGCATATTCGCCGGACCTTGCTGACGGGGATGGGAAAGAGGAGGTTGCCTACAATTGTGGGCTGTGCCACGGCCTGAGTTACATCACCATGCGGCCGCCCATTTCATCTCAGGCATGGGAGCGCGAAGTGAACATGATGAGGGGATTTTACGGCGCGTCCATTTCCGACAGCACCGCGCAAAAGATTATTCAGTATCTGGGAACGCACTACACTCCGGAAACCATGAAGCGGTAGAATAGCGGATACGGGATCGCAAACTTGCCCTGCTCGGGAGGATATTCATGAATCGAACGATCGCCATCCGCCGCGGTTTATTTGCCGTGCTGAGGGTTTCCGCGTTTGGCTTGCTCTCCATCATTCCGGTGAGCTATGGCGCGCCCCGGAATCCGCAGGCCGCGGACGCCGCGCCCAAATGGGTTGCTCCCGATCCGTCCACAATTCCCGCAGGCCCGCTGGGCGACACGATTCGGCTGGGTAGAAATGTTTTTAACGACACGCCGAAATACGCGGAGAAGTACGTGGGCAACAAATTGAGCTGCACGCATTGCCATATCGACGGTGGAACCGTTTCACAAGGCATGCCGATGGTCGGACTTCCTGGAATATTTCCGATGTACCGCGAGCGCGAAAAAACTGTGATTACATTTGAAGAACGCATTGAGCAGTGTTTTCAACGCAGCGAATCCGGACACCGCATACCGAATGATGGCCCTGAAATGACTGGCCTTGTTGCGTACGTGCAATGGCTGTCCAAGGACCAGGTCACGGGCCGTCCATTTCCGGGACGCGGACTCATTACTCTGCCTGAATTAAGCGGCGAACCTGTGAATGGCGGAAAAATATTTGGCGAGCAATGCGCCGTCTGCCACGGCGCGGATGGCGCGGGAAAATTGCCGGTGGCGCCAGCGCTGTGGGGACCGAACTCGTTCAGCGACGGCGCGGGTATGAATCAAATTGCGAAAATGGCCGCGTTTGTGCAGCACAATATGCCGCAGAATGCTCCGGATACGCTGACGCCGCAAGAAGCGTACGATGTGTCAGCGTTTATTCACAGCAAGCCGCACACACCGTTTGTGATGAAAGATCACATGTAATTGGTTTGCGGAAAACTTTTTCTGTGCTCCCGGACACAATTGTGCTCAATCCAGCAGTCAAGGAATCTCATGAAACTGAAGACGAATTTTATTCGCATTGCCGCAATGTGCGCGGGATTCGCATTGGCCGCGGGAACTCTATGCGCAGGGAACGCTCACGCCCAGGACAATGCGCCGAAATTTGAAGTGGATCCAATGTGGCCCAAGCCGCTGCCGAATCTCTGGGTAACGGGCGGAGTTGGCGGCTTGTGCATCGATTCGCACGATCATGTTTTTATTTTGAACCGGCGCGATTTGACGGATAACGATCTCGACGCCGGGCGCCAGGCGCCTGTGGTGATTGAGTTCGACCCTGCGGGCAATGTCGTGAATTCTTTTGGGGATCCTTCCACTACGCCGAATACTCCGCACGGGTGCACGTTCGATAAAGACGATCATTTGTGGATTACGGGAACGGGCGACGGCATCGTCCAGGAATATACGCATGATGGCAGCAAGCTTCTGCTGCAGATCGGCAAGATGGGAGTGTTCGATTCGTCTGACGGCACGGCAAAAGGGAAACCACTCAACTCGGGTCAGAGCTCGTTCTTCAAACCGGCGGGAATCGCGATCGATCCAAAAAACAGCGATGTGTACGTGGCCGATGGAGAAACTGTGGGCGGCAATCACCGCATCGCGGTTTTCGATAAAGACGGAAAATTTCTGCGCCAGTGGGAATTGAACCGCACGGAGAGCGAGACCGGAAATTCTTTTGTGCCGATTCTTCATTGTGTGACGATGGACAACGCTGGGCTCGTTTATGTCTGTGACCGGCGCGGCCATCGAGTGCAAGTTTTTGACAAGATGGGCGAATTTCAAAAGAACATTCCCGTCGCTTTCAGTGCGATGTCCAGTCTGCCGCCCGGTCCGGGGCATGAATCCGGCATTTTAGGATCGACTGTGTGGGTGGGATTTTCACGCGATGCAGGACAGAAATATATGTACGTGGTCAATCAGGACAACGAGAAGATCGATATTCTAGATCATGCCACAGGGAAATTACTTTCGAGTTTCGCGCGCGTGGGGCGGCAGCCGGGCCAATTAACCTACGCACATTTTCTGGCGGTCGATTCCAAGGGCAATATTTACGTCAGCGAAGTGGGCACGGGGAAACGCGTGCAGAAATTTAATTTGGTAAAAGGAAAATAGTGGGTTTATGTAGCGCGGGCTTCAGCCTGCGGGGTTTTGTCCTTGCAAGCACCAAACCCCGCAGGCTGAAGCCCGCCCTACATAAACCTACAGATGAAAGAGCTTGATCGCGTTTCCTTTCAGGATGCGGTCGCGCTCCGCGGCCGGAAGCTTGAACTGGTCGAGAACTTCGGTTGGGTACTGCACGTCCTGCGCGGCAAAAATATCCGTTCCTACCACGATGCGATCCGTCCCCACCATCGTCACGAGAAACTGAAACGCTTCCGGATAATAAATTAAATAGTCGTAGTAAAAACGCCGCAAATAATCCCGGAACGGATGTGCGAGAGTTACCTGCGGCCCGTTGTAGTGGTAGAAAAAGTGATCGATCCTTCCCGCAAGATAGGGAAATGCGCCTCCGGCATGCGGCAAGATCATTTCCAGGTTCGGATATTTGTCGACCGTCCCGGCCATCATTAATTTTGTGGCGAGAACGGTGTGATCGATCGGCGCATCGAGTCCTGCCGAGAGATTAATCTTACCCATCAGGCGCGGGCCGCCGTAGGTGTTGGCTTCGCCGTCCATCTGGTGAAACACGATCGGGTAGCCCAATTCTTCAACGCGCGCGAGGACCGGAGCGAAGTCGGGATCGATAATGTAATCATGCCGCTCCATTGAATCCGGCAGGTGCACTGCGCGAACACCGGGTTTCCCGGCCACGCGATTCAATTCCTTCAGCGCCAGCTGCGGATCGCGGATCGGAAGCTCTGCGCCCAGCACAAAACGCGACGGATATTTTTTGCAGGCCTCAATCCCTACGTCGTTGATGACTTGCGCAAGATGCGCACCCTGCTCGGCGGAACTCCACTGCCAGGGCATCGCGCCAGAAAGCGTGAGGCAGTGCATTTCCACCTCGTGTTCGTCCATCCATTTGATCCGGGCAGCGAGATCGGAATTGAGTGGATTGGTATTGGCAAGCGGATGCCCCAAGTCGGCCAATACTTTGTTGTAAGCATCCGGCGACCAGTGCGCGTGGCAATCGATCGCGGTCGGTTTGCCTGGTCCACTCTTGCCGGGACGCGCGTCCCACCAGTCCACTCCTTTTTCTTTTGCCTGCGAGGATGCCCCCACGGGGAGAGCCGCAGCCATGGCGCCGCCCGCGGCGATTTTTACAAAATCACGCCGTCCGACTCCCGAACCGGAAATCAATTCGTCCGACTTCTTCATCGCCGTTCCTCCTGGAGAAAACAGACTCTCGCGTCTTTTGCTTTTATTTCACGTGATGGAACGGGGCGGAAGTTAAGGGTTCCGCGCCTCGGTCCGGAGCGTCGCCACCGCGGTTCCTGGTTCAAGCTCTTCAAGACGAAGTTTTTTCGGCTCCACGCCCAGCGTGAGCACAACAATAATTTCAACGATCAGCAGCGCGATCATAAAAGCGAGCACGCCGCCGACTCCGTGCGAGCGAAACAGCGCCACGACCACAAATGGCATGAAGATGATTGCGCCGCGTCCAAATGTATTACAAATTCCAGCGGCGCGCAGCCGAACTTCCGTGGGAAAAAGTTCCGGTATGTAAATCGCGAAGAGCAGCGCGACGAGCACGTAAATCGGCACGATCAGGGAAAATCCCACGACCATCAAAATGGCAGGCCTTGCGATGAACGGATAAAAACTTCCAATCGCGATGGTCGCGAGCGAAGCCCCAACGATGATCGGCTTGCGGCCCCAATAGTCCGCGGTAAACGCGCCAATCGCGGCGCCAATCGGCGCGCCGATCGCCATCACGAGCGAATAGCGGAATGATCGCGCAATGCTCAACCCTTGCTGCACGAAGAAAGTGGGCAACCAGGTTACGAATCCGTAGAGCAGGGTGTTGATGACCACCAGCGACGTCGCGCCTACAATCATACGCGGGAAAATTGCGTCGCTGAGCAGCGTCGAAACGTCTCGCGAATGTTTGACGAGTGGTGCGGATGACGGTTCGGGCAGTGGGGAGTGCCGCCGCGAAACTTCTTTCTCAATTTTCGCGAGCAGAGCTTCCGCCTCCTGATTTCTTCCCACGGACTCCAGCCAGCGCGGCGATTCCGGAAGCGCCTTCCGTAAATACCAGACAATCAACGCGCCGATTCCGCCGATCACGAACATGGCGCGCCAGCCGAAGTGCGGCACAATCAGTGTGCCGAGCAGCGCGGCTACGGGCAATCCTGTCACGACGAACACGGTCATGAAGCCGAGCCATTTCCCGCGCGATCCGGGCGGAACGAATTCGGTGAGCGTGGAATATCCCACCACGTTTTCTGCGCCCAGCCCAAGCCCGATAATAAATTGCAGCAGGATCAGAGTATTCATGGAGGGAGCGAACGCGGCGGCCAGCGACGCGAATCCAAAAATGGCCAGATTTGCCTGATACGTGAATCGCCGCCCACGGCGGTCTCCGAGAAATCCGGTGACGAGCGATCCGAGCATCATCCCGACAAATGTGAGGGAAACAAACTCCGCATTCTGGCCCAGGGTGGAAAAGCCGCTCTTCAGCGCCGCACCCAAAACCGTCGCGCCAATATAAATATTGAAGCCGTCGAAAAACATTCCCGCGCCAATCAGCCACATGATGCGGCGATGGAACGAGAAAATCGGCAACCGGTCCAGGCGCGCTCCCGCGTTTACGGGCACGGTTCACTCACTTCTTTCTCGAAAGCACGGCGAGGCTGCCCACCGTCAATGCTTCCGTGGCCAGGCGGCAATTCTGATCGAAGGAATTTTGCAGCGTGGTTTGGAAAAATTCTTTGCAGTTGCGCGCCGCATTCGCGTCAAGGCGAAGAATGCGCTCGATCAGGTCATCCACGTCGGACGGAAGCGTGCTCGGCGCGCTGACGTGCGAAATGAGCCCGATTTCGCGCGCCTGCTGCGGCGTGATGGGATCGCCGAACAGGACGAGCGGGAACACGAACCGCGGCAGCGCGTATTCTCCGAGATACGCCATGATTGCGGCTGGCGCGAGCCCGAATTTCATCTCTGGAAATCCCAGCGCCGCGTTTTCGGCCACGTAAACGAAATCGCACACAATCGCAAGACCGAAACCGAAGCCAAACGCGTCGCCCTGTACTTCCGCGACGCTGATTAATGAAGACGTGCGCACTGAGCGCTTGAATTCGATGAGCCGCGCAGCTTCCTGGCGAACCGTCACAGCATCGCGGCCGGCGCGCTCGCGTCCCGTGCAGAAAACTTTGTCCTTGGCACGAATGCGCAGCACACGCGCGTTGGGCTGCGTGGATTCACGGCGAAGTTCCGCCAGCATCGCATCAAACATCGCGCCGGTCACTTCATTTTCGTGCTCAGTATTATTCAGTGTGAAGTTCAGGACATCGCCCGCTCGTTCGATCTCAACGCCCGTCGGCGACTGTGCGCTGGAAAACTCATTTTGTTTGGAGGACATGCCGACACGGTACACACCGGATGCAATGGCTGTCAACCTGTGCCGGGAGCTAATCGGGCGAGCTGCGGTTCGTTTGGGTCATTTATATTTAGTGCCTCTATAAGCCCTGATTTCAGTGTGGACGTTATACGTCCCTCGAATTTGTAAATAATTTAAAAACGATTGCAGGCGAATCGCGAACTTTATTGCGACTAGGAATTATTTAGAATCGCCAACGGATCGCATCAGACGATTCGCATCCGCATAAGGCAATGCGCCGCCCGTCGTCATTTTGAAAGTTCCATCCTCATGAAGTTCGCGCGCCAGCCTTCCCAGAAAACCAAGCGTCGCGCGCATGGGTCCCGAACCAACGCTGACACGGGCGACGCCGAGTTTCTGCAATTCCGCAACCGCTGGCGTACCAACGGTCGCCAGAATATTCAGTGGCCCATCGACGCCGCGCGCCAATTGTCCAATCGTTTCGCTGTCCTTCACGCCGGGAGCAAAAAGAGACTGCGCGCCCGCCTCGCGAAATGCGTTCAGCCGTTCAATGGTGCGTTCGAATCGCGTTTCCGCGGGGCCGATCCCGTACAAAAATATATCGGTGCGCGCATTCAGCACGAATGGTACGTCCGCGCGTTTAGCGGTTTCTAAAACCGCGGCGATTATTTCTTTCTGCCTGGTTAAGTCTTGGAGAAAACCAGGTTTGTCCTCGGCGCCATCTTCCAGATTCATGCCCACGGCTCCGGCGTCGATCACGGCTCGCGCTGTTTCCGCCACCTCTTCCGGCGTGCTGCCGTAGCCCGCCTCGACATCCGCGGTGACCGGCACATTTGTGGCGCGAGCGATGCGGCGCACTGCGTCCAGCATTTCATCGCGGGAAATTTGCTGACCGTCGGGGTAGCCAAGCGAAAAAGCAACGCCGGCGCTGGAGGTGCCGATTGCCGCAAATCCCGCTTCTTCGAAAATTCGCGCACTCGCGACATCCCATGCGTTTGGCAAAACTAAAATGTTCGACCCTTGGTGCAGCTTGAGAAACCGATTGCCCAACTCGACTTGAGTCTTTTTCATGACGCGTCCCCGGAGCATTGTACAATGGGGTACGATTTTTAAGGGCGGGATGGACGCGCGGTATTACCCGCTCGTGTACCCTTCGCATCCGGCAAGCACACAATTTTATTCGGAGGATTCGATGATTCGCAATCGGTTGCTTGGCATCGCATGTTTCGCGATGCTTATATGCTCTTCCGCGCTTCACGCGCAAAAATCTCAATCGGTCATTGCGGTCCGCGCGGGGCGGATGTTTGATAGCAAGACCGCGACGCTTCTCACCAACCAGGTTGTCCTGATCCAGGGAGAGCGCATCACGGATGTGGGCCCCGCCGATCGAATTAAAATTCCCGATGGCGCGCAGGTGATCGATCTCAGCGAGGCCACCGTCATGCCCGGCCTGATCGACGCGCATACACACGTCTTTGACAGCATGTCCAACGGCTTGCGAGTCACGACGTCCAGGGAAGCGTGGACGATCAGCGCGGTGAAAGAAGCGAAAACGGATTTGCTCGCCGGCTTCACCGCGGCCCGTGATTGTGGCACGCACGGTGAAGGCTACGGCGATGTGGATATTCGCAATGCGATCAACAAGGGAACGATTGATGGACCGCGTATGCAGGTTTCGACACGCGGCATCGGAAGTTCCGGCTCGGATTTTATCGGCGTGCCCGGGATAAACATCACCGGAGGGAACCAGACGATTGCCGGCGCGGAGCAAGCTCGAGAGGCCGTTCGCGAACAAGTCCGCCATGGCGCGGACCTCATCAAGATTTTTCCCGCGGGCGCTTACTCCTTCAACGCCGTGGGCGAGTTATTTGTGGACCCGACGATGACGCTTGAAGAAGTGCAGGCCATTGTGGATGAAGCCCACCGGCATCACCGCAAAGTGGCGTCACATGCGTACGGCGGCGAAGGCCTTCGCGAATCCGTGGTGGCCGGCGTCGATACGATTGAGCACGGACAGGCGCTGGACGATGCAGAATTCAACATGATGATTCAGAAAGGCATTTATTGGGATGTGACGGGTTATCGGTACTCGCTGCCGGAGTTGAAAGAGCGCGACCTCAAGGAGACTGGCGGAAAATACGATCTGCCGTCCATCTTTGAGAAAACATTTCAGAAGGGCATGGGCACGAAAGTCAAAATGATGTTTGGCAGCGGCGTGGACGGCGACCCTTACGCCCACGGGGAGCAGTACACGGAATTTGAGTGGCTCGTGAATCACGGCCTGCCGTCAGCCAAAGTGATTCAGATGGCCACGGCCGTAGATGCGGAAGCGATGGGATTGCAGAACGATATCGGCTCGCTGGAAAAAGGGAAGTACGCCGATCTGGTTGCCGTTGGCGGAGATCCGGTCAAGGACATTACGGAAATGCGGCGGATTAAATTTGTGATGAAAGGCGGCAAAGTTTATCGCAATGAATTGAAGTAAGAAGTTTTTCACAGAGGAAAAAACTCCGCCCGTTGAATGTGAGCGGGCGGAGAAGACCAGGGCAGTCATAAGTAACTGCCTGCAATCTTTTGTTAAATTTTCTGAACTAGAGAAGCCGCGAAACGCCCAGCCGGTCCGCCACTTCGTCCAGAATTTTCAACTGCCCCTCGTTTAACGGAACGCCGTTGGCCATCCGCTCTTGATAAACATGAGCGGAGCGCTCTCCCGGCAGACGCACCTCATCCACTCCCGGCAGCGTCGGCGACGATTTCATCTCATCCCATACGTCATCCACATCCTGCTTGAAGGTTTGCACATCCGCGAATGCTGCAATGTCCACGACTAAAATAGATTGGCCTGTGTTGCTCGGCGTTTTTGAGTCAACCGTGTAATCGATCACGTCGCGGCCAAACGCTCCTCCGTTGAGCGTGCCTGCCAGTAAGCCGATCATCAGCGCCAGCCCGTATCCTTTCGCTCCGCCGATGGGAAGCAGGAAACCTTCGCTTGCGCGCTTGGCGTCTGTCAGCGGCTTTCCTTCGCGGTCAATCATCCAGCCTTCCGGCATGGGCTCGCCGCGTTGCGCTTTGAGACGGATTTTTCCAAACGCTGTGTTCGTCGTGGCCATGTCCAGAACGATGGACGGATGCTTTAGTCCTGGAACGGCGATGGCGACGGGATTGGTGCTGAGCAGCACTTCGGTCCCGCCCCAAGGCGGAACAAGGTTTGTGTTGCCCACGCAAAAATAAATTCCAATCATGTCCTGTTCGGCTGCCATTCGCGGATATAGCTGCGCGGGACCCCCATGATTGCTGTGCCTGGTTCCCACCCAGCCAATCCCGCATTGTCGGGCTTTATCGATCGCCAGTTCCGTCGCACTCTTCATCACCAGATGGCCGAGAGCATTGTCGCCGTCAACCAGTGCTGTACCTGCGCGATTGTTGACCACGCGAATGTTGGGCTTTGGATTTACCGCGCCTTGCTGAATCTGTTTTACATATTGCGGCAGGCGAAATACGCCGTGGGCGTCCGCGCCACGCGCATCTGACTCCGCCATCAGGGCGGCGACCTGCGCGGCGTCCTCCGGCGGAACGCCGGTCGCCGCCAGTGACCTCGCGATAAATTCGACCAGCCTGGGTATTGCTACAAGTGCAGGTCCAGTTGCAGGCTTCGCCGTCTCGTTCATCAATCCCATCCTCCGCCGCTGAATAGAAATAAAATTGGAGTGTAACGAATTTACGAAATATTCGTCTGTGCGCTCATAGCGATTTTCCAGCCGTCACCTCGGTTGATGAACAACCGCAGATTCCAGCTGGTGGGTTTCGCGGAAGGATTTCGTCCTTGAAATGCCTCCATGATCACCACGTTTCCGAAATCGAACATGCGCATGGTCTGCACCGCAGACCCGCCGGAGCCGCCGTTTTCTCCGTACAGTTTTCGCTGCTCTTCGAGTTCGTGGATATGCTGCATTCTAGGCGTGTCAGATCGCGGCGTCAGCGTTTCGTGATTTTCGTCGGTATGTGCCGCCCAACCTTCCGGATTCGGATGCCACTCATCATTCTTCAAAATGAACCGGGTTTTCATCGCGCCCTCTTGCGCGGCGTTCTCCGGTTTGTAGGGCAAGGTTTTGCAGGGATTGTCGCAAGTCTTGTCCGCATCGTTCGGCGCGTCGGGCGGGGCCATGTAATCCGGCCGCTCCGCCGGAATGGGAATATCCAGAAACACGAATGCCTGCCAGCCCGAAGGATTCTTGACCCACAAATGCGCAAAGCGCTGGTTGTGATGCATGCCGAGTTCGCGCTCCACCTGGCCGAGGAAATCCACGGTGCGCACATCCAGCGCGCCTTCGTTATCCGTGGCAAATTGCGTGAGGTCATCGAGCACCTGCGCCTTCGTGTGCAGTTTCCCAGTGGCCTCGACCCATACGAACCGGTCATCCAGAAGCGAGGCGACGGTATTTTTGTCACCCTTTGCCAAAGCGTCCGCGAGGCTGCGATCAGCTTGGCGGAACGGGTTCGCATCCGCGGCAGTCGCAGTGGTGGCCCGAGGCTGCGCGAACAATCCCGCGCCAAGCAGCAATCCTGTGGTGAGCATACGCGCCAAAATTGTTTTCATTTTCATAATCTCTCCCCATCGAGTTTTTCTACGGTACCGCTACGGTTCACGTTGAGCCGTAATCGTATGTTCCTGAAAATAAAGCTGAGGGTGAGCGTGATAGCAAGCACGAACAGCGTAATGATAACGTGACGGTTCAGGTTCTGAGAAGCAGAAGCTTCCAGCCTGAAATTCTCCAAGAACGGAGCTTCTCCTGGGAACGCCAGTCTCCCGCTTGGCGGGTCGAGCCGCCAATCGGGAGATTGGCGTTCCCGGGTTACCGGACACGGCGAAGAGATGTTCCGTTAAACTGCGGGGAAAAAATGCGGAAGCTTTGTCAGACGCCCAGCGCGGTTCCTTTTGCTACGCGGGGTGGAATATTCGGCACCATAGGCTGCAAGCCTTTAATCTGAATGAGTTGCGCGGAATCTACAGGCCGCGGAGCCGCCAATTTCCCCTTGAGGTTCTCGCTCGGAATTCCGGTCCGCGCGAACGATTTTTCGCAATCTTGCGTGGAGGGCCCGCGCATATTTCCTTCGAGATAGGCGAGCCCCGGGCAGCGCGTACACGTTGCGCCATGGGAGCACTTGGAGCACGAAGGCATATCGCGCAGGGTAATCGTGCGCACTTCCTTAAGCTGCGGCGAATCGCGCCAGATGTCCACAAATTTTGTTTCCCGGACATTTCCGCTGGGCAGCGGAAATTGCACGCAGGGATACACATCGCCGTACGGGGAGACATAGCATGCGGTGTGCCCCGCGCTGCAGGGCAGCGAATCCAGATCATCCTGATCCACGGCTGCGGGCGGTGCGCAGAATTCTTCCACGTTTCCAACTAATTCCTGGTTGCGAAATACTTCTTTCAATGCGGATGAATCCACATTTAGCTCAAGAATAGAGCGGTCTCCATCCATCATGGGTGTAACGGTGGGATCCATAATGAATTTGGCGTCGAGTTCCTGAGCCAGCAGCCGAACTTCCTTATAGTCGGACGCATTTTGAGTCATCAGCACGTTGGCCATCGTGACGTACAAACCCTGCTGGCGCAAAAATCGCACGGCGTCAATCGACTGCCGCAAGGATCCGGGCATTTTGGTAATCGCGTCATGCACCTCGGGCCGGTGCGAATAAATACTGATCTGCACGGACTCAACGCCCAATTCGCGCAGCCGTGCCGCTTCCTTCTCCCGAATCAAAACTCCATTGGTTTTCAGTTTTATGCAGAATGTCCGTGAGCGCGCGTGCTCGAGAATTTCAAAAAAATCCCGGCGCATCAGGATTTCTCCGCCGCTGATGGTTAGATAAAACACTCCGGCGTCCGCCATCTGGTCCAGCAGATTCTTGATTTCGGCCGTGGTCATCTCCCCATGATCGTCATGGTCCAGATAACAATGAACACAGCGCTCATTGCAGCGGTACGTCAAATCCAGCTGCACGCTCAGCGGAATATTCATCTTCAGTGCCTTGGCGGCCATTTCCAGGACCAAGCTCATGCGGAAGCCTTGCACGCGTTGCCCGCTTTGGCGATGGGCATATCGGAGACGAGAAGAAGTCCATGGCTAGCCAGCCCTTCAACCAACGCATGCGCGTCTTTCAGCGCCGCTTCCGGCTCGATTTCAAATTTTGCGCAAATTTTATTCTTAATAATTTCGTCCAGCGGAGTCACGCCGTCAGCCGCTTCCCAGATCGTCGTGGCCACTTCGTTCAGGGTAAAGAGAGTTGAATTTGTGGAGGACATCACCATCGTTTCATCTCCCAAGGCGCGGGCGGCGATGGCGTTGCTGCGTGCTATGTAGCGAGAAGTGTTCATACGATTAGCTCCCACACGGACGAATTGGGCACAAAAGTCAGCCGGCGCACAGGAACGTGAGCTGCAAACTCACAGGCGGAATCGAAAACATGTTTCACGAATTCTGGATCTTTCGCAAAAAACAAAATATTTTCCATCAGCCCGCGCACGGCTGCCGTGCCTTCGATCTGCTCAATGATGTTTTTCGGACCTTTGGCGAGCAGGTAGATCGCCTCAATTGGCGCTTCGATGTTTTCTCCGACGCGCGCAAGCTCTCCGAAGAAAGGCGTCCCGATGGCCATGTAGCGGCCGTCCTTCCGCGTGACGTAGGAAATTTCGTCGGTAAGCAGCGCGGCGTCCGGAGGTGCCAGTCGCGCCATCGTCGTTTTGCCCGCGCCCGATACTCCAGAAAAGAGAAAAGCGCGGCCGTTTCGAATCGCGCTCGAAGCATGGACGAGGAAGCCGCCCTTCTTCGCAAGCAAAAGGGTGTGAACAATGCGGATGACAGAATCGAGCGAGAACGGATTAATGGTTTGTTCAATGCGCCCGCGCGCCGTGGCCGGATTAAATTCGGCGCGAAAATCACCGCGCTCCATCAGCCAGATTCCCGCTTGGCACGTGACGCTCAGGTCTTCGTCCCCGGATTCCGTACCGGGCGGAGCCAACTTAAGATCAAACTCGAAACTCGCTTCGTTCGAGGAACTCACATACCCGGCGTACCGCTCGTGAATCTGAAGAAGGAACGCGGGATCATCGCAACGCAATCGAATGGGAAGCCCGCCGATTTCGACGACTACGCTGGAATCCCTCGCGACGGCCGTTACACTTGACACGAAGCCCTCCTGGGGAAAATCGTTCGCTTGTATGCGGCCAAACGTAGATAGAGCGATGTCACTTTGTCCGAAGATTGAAGCACTCGCGCGGTCACACGGGTTGCCCTGTTCGGCGCAACTCTAATTTCGCGGCGGTCGCGCTCAATGAAAACCACGCGTCCCAGTAACTCGGAAGAATGAACCGGAAGATCGCAATCCCGCTGCCGGTCGCCCCGAGTAATCAGGCACAATTCCTGATTGCTGCCCACCGCAACGTTCATGACTTGTCGATCCACAACACGATGCACAAAAAGCCGCCCGGTGCGCAGGAACACGGCAATTTCACCGGGCAAAATTTCTTCGAGTGTGGCGCGCTGAATCAGAACTTCATCGCCCGGAAGGACGGCAGGCACCATGCTCGTGCCAAAAACACGGAGACGAACTTCGCCGAAATTGTGAACCACTTCCTGCGCGAGTCCGCACGCCAGCTCCATCGAAGCGTTGTCGCTCCGCGGAGTCATTTCAGGATTTCGGCTCAGCGATTTTAGAAATAAATCCGCAGCCGTTCCACTGATTTGGTTTTCTGAATGATTTGCTTTCAACTTGCCCTCAAGTTTCGAAAACAGCGAATCGTGCATTCGCTGAAGTTCCCCTGTCCGCCCGCCAGCCCAACTAGCGGCGAATCCTTGAAGCACAAATCTTAATCCGCACGTGAGCCACACCTCGCGACTTTGTCAATCCCGATGCTATAAGCGTTAACACCGGACCGCCCTTCGGCCGGATTCAGGAGGGCCAGACCGCTTCGGCGTCTTCCTTCGTGGGCAAGAAAGCTTGGCGGACGAAAATTATTTTCGAGAAGGGAACGAATGCGAATTAGTTAGGAAGAATGAGAAGGAAAGTGGCGCAAAGAAGAAGAGGAAAAATGGTCGGGGCGAGAGGATTTGAACCTCCGGCCTCCTGGTCCCGAACCAGGCGCGCTAGCCAGGCTGCGCTACGCCCCGACGATACGCACTCGGGCCCATCAAAAAGCCCGAATGGAATCTAAAGAATAGCATAGCTTTTCTTCCCTTCCTAGGGCATTGCGGCCGCCATGTCTCATGTTTTTTGGGACACGGTGGGCGAGCTTCCACGCGAATAGAAGTGGAAGAATCATGTGTTATAGTAAATTTTCACGCAGCAGGATTTCTCCGCACCAGGCGATTCATTCTAAAAATTGGGAGAGCCGCGATTTTCCATTCGCGCATACCAAGATGGCTTTGATGGAACGCATTCAGAAAGATTTGACCGCGGCGATGATGTCCAAGGACGAACTGCGCCTGAGCGTTTTGCGCATGGTCAAGTCCGCGCTCAAGTACAAAGAAATTGAAAAAGTGCGCCCGCTGGAAGATGCCGAGGCGCTGCAGGTTTTGCAGACGCTAATGAAGCAGCGGCGAGAGTCCGTGGATCAATTCATGAAGGGCGGACGCCAGGACTTGGTGGAAAAAGAAACCAAGGAAATTGCCATTCTCGAAGATTATTTGCCTGCGGGCGCTTCGGAAGAAGACATGAACGCGGCGATCGAAGCTGCAATTGTGGAAACAGGTGCGACATCGCCCAAATCCATGGGCGCTGTAATCAAGGCTGCAAAAGTACACCTCGAAGGCAAGACAGTAGATGGTAAGGCGCTATCCGACCGGGTGAAAGATCGCCTGTCCAAGATGGCGTAACCTCAGATAAGCACTTGCCGCCGCTCGATAGCTGGATGTTAATTTGTTGTTACTTCTTCTGCGGATTTGTTTTCTGATATCGACATTTCAGTCTCTCCCCGCGTATCCTCCTTCCGTGCCATTGCCCGAAACGATTCCCGTCCGCTACACGGAGGAAGAGGCCGGATATGTAACCGTCCGTCCTCTCGTGCGGCAAACCTTTAGTCTGGACGAACTCCTGGATATGATTCTCAGCGTCGCGGGAAAAGATTTGACGCGCGTTCAGCAACTCCTGCATTCAGGAACGGTCGTCTATCATTTTTATCGTTATACGTGGACCGGATTTAACGCCGATCCTACCGAACTCTCTGCCGCGCTGGCCCAGTTCCCGGATTCCGATCCCGCTCGACCGTTCGCTCCGAACCTTTGTACCAATGCGGTGTTTGACGGTCCCGGCGTGAACCCCCGACATCTGCTGGACCTGGTGAAAGATGCGGCATCGAAACGAAAACTGTTCAGCCGCCAAAGTTTCTGGCAACGTTTGATGGACATCGCCTCGGAAGAAAATCCCGTCTACGAAAAATATTCCTACTCGCGCCGCGCGGATATGTACCACGTCACGATGGACTCCGAAAACATTCTGAAAATTGCCGATGCCGCCGATGATCTCGCCCCCAGAAAACTGCGTCCTTCTCTTCGCGTGGTCAATGCCACCGCCTGCATCTATTTTGTCTGTCCGAGGTCTTAGTAGCGCTGGCTTCAGCCTGCGGGGTTTAGTCCTTGCAAATCCTTAACCTCGCAGGCTGAAGCCCGCGCTACAAAATCCCGCAACGCCTTTGCAAAATTCCATCAAGCACAAAACGTTTTAGGCCATAATGCCGGACGGACCACGATCGCGGAGGTGAGGTTTGCTCAATAAACTCTGGAGTTCGACGGCGCCGCCCGCCGAATTCCGCCCCTACGTGGAAGCGTCGGACGCGATGACGGAATTCAGCTGGCGCGCGGTAATTCTTGGTGCCTTGTTCGGCATTTTGTTCGGCGCGGTTTCTGTCTATGTGGGATTACGCGCCGGCCTCACGGTGTCCGCCTCGATCCCCATTTCCGTTCTTTCGATTTCCATTCTGCGCGCGTTCGGCAAATCCACCATCCTTGAAAATAATATTGTGCAGACGACTGGATCCGCCGGCGAGTCTGTCGCGGCGGGAGTCATCTTTACGCTGCCAGCCCTCATTTTTCTCGGTTTTTCACTGAACACAGAATACTGGCGAGTTTTTTTCCTGGCGCTGCTTGGCGGATGGCTCGGCGTGTTGCTGATGATTCCGCTGCGCCGTCAGCTTATCGTCAAGGAACATGGCAACCTGACGTTTCCCGAAGGCACGGCGTGCGCGGACGTCTTGGTCGCCGGTGAGCGTGGTGGTTCATTTGCCGGACGCGTCTTCTGGGGCCTCGGACTTGGCGGCGTGTACACGTTTTGCATGAATACGCTGGGCATGTGGCCCGGTCAGCCGGAGTATCGTCCCACTTGGCTCCCAGGCGCATCCTTCCGCGCGGCGGTCACCTCGGAATACCTCGGCGTGGGATACATCATCGGTCCGCGCGTGTCGGGAACATTATTCGCCGGCGGCGTAATCTCCTGGCTCGTGTTAATGCCGGCCATTAAATTTTTCGGCTCACTCTCGCCTACCGTGCCGCTTTATCCCAGCACGATTCCCATTCCGCAGATGACTCCCGATCAACTCTGGGCAAGTTACATTCGCCCCATGGGAGCGGGCGCAGTGGCCGCTTCCGGCTTGATCACGCTGATCAAAACGATGCCCACAATTTTTTCCGCGCTCACGGCCGGATTGGATGACATGCGCAAGGCGCGCGCGGGTGTGACTGAATCGGATCGCACCGAGCGCGATCTTTCCATGCGTTTCGTGCTGATCGGATCCGCCGTCTTGCTGGCCATGATCTGGGCGTTGCTCCGCTTCAAGCCGATCCCCGGCGCGCAGACCGGAGCCTTTGCCAACCTGATTGCGGCAGTCTTCGTTATTGTTTTTGGTTTTCTTTTTGTCACCGTGGCGTCGCGCATCAGCGGCCTGATCGGCAATTCCTCTAATCCAATCAGCGGCATGACCATCGCCACTTTGATGGCGACGTGCGCTGTGTTCCTGGTGATCCACTGGACGGCGAACGCGTACGCCGTACTCGCGCTTACCATTGGCGGAGTAGTTTGCATTGCGGCGGCCATTGCCGGTGCGACATCGCAGGATTTGAAAACAGGTTATCTTGTGGGCGCGACTCCTTACCGGCAGCAAATCGCGCTCATCGTCGGAGTATTGGTTTCCTCGTTCGCGATTGGCGGAACGCTCATCCTGATGAACATCGGCCTCGCGCAATACAAGCCGATGCAGATTCCGCTGGACATCAATAGTCTTCCGTCCGGCGTCGAACGCCAGGACAATTTTTTTCAACACGAAGGCAAATCGTATGTACTCGTAAACGCCATCGGCTCCGCGGAAATTCCCGACGGAAAATATCTCTTCGATCCCGCGACGAACCGCATCGAGGTGCAATGGGTGCAGGGAATCGGCAGCGATCAGGCCGCGGCCCCGCAGGCGCGCCTGATGGCTACTGTGATCAGCGGAATTCTGAATCAACGCCTCCCATGGCGATTGGTTTTTCTTGGCGTGTTTCTCGTGATTGCCGTCGAGTTGCTGGGCGTTCGTTCGCTTCCTTTTGCCGTGGGTTCGTATATTTCCATCGCCACGACAATGGCCATGTTTGCGGGTGGTTTGCTGCGATGGATCGTCGAGCGTGGCACGGAACAAAAAAGCGGCGCGGACAGCGAAGTCAGTCCCGGTTCCCTCTATTCCAGCGGACTCATCGCAGCCGGCGGCGTTTTCGGCTTGCTGGCCATTATTCTAAATCTTATGCAGGATCCCGAACTGAGCAAGCGCCTTCCCTCGTGGCTGACTCACATGATCTTCCTGCCGTGGCCCGCGAAAGTTTTTGCGTTCGGCGAACGATTCATGCCGCAGGCCAGCCAGTCCCCATGGCTCGGCGTAATCATGTTCCTGCTGCTGGCATCGTCCCTCTATTTTTTCGCAAGGCGGAAGCTCGAGTAGGACAGGCTTCAGCCTGTCTGCTTTTGAATTCTGTGGCGTCCCTAAAATTCAAAACCAGACAGGCTGAAGCCTGTCCTACTGCCGCCATGCTAAACTGCCGCCGGTGAATAATATGCGCCCCGCCGATTCCTCAATCTGCTTCATGAGCGCCATCGAAATGGCGCGCCTCATCCGCGAGAAAAAGCTTTCCGCACGCGAAGCTCTCGCCGCGCACCTGAAAC
>Ga0075522_10000723_pt1 | contig 24292 bp, 24 predicted proteins | sample NGEPerA_FD_74796 | JGI IMG/M metagenome (GOLD analysis project Ga0075522, IMG submission 74796) | Arctic peat soil microbial communities from the Barrow Environmental Observatory site, Barrow, Alaska, USA - NGEE PermafrostL2-A | ecosystem: Environmental > Terrestrial > Soil > Wetlands > Peat ...
CGGCACGCCGGAGGCCATCATCGCCAAGGTGAACGCCGCCGCCAACAAGGCGATCACCTCCGAACCGATGAAGGGCACGCTCGCCAAGCTCGGCGCGCAGCCGCGCGGCGGTACGCCCAAGGAACTGGCCGACTACATCGCCAGCGAAACGGCGAAATGGAAGCCGATCGTGCAGAAGCTCGGACTGTATCAGGCGAAGTAAAACTGCGCGGCGCTGGCGCTATCCCGGCCGGCGCGCCAGCGACAGCCAGATGCCGCCACCGACCAGTACCAGCGCGGACAGGCGGCCGAGCAGTTTGTTGTGCTTGGACTTCATGAACCAGGCGCGCCCGAAACCTGCCGCCACCGCCCAGCCGCAGTCGAGCACGGCGCCGAGCGTGACCGAGCACACGCACATCACCAGCAATTGCCAGCCGACCGGCAGCGCCGAATCGATGAATTGCGGCAGGAAAGCCGTGAAGAAGGCAATCGTCTTCGGATTGGTCACGGCCACGATGAAGCCGCGCCAGGCATGCACATGGCCGCCCGGCTCGATGGCCTGCGTCTTTTCACCGGCATGCCGCCAGGCCGCAATGCCGAGCCAGATCAAGTATGCCGCGCCGACAAAGCGCAGCACGTCAAACACTTCCGACGAGGCGCGCAGGATCCAGCTCAGCCCGAAGGCGATGAAGGCAAGCAGCACCGCGTTGCCGGCGCTCGAGCCCGCGACCGTCAACAGCGCCGCGCGCGTGCCGGCCCGCGCGCCAGTCGCGATGATCAGCGTCACGATCGGCCCCGGCGTGATGAACAGGACAACGGTGATGAGCAGGAAGGCGGAGAAGAGATGGAGGTTCATAACGCGATTTTAGCAGCAATCAGGCACGATGGCATGGCCTAACAACAGCTCTTGCCGGTCTGGATCGGCGGGCAAGGCACCGTCCCGTAGGAACAGAACACGCAGCAGTCGCCTGGCTTCGGTTTCAGACGCACGCCGCAGCCCTTGCAGTTATAGAAAAACTGGCACGCGTCGGTCGGCATGGTTTCGGCGGCCTGATGGCCGCATTCAGGACAGGTGATGGTGGATGCAAGCTGCGTAGCCATTCCTTTGGCACTCGCCCGCCGGCCACGCAAAACCTTATCCCGCTACTCGTCATCCTCGCTCAGCCGCTCGACCGACACCACGCGCTCGTCTTCCGCCGTATCGAGCACGATGACGCCTTGCGTCGAGCGCCCGGCGATGCGGATGCCGGCGGCCGGCGTGCGGATCAGCTTGCCGGCATTGGTCACCAGCATCACCTGGTCGTCTTCCTCGATCGGGAACGACGCCGTCAGCCGGCCGATCTTCGGCTTCAACTCGAAACCGCCCTTCACCTTCTGCCAGATATCCATGGCAACGATGCCTTTGCCGCCGCGTCCGGTGATCCGGTATTCGTAGGACGAGGTGCGCTTGCCGTAGCCGCGCTCCGACAGCGTCAGCACGAACTGCTCCGCTTCCGATAGTTCGACATAACGCTGTTCGCCAAGCTCGATATTATTGACGTCACCGTTCTCCTGTACATCCTCGTCCGCAACGCCCGCGACTTCGACTTCAGCGCCGGTGCCGCGCCGGATGGCGCTCGCGCGCTTGAGATAGGCCGCGCGCTCGTCCGAGGTCACGTCGATATGGCGCAGGATCGACATCGAAATCAGCCGGTCGTCGCTCTCGAGCGCAATGCCGCGCACACCCATCGAGGTGCGGCCGGTGAACACGCGCACTTCCGGCACCGGGAAACGGATGCATTGCCCACCCGATGAGGTGAGCAGCACGTCGTCCTTCTCAGTGCAAATCTGCACGCCGACAATGCCCTCGCCGTCCGTCAGCTTCATGGCGATAATGCCGGAACGGCGAACTTCGACGAAATCGGAAAGCTTGTTGCGGCGAACGGTGCCCTTGGTCGAGGCAAACATGACGTCGAGATTGGCCCACGACGTCTCGTCCTCCGGCAACGGCATGATCGAGGTGATGGTCTCGCCGGCATCGAGCGGCAAAATGTTGATCATCGCCTTGCCGCGCGCTTGCGGCGCTGCTAGCGGCAGCCTCCAGACCTTTTCCTTGTAAACCTTGCCGGCCGACGAGAAGAACAGCACCGGCGTATGCGTCGAAGCGACGAACAGCCGCGACACGAAATCCTCGTCGCGCACCTGCATGCCGCCGCGACCCTTGCCGCCGCGCTTCTGCGCGCGATAGGTCGAGAGCGGCACGCGCTTGACGTAACCGAGATGCGACACAGTGACGACCATGTCCTCGCGCTGGATCAGGTCCTCGTCGTCCATGTCGCCGATCGATTCGGCGATTTCGGTGCGGCGCGGCGTGGCGAACTGCGCTTTGATCGAGTTCAGGTCTTCCTTGATGATGGTCTGGATGCGCACGCGCGAGCGCAGGATATCGAGATAGTCGGCGATTTCGCCGGCAAGCTTGTCCAACTCCTCGCTGATTTCCTCGCGCCCGAGCGCGGTCAGGCGCTGCAAACGCAGATCGAGAATGGCCTGCGCCTGTTCGGCCGACAGCCTGGTCGTGCCCGTCGGCGACAGCTTGTGGCGCGGGTCGTCGATCAGCGTCACCATCGCAGCCATGTCCTTGGCCGGCCAGTCGCGCGCCATCAAGCCTTCGCGCGCTTCCTTGGCGTCACGCGAGCCGCGGATCAGCTTGATCACCTCGTCGATATTGGCGACCGCGATGGCCAAGCCCACCAACACATGGGCGCGGTCGCGCGCCTTGTTGAGCAGGAACTTGGTGCGCCGCGACACCACCTCTTCGCGAAAATTGACGAAGGCGACGAGCATATCCTTCAGCGTCATCACCAACGGGCGGCCGCCGTCGAGCGCCACCGTGTTGACGCCGAAGCTCGTCTGCAACGGCGTAAAGCGATAAAGCTGGTTCATCACCACGTCGCGTTCGGCGTCGCGCTTCAACTCGATCACGACGCGATAGCCGTCGCGGTCGCTCTCGTCGCGCAGATCGGAAATGCCGTCGATCTTCTTGTCGCGCACCAGTTCGGCGATGCGCTCGACCATGGTGGCCTTGTTCACCTGATAGGGAATTTCCGAAATGATGATCGCTTCGCGTTCCTTGCCGAAGGTCTCGAAGGCGACTTTGCCGCGCATCACCACCGAGCCGCGACCGGTGTGATAGGCCGAGTGAATGCCGGAGCGCCCGAGAATAATACCGCCGGTCGGGAAGTCCGGCCCCGGCACGATCGCGATCAGGTCGTCGGTCGATATCGCCGGATCGTCGATCACCGCGATGCAGGCGTCGATGACCTCGCCGAGATTGTGCGGCGGAATATTGGTCGCCATGCCGACGGCGATGCCGCCGGCGCCGTTGACCAGCAAATTCGGATAGCGCGCCGGCAGCACCACCGGCTCGTGTTCGTTGCCGTCATAGTTGGCCTGAAAATCGACGGTGTTCTTGTCGATGTCGTCGAGCAGCGCCATCGCGGGCTTTGCCAGCCGGCATTCGGTATACCGCATGGCGGCGGCCGGATCGCCGTCGACCGAACCGAAATTGCCCTGTCCGTCGATCAGTTGCAGGCGCATGGAGAAATCCTGCGCCATGCGCACCAGCGCGTCGTAGATCGCGCTATCGCCGTGCGGGTGATACTTACCCATCACGTCGCCAACCACGCGCGCCGATTTCACGTATTTCTTGTCGGGCGTATGGCCCTGCTCGTGCATCGAATAGAGAATGCGCCGGTGCACGGGCTTGAGGCCGTCGCGCACGTCGGGCAGCGCGCGCGACACGATCACGCTCATGGCGTAATCGAGATAGCTGCGCTTCATTTCCTCGGTGATCGAGACGGGGCGCACGTCGGTGGGACCGGGGTCCCCCGATTTGGGATGTTCGGCGTCGGCCAAAGAAGGTTCCTAACGGCTTTGCGAATCTGGTTTTTTCTACCCGATTCAGCGCCGCGATGCCAACCCTAATCGCGCTCAAAACATGCTATTTTTACGTTAAATATCAATAGGATAGAGACAGTGACCAAGTGCCCGAGACGGCCGCGAATAGGCCTGCGCGCGGGCCGCCGAGCCGACGCAAGTCCGGCCGGATTCACCGGGTATTAAGCTTAACAGAATACCTATTTTGGCGCGGGGCGACTCGCATCGACCCCGCCGCGCGACCGGCGTGGCCCGATACTTCATCGTTCGCTTTAGCAAGTAATGCATGCGTCCATCTGGCGCCACCCTTTTGCTTGTCCGGAATTTGCTGGCTTCCGTCTCGGCCGTGGCGCTCATTGCCGCGCAGACGCAAGCCGCCTACGCCCATACCGTTTCAATCGGCTATGCCTTCTCCGGGCCGGGCGCGGTCACCTTCTGGTATGGCTCGTATCATCCGACCGCTACCTTCAATGAAGCCGATCTTCAGCTCGTCGGCCCGGCTTATAATCAAACCCAAAACTTCAACCTGATCACCGCGATCAAGCCGATGGGCCTGATCGACGGCACCAACAACTTCTATTCCAACACCGCCGGCACCGCGCTGGTCGGTGTTCCGGAAGCCGTGGTCTCGACCGACGGCTCCGGCGGCGCCTTCGATCCGGCGACGCAAAGCATTCAGCATTGGCAGGGAGTTATCTTCTCCGGCCTGCGCCCCGGCACTTACACCTTCACCTATAACCCGCTCGCCCTGCCCACCGTCGAATGGCATCCGATCAACAGCATCGTCGAGACCAACACTTTCACGCTGACCGCGCAGGATATTCTCGGCATTCCCGGTTACCGTTTTTACGGCACCAATGTGAATCAACGCGCTGTCGGCCGCGGCCTCGACACCGCGATCAACGCCGGCGGCTACAACCAGCGCATCTATAATATCGCTGCCCTGCCGCCGGCGCAGATGGCCAATGCGCTCACCCAGCTTTCCGGTGAGGTGCACACGCAGTCCTCGCGCGCAGCCTTCCAATCCGGCGGCACATTTTTGTCGGCGATGATGGATCCGTTCTCCGGCGGCGGCGATTTCGGCGCTGCGCCTTTCGGCGGTGGTTATTACAGCGGATCGGGGGGCGGCGGATCGCCTTATGGCGCACCACCCTCCGGCGGCGGCTATTACGATCCGCAGGCGCCCGGCGGTTATGGCGGCGCAAACGGCAATGGCGGTCAGCAATATGATCCGGCCACTGGAATTCCGTACGACCCGAATGGACAAAACACCGGCAACGGTGGCTATGGCAATCAGCCCTCGGGCGGAAGCGCGGGCTACGGAAATTCCACCGACGGCCGCTCCGGAAACGACGGCAATGGCCGCGATGGCGGCGGCGGATTATTCCAGCGGCGCGAATTCGAAAATCATTGGGGCGTCTGGCAGACCACCTATGGCAGCTACAACACCGCCCAAGGCGACGCGGTGATAGGCAGTCACGACACAACCATCACCAATGGCGGCGTCATTGCCGGTCTCGATTTCCGATATGCGCCGGGCGGCGTCATCGGCGCCGCCATCTCCGGCGGAGTCACTTCCTGGTCGCTGTCGGAGAATCTCGGCAAGGGCAAAGGCGACATCACGCAGGCCGGGCTTTACGGCTCGCAACGCTTCGGCCAGGCCTACATCTCCGGCGCGCTTTCCGCTGGCTGGCAGCAGATGAAGACGGAGAGAGACGTAAGCGTTGGCGGCAACGACACCTTGCGCGGCAGCTTCACGGCGCACACCTTCGGCGGCCGCGCCGAACTTGGCTACCGCATCGCGCTTGCCGACATCGGCCTTACCCCGCATATCGCCGGACAGATGATGACGTTCGACTCGCCGGCGTATGGCGAGACGGTCGGCGCCGGCGCCAATGATTACGCGCTCGATATCGCCAAGCGCAGAACGACGCAGACCCGCACGGAAGCCGGTCTCTGGCTCGACCGCGCCGTGCCGCTCGACGATGCGTTGCTGTCAATGCGCGGCCGCGTCGCCTGGGTGAACGAGCGCGCCGATGCGCCTTCGGTCGAGGCCAGCTTTCAGACCCTGCCCGGCTCCAACTTCACCGTCATCGGCGCGACGCCAGCGCCCAATCGCCTGCTGCTTTCCGCCGGCTCCGAATTGCGCTTCGTCTCGGGCTGGTCCGTCAGCACCAAGTTCGACGGCGAATTTGCCCGCGGTACGCAAAATTACCTCGCTATGGCCACCATCCGCTACCAATGGTAGACGCGATTTGACCCTGCCCGCTCGCGCCGTTACGCATCGGGCATGGACTTCCTGGTCTCCGCTTTCGTCACCATTCTGGTCGTCGTCGATCCAATCGGCCTGGTGCCGTCATACATCGCGATCACGCATGGCCTGCCGCCGAAGTCGCGCCGTCATGTCGCGCTGCGCGCCTGCCTGATCGCGGCCGCGATCCTCGCCGGTTCGGCGCTTGTCGGCGACTGGCTGTTGCGCACGCTCTCGATCACGCTGCCGGCCTTCCGCATCGCCGGCGGGCTGCTGTTGTTTTCGATCGCATCGGAAATGGTGTTCGGCGTGCGCGTCACGCGTCAATCGCAACAGGCCGAACAGGCCATTGAAGAACGGGTGCGCAATATCGCCGCCTTTCCGCTCGCCATTCCACTGATGGCCGGACCCGGCGCCATTACGGCCTCCGTGCTGTTATCGGGCCGCGGCGGCGGCGATCCTGTGCGGCTTGGCGAATTGCTCGCGGTCATCGCAGCCGTCATGCTGTTGTGCTTCATCGTTTTTGAATTGGCGTCCCGTATTGCCAAGCTGCTCGGCACCACGGCGAACACGGTGCTCTCGCGCATTCTCGGCGTCGTGCTGGCGGCGCTCGCCGTGCAATTCGTCATCGACGGCGTGCGCGTCGCGTTGGCGGGGTGATCGGCACGACGCGGGAACCGATGGCGGCAAAACGCGCCGCCAGGTTCACGGCGTGGACCAGGCGACATAGCGGTCGCGGCGGTGGTTCATCCAGATGACAAGGTTGAGCGCCACCGCACCGATGATCGACGCCAGCAGTGCCTTCAGCGTGACCACGAAGAACGATGCCATCAAAATCGCCACATCGACCGCCATCTGCAGCTTGCCAGCGCGCAGGCCGGTGCGATCCTGGAGATAAAGCGCGAGGATGTTGACGCCACCGAGGCTGGCGCCGTGCCGGAACAAGACGATGAAGGCGACGCCCAGCAGGAAGCCGCCCAATATGGCCGTGTAGAACGGATCGGCGAGTGCGAAATGGATAAAGCGGACGTGTACTTCGGCCATCGCCGACACCATTGCCACGGCGCAGAAGGTTTTCAGCGTGAACCGCCATCCCATGCGGCGGAACGCGAGATAATAGAATGGAAGATTGATGCTGAAGAAGACAACGCCGAACGGCAGTCCGGTCTCATAGTAGATTAGGAAAGCCAGTCCAGCAGTGCTGCCGGTCAAAAGGCCGGCCTGCTTAAACATCGCCAGCCCGAACGAGATCAGTAAGGTGGCGATGAATATCGCAAGCGCGTCCTCGGCCAGAGTGTGCTGCGGGGCGGAATCAGCGGTCATGCCCGATATGATCAGGTGCCTTCCGCCGGATTGTCAAATTCCACCAGCGCCTGCTGCTATCAACTCAGCGCCGCTCAGAACGGAATCTCATCATCCATGTCGTCGCGCTTGCCGCCGGCGCCGGCCATCGCCGGTTGACGCCGCGGCGCGCCGGACGGCCCGCTTGAGCCGAAGTCATCGTCGCTGCCGCCTGAGCTCGCGCCGCCGCCGCCGCCGCGTCCGTCCAGCATGGTGAGCGACGAGTTGAAGCCTTGCAGCACCACCTCGGTCGAATACTTTTCGTTGCCATCTTTGTCGGTCCATTTGCGCGTCTGCAACGCGCCTTCCAGATAAACTTTCGAGCCCTTCTTCAGAAACTGCTCGACGATCTTGCACAGGCCTTCGTTGAATATGACGACGCGGTGCCACTCGGTTTTTTCCTTGCGCTCGCCGGTATTCTTGTCGCGCCAGCTTTCGGAAGTGGCGACGCTGAGATTGGCGATCGGACGGCCGTCTTGCGTGCGGCGGATCTCCGGATCCTTGCCAAGATTGCCGATCAAAATCACTTTGTTGACGCTACCCGCCATGATGCTCTCCATCTGTTACCGTCGGCAGCGGCCGCGCGCTGCCCGTGGTCGCCGCCTTCCGCCGCCTGAAATGACCGATCACCCTAGTCCGCGCACCCGGGGCGATATAGTGCACGGCCGGCCCGTTTCGCTTTCATCCACAAGCCTCTGACCGGTCGCTCGCGCCCGTCGTTCGTGTTATGTTCTGGTGGCTTTTTGGACACATTGCAACCGATTCCGCCGCTACATGGCATTTTTATTAAGACAACCCCACTGCTCGAATCATTCACACGAGATATACGGGCCCTCTCATCCAGTATTTTTGCGTTTTCGACTTGTCCTGTGTTTGGCAAACCACCAGGAGGGCTCAATGACGCGTATATTGCTTGCTATCTGTGCCGTTGTGTTTGCAATGGCGCAGCCATTGCTCGCCGCGGATATGTCGCGGCCGATCTACAAAGCCCCGGCGATGGGCCCTGTCATGTTCAACTGGACCGGCGGCTATGTCGGTATCAATGGCGGCTATGGCTGGGCCAGATCGGACTGGTCGAGCGTCGTCAGCACCGGCAGCACCAGTCCGCGAGGTGGCTTGGTCGGCGGTACGCTCGGCTACAATCTGCAAGCCGGCGCCTTGGTCTGGGGCATCGAAGGCGACTTCGATGCGTCCTGGTTGAAGGGTACCGACACGACAGGCACCGGCGTCTGTGCCGGCGTCGGCTGCGAAACCAGGAACAGCTGGCTCGCCACGGCGCGCGGCCGCCTTGGTTACGCCATGGGAAGCGCAATGCCTTACTTCACCGGCGGCGCGGCCTTTGGCGACATCAAGATGACACCGGCCGGCGGCACATCCGAACGCACAACCAAGACCGGCTGGGCGCTCGGCGGCGGCTTCGAATATGCCTTCTCTGGTCCGTGGTCGGCCAAGGTCGAATATCTCCACGCCGATCTCGGCAGGGCGACCTGCTCGGCCGCGACCTGCGGTGTTGCGACCGACGTCAACTTCAGGGCCGACATCGTGCGCGCGGGCATCAATTACCGTTTCTAAGCGGCCGCACCGATATCGAAACCGAAGGGCCGGCCTTAGCGCCGGCCCTTTCTTTTTGGCGCGCAAGGCAGCTTCAGGCCGCCTTCTCCGTTATCCCCACTCATCTCTGCACCGAGCGGCATGCGGGGACTGGCAAACAGGCGCCGTTCTACCTACGTTCTGCAAGACCCTTTCCCCGGCGGCTTGGCCGGGCGTTTTTTCGTGCCCGAAGTTCCTAAAGCCAAGTTGTGAAAGCTCGTAATGACCGACTCCCCTAAGCGCAAAGGCGCCGACAACCGCTCCATCACCATCCGCGGCGCGCGCGAGCACAATCTCAAGAATGTCGACGTCACCATCCCGCGCGACGAGCTGGTGGTGTTCACCGGCCTGTCCGGCTCGGGCAAATCCTCGCTCGCCTTCGACACCATCTACGCCGAAGGCCAGCGCCGCTACGTCGAGTCGCTGTCGGCTTACGCGCGCCAGTTCCTCGAGATGATGCAGAAGCCGGACGTCGACCAGATCGACGGTCTGTCGCCTGCCATTTCCATCGAGCAGAAGACCACGTCGAAGAACCCGCGCTCGACCGTCGGCACCGTCACCGAGATCTACGACTACATGCGTCTTTTGTGGGCGCGCGTCGGCATTCCCTATTCGCCCGCCACTGGATTACCCATTGAATCGCAGACCGTGTCGCAGATGGTCGACCGCGTACTGGCGTTGCCGGACAGCACCCGCATCTATGTGCTGGCGCCGGTGGTGCGCGGCCGCAAGGGCGAATACAAGAAAGAATTGGCCGACTTCATGCGCAAGGGCTACCAGCGCGTGAAAATCGACGGCGAGTTCTACGAGATCGCCGACGTCAAGCCGTTGGACAAGAAATTCACCCACGACATCGACGTGGTGGTCGACCGCCTGGTGGTGAAATCCGACATCGGCACGCGGCTGGCGGATTCGCTGGAGCAATGCCTCAAGCTTGCCGATGGTCTTGCCATTGTCGAACTGGCCGACCAGAAGGCGACAAGCGCCGTCGCCAATCGCGGCCGCAACGCCACGCACGAGCGGCTGATCTTCTCGGAGAAATTCGCCTGCCCGGTTTCCGGCTTCACTATTCCGGAAATCGAGCCGCGACTTTTTTCATTCAACAATCCGTTCGGCGCTTGTCCTGCCTGCGGCGGCCTCGGCGTCGAGCAGCATATCGACGCCGAACTCGTCATCCCGGACCGCGACGCCACGCTCAAGAGAGGCGCCATCGCACCCTGGGCGAAATCTAGCTCGCCCTATTACATCCAGACTTTGCAGGCGCTCGGCAAGTACTACAAGTTCGCGCTCGAAACCAAATGGAAGGACCTGCCGAAGAAGACGCAGGACGCCATCCTCTACGGCTCCGGCGAGGAAGACATCAAATTTGTCTATGACGACGGCCTGCGCGGTTACACGACGAAAAAACCGTTCGAGGGCGTCATCACCAACTTGGAGCGCCGCTTCAAGGAAACCGAATCCGAATGGGCGCGCGAGGACCTGCAAAAATATTTCACCGACGTGCCCTGCGCTGAATGTCATGGCGCGCGCCTCAAGCCCGAAGCGCTCTGCGTCAAGATCGCCGGCAAGACCATCAGCGAGGTGTCCGAACTGTCGATCCGCGCCGCCGGCGATTGGGTCACCGAGCTTCCGAAACATCTCAACAAGAAGCAGAACGAAATCGCGCCGCGCATCTTAAAGGAAATCCGCGACCGCCTGCGCTTCCTAGTCGATGTCGGCTTGGACTATCTAACGCTCGCGCGCGCCTCCGGCACATTGTCCGGCGGCGAGAGCCAGCGCATACGGCTTGCCTCGCAGATCGGCTCCGGCCTCACCGGCGTGCTCTACGTGCTCGACGAACCCTCGATCGGCCTGCACCAGCGCGACAACGCGCGGCTGATCGAGACGCTGAAACGGCTGCGCGACCTCGGCAACACCGTGATCGTGGTCGAGCATGACGAGGACGCCATCCGCGCCGCCGATTACGTGCTCGACATCGGCCCCGGCGCCGGCATTCACGGCGGCCACATCATCGCCGAAGGCTCGGTCGACGACATCATCGCCGCGCCCGCGTCATGGACCGGCAAATATCTCTCCGGCGAATTGAACGTGCCGGTGCCGGAGCGGCGCGCGCCCAACAAGCGCCGTCAGTTGAAGGTCGTCAACGCACGCGGCAACAACCTGAAAAACGTCACCGCCGAAATCCCGCTCGGCCTGTTCACCTGCGTCACTGGCGTGTCCGGCGGCGGCAAGTCGACGCTGCTGATCGACACGCTCTACAACGCTGTCGCGCGCAAACTGAACAACGCCTCGCTCGCCCCCGCCCCGCACGACCGCATCGAGGGTCTCGAGCACATCGACAAGATCATCGACATCGACCAGTCGCCGATCGGCCGCACGCCGCGCTCCAACCCCGCGACCTATACCGGCGCCTTCACGCCGATCCGCGAATGGTTCGCCGCTTTGCCCGAGAGCAAGGCGCGCGGCTACGAGCCCGGCCGTTTCTCCTTCAACGTCAAGGGCGGCCGCTGCGAGGCCTGCCAGGGCGACGGCGTCATCAAGATCGAAATGCACTTCCTGCCTGACGTCTACGTCACCTGCGATGTCTGCAAAGGGAAGAGATATAACAGAGAGACTCTCGAGGTGCTGTTCAAGGGCAAGTCGATCGCCGACGTGCTCGACATGACGGTGGAGGAAGCGCTCGAATTCTTCAAGGCGGTGCCGCGCGTGCGCGACGTGCTGGCGCTGCTGCACCGCGTCGGCCTCGACTACATCCATGTCGGCCAGCAGGCGACCACGCTGTCGGGCGGCGAGGCGCAACGCGTCAAGCTCGCCAAGGAGCTGTCGAAACGCGCCACCGGCCGCACGCTCTATATTCTCGACGAGCCGACGACGGGCTTGCACTTCCACGACGTCGCCAAGCTGCTCGAAGTGCTGCACGAGTTGGTCGAGACCGGCAACACCGTGGTGGTGATCGAGCACAATCTCGAAGTCATCAAGACGGCCGACTGGGTGATCGACCTGGGGCCGGAAGGCGGCGACGGCGGCGGCGAGATCGTGGCGCAGGGAACGCCGGAGGATATTGTGCGCGAGAAGCGCAGTTATACCGGGCAGTTTTTGAAACCGGTGTTGGCGAGGAAAGAAGCCAAACGGAAAAAGGGTCAGCAGGCCGCTGAATAAGCGGGCTTGTCGAGCCGACCTGCCCGCCGAAGCGCGATAGCGCGTAGGCGGGAGAAGAAGGGCCAGAAGGCGGCGGAGTAAGGCGCTAACACTGGCGTGATCAATTTTGGCCTTGCCGGGAGCGAGCCATGGCAGCGAAACAGAGTCCTGAGCTGCAGGTATACGCGCTCATGGGTGTATGTCTCTTGCATATTCAGCTAGCAGAACGAGTGCTTTCGGGCGCGATAAAAACAGTCCTTCGAGATCGCACACTTACGACCGATGCTCTCAATGAACCTAGGTCGCTAGGTGAATTTCTTAAAGACCTCAGAAAACACACTTGGCTCGATTCAAGTTTTGATCAGAAATTAAGACGCTTTCTCAAATTAAGAAATGTATTTATTCATAATTTTAATAGCGTGCCTGGACTAGATTTTCACACAGAAGAAGGCCGGACCGTTGCAGATGAATTTCTGATTGAACTGCTTGCTCTAGCAATTGCAACAACTGGCGTCTTTATGTCCGTTTTCACAATTTCGGCCAAAGAAGAATTAGGTGAAGACCTGACCGACGGCAACGCGCTGATGACAAAGATTGAAGGCCTTTTCGGGCCAACTGCGAAGCAAATCTTGGCACGAAAGAACCGTAGATCATTGAGCCGCTAGGCATTCTACGCATGTGATCGGACAAAATTCAAATGAACACCATTTTAACAAATGTATTGCCAATCTCGGCCTTGCTGATTTCGACATTCGCACTCGCGCTCTCAATTATTACTGCATGGCTGACACTTTTTCGGCGCGGAACTATCAAAATGACCCAGCCGACACAGATATTCTTCGGCTATGACAAGCCTCGCGATGGCGATAAGAGTGCATGGCCAAAGGTTTTTCTGCGCACCTTGTTATTCGCAACGTCCAAACGTGGACGAGTAGTCGAAAATATCTATGTAAAACTCACATGCGAAGACATCGTTCAGAGCTTCAATGTTTGGGTGTACGGCGAGCGCGACGAACTTGTAAGAGGCAGCGGCCTCTTCGTCGGCGAGACCGGAGTTGAAGCCTATCATCACTTTCTGACTTCAAGGAGCGATAGTCCATTTCATTTTATTCAAGGCACGTACCGGTTAGATGTTCACGCCCATATCTTGGGACAGAAAAATTCAAAACTTTTGTTTTCGCACCTTCTAAATGTGACAGACGAAGAGGCATTGTTGATTGGCGAACAAAATTCTGGCCTCTACTTTGATTGGGACCCCGACGAGAATCGATACGCTCATCACCTAAAGCAGGTGGCTAAGTCATTTTGGGAAAACCCCTTACCTCGTAGCCCGTAAGGTGGGTTAGCGCCGAAGGCGCGTAACCCACCGAGAAATAACCGCGAATTCGAATGGTGGGTTACGGCGCTTCGCGCCTAACCCACCCTACAAAGCTACGACCTCGGCCTTCCGACACACGCCCCGCCGTGATATAAATATCCCATGACCATCGAAGACCTCGAAAAGGCCGTGTCCAATCTCCCGCCCGACCAGTTCGCGAAATTCCGCGACTGGTTCGATGCGTTCGATGGCGCGCGTTTCGATGCCAGGATCAAGCGCGACGCAAGCTCCGGCAAGCTCGATCGCCTCGCCGAACAGGCGCTCGCCGATTACGCCCAAGGCCGCACCCGCGAGTTATGAGGCATTTCGCCAGTCCGGCGTTCTGGGCGGCCTATGCCAGGCTTCCCGAAAACGTTCGGGCGTTGGCCGACAAGAACTACGCCCTGCTCAAGGAAAACCCGCAGCATCCTTCGTTGCGTCTCAAGAAGACCGGGCGCTATTGGTCTGTCCGGGTCGGTCTGCGCTACCGCGCGCTCGCCGTGGAACGCGACGGCAATCTGGTGTGGTTCTGGATCGGCTCGCATTCGGACTATGACGCGTTGCTGAAATAATTCCTTCCGCCCCTTGACATTTATCCTATGATCTAATACCTACGTTCCTGCCCGCCCCTCGTGAGGGGCCATGAACCGGTTGCGCCGGCTTATGGGGGACGGGCGCGGCGCCTGCGGTGTGCTCTCGCAAAGCACACACTCGGGCGGCTCCGGGGCTCCGCCCGGCCGGCATTACGACCGGTCTGCGAGGAGCTCGCTGGACTGGGACAGGCCGAAGGCGGCTAACGGCCGCTTGAGGCCACGTCCCAGGAAGCGCGGCCTGGAGCTGAGCGGAAAGGGGTTCGTCCCCGCCGCGAGAGCCGCGACGGCGCGCCGAAAGGCGCCACGTGTGTCCGAAAGGGCCGCGTGAAATACCAGTTACGCGCCCTCCCGGCGCGCCGTCCCCCTCGCCTTTTTGGCGAGGCGCCCGCGCCCCGCGGGTAAACGGGGCGCAAAGCTCGGGGCCGCGCGGCCCGCGAGAACGAGGGAGCCTGTCCCCATGAACCCGAGGCCGGAACAGACCGGGCCGCTCGCGGGTTACCCCCGGCAACACAGGAGGTTCCTTCATGCCCCGCGACACCGAGACGCGCCTGGAAATCGCCGCCCTGGTTTATCTGATGGTCAATGCCGTGCTGTTCGGCGCCGGGCTGGTAACGGTGCTGGCCGTGCCGCAGTTGAACGCCCATGCCGGCATCGCCATCCCGGCGGTTGTCGTCCTGAGCCTCGTTCTGGCCGCGCCGATCGCCTGGGAAATCGCGCCGCGCTTGCGCGCGCGTTATTGGCGGCAGCGAAACGACGCAGCCCTGCCCCGCTATTAGCCGCGCTTGCAGCGCCGCCAAACGTCGGCTTAAGTCGCGCGCATGAACACGCCAACGCCAAACGCCGTTCGCGACAACACCGAACAACACCGCTTCGAACTGCCGCTCGAGGGTCACACCGCCTTTTCCGAGTACCGGCGCTCGGACGGCATTCTTTATGTGATGCACACCGAAGTGCCGAAGGAATTGAACGGCAAGGGCATCGGTTCGGCGCTGGTGCGCGGCCTTTTGGACATCGCCCGGGCCGAGGGCCTCAAGGTCAAGCCGCTCTGCCCCTTCGTGCGCGGCTATATCGAGAAGCATGCGGAATATCAGGATTTGCTGGCGCCCTAGCTGTCATTCCGGGGCGCGAGCGCAGCGAGCGAACCCGGAATCCAGAGATACACTTCCGTGCCCCTGGATTCCGGGCTCCGGCCTTTGGCCGGCCCCGGAATGACGGCTGTCTGCAACGCAATCTTTACCCATCGGTAAGACATTCAAGCCGCGCCCCCCACCCCGGAGCCCGCCTTGGATTTCACCGCCGGCATTTCGTTCTTTCTCGGCCAGATCGGCAAATTGCTATTCTCACTCGGCTCGCATTTCTCGCTGACCTCGCTCGCCGCCGCGCTGTTATTTGCCACGGCGTTCTTCGCCTGGCGGCGCGTGCGGCGCGGCCGCAGATTGCGCGCGCGCGTTCTTTGGCGCGCCCTCTTCCCCAAGCGCATCGTGACGTCGAAATCGAACCAGGCCGATATCGGCTATCTGTTCTTCAACGTCTTCGTGTTCGGTGTGGTGTTTGGCTGGGCGGTGCTGTCCTATCAGACCGTCTCGAACGGCATCATCGCCGGCCTCGTTACGCTCATCGGCCCGGTCGCGCCGACGGCTTTGCCGGTTTACGTGCCGCGCATCGTGATTACCGTGATGCTGTTTCTCAGTTACGAGCTCGGCTACTGGTTCAACCATTGGCTCAGCCACAAGGTGCCGCTGCTGTGGGAATTCCACAAAGTGCACCACTCGGCGCAGGTGCTTACGCCGCTGACGAATTTTCGCGTGCACCCGGTCTATACCTGGATATTCGCCAACATTCTCGCGCTCTCGGCCGCGATCGCCAACGGGCTCGGCAATTACATGTTCGGCGAGACGGCCTATCAATATGCGTTCTCGGACACCAACATCATTCTGGTGCTGTTCATTCACACTTACGTGCATCTCCAGCATTCGCACATGTGGATTTCGTTCCGCGGCCTCGCCGGCCGCGTGTTCGTGTCGCCGGCGCATCACCAGGTGCACCACTCGAACAACCCGAAACATTTCGACAAGAATTTCGGCAGTTGCCTGGCGCTGTGGGACTGGATGTTCGGAACGCTCTACGTGCCGCGGAAGGAGCGCGAGCCGCTGACCTTCGGTTTTGCCGACCGCGCCGACGCGCATACCGTCAAGGGCGAGTTGCTCGATCCCTTCGCCGACGCCGCCGCGCATATTTTTCCGAAACGCGAGGCCAACATTCCGGTCGCCGAACGCAAGCGCGCCTAGATTACGCGGGTCAGATTGCGATCCTGCTCAGCAAATCCGCCAGCACCTCCGGACACGTGATGTGCGGATTATGGCTGGAGTCGATTTCATGTGCGCCGGCCCAGTTTTCCACCTTTGCGCGCTCGTAGAAAACGCGGAAGCGATCGTCGGGCGGCCGGCGCGCGCAGTAGATGTAATGGCGCGGCAGGGTCAGCGGGCCATTCTGGAATTTCAATTTCTGCTCGAAAGTCTTGACCGGCTGCGGCACGCGCAGCGCCGTGCACCACGCCAGATCTTCCGGCGAGGTGTCGGGCGGCATCGGTCCGGGCGGGATGCGCCAACTATCGGTGCTGTTGCTGGCGCCCGCCGCCGTTGCGCGCGCGTTGCCTCCGGCAAGACATCGAAAGCGCTCTCGCCATCGCGCGGCACAAAGGCGTCGAGATAGATCAGTTGCGCGATGCGCTCGCGCGCGCGGTCGGCGGCGCCGGTCGCCACCATGCCGCTGTAGGAATGGCCGATCAGATTGACGCCATGCATGTCTTCGTATTTCAGCACGCCAAGGATGTCAGCGATATGCGTATCGAGATCGATGTCCGGATGTGCCAGATGGCTGCGTTCGCCAATGCCGGTCAGCGTCGGCGTGATCAACGTATGCCCGCGCGCGGCCATCAAAGGCCGCATCTTCTTCCAGGCCCAACCGGCGCTCCAGGCGCCATGCGACACGACGAACAATGCCATCCGGTTCCCCTATTCGGCCGCGACCGTGCGCGTCCGTGCGCTTCGGCTATTCCAGCGCGCACGCACGACATCGAGTACCACGACCGCCAATCCCGCCGCCAGCACCTGCCAGCCGGGCCGAACTCCCGCATTGAAATCGAAAGCGACACTCAACACGCGCAATGGCGACACATGAAAGGCAATGCCTATCCCGATCGCCTCGCCGATGAACACCAGCGCCGAAACTGCGACGGCAAGTCCGAACAGGCTAAAACTCGACAACTCATTCTTGTCCTGCCACCAAGCGAGCACGCGGTAAGCGATCAGCCACAAAAACAGACCGGCGGCGAAAGTAGGCACCGTCACATCGGCCTTGGTCTGCTGGAAATAATGGATGAGCGCGAGCAGTGTGATCGCGTAGATCGCCTGATGCAGCCGCCGCCAGTTTTTGCCGCCGAGCCGGCGGACCATGCCATCGATCGAGGTAATCGCCAGTGCCGCCAGTCCGAGCCAGGCGATGCCACCGATGATCAGATAAACGCGATGCGTGATCTCATGTACAACCTTGCCGAGGTCGTAGCCTTGGTCGGCGATATACAAACTTAGATGCGCGGCGATATAGCAGAACGTGCCGACGCCAAGCATGCGCCGCACCTCGATCAGATTGCCATAGCGCGCGATGCGGCGAAACGGCGTCACCGCCAGCGTCACGCCGAGCAGCACCAGCGCCCAGAAACCGGCGCGGTGGATCATGTCGTTGAGCGGCCGCGCGCCGTGCAGAATGGCATCGGCGTCGAACAAGGCCTTCGCGAGCGGAAACAACAGCAGCGCCAGCGCAGCGATGCGCAAGGGCGACAGCCGCCCGCGCCGATCGCACCAAATTTGCCAGGAAGCCATCAGGAAACCCGCATTACTAGCCGCCGTCGTTACCGCCTCTCGCTTTGTCCGTTGCGACTAGCACAGCGCGGGCCGAGCCCATAAATGGCTGAACGGCCGGCACGCCAGACATTCAAAGGCGCCGCTGAAGAACGCCAAACTGTCTGGAAATCTTGACTTTTTTCTATCCCGAAAACCAACAGGATGATACCGCAGTGCACAATTTACTGGCGTGCAAAATCGAGCTGATAGCATTTCCTTACCAACGCGAATCGCTGCCACGACCGCGCGGCTGACAACGTCCACAATATCAATCGCGCCTGGCCGGCGCTTTGCTGGCGAAGAGCGCGAAGGCAATAATGATTGCCGTGCCGACCAAGATAGCCGTCGCACCGCGCGCATCATGGTCGTTAAAATAGACAAAACTGGTCATAAAGATCGCGCTGAACCCGAGTGACAGCGCCCAAATTGCCAACCAATCGATGGTTTCGATGGCGTCGGGTTTGCGCTGACTGGCGACGCGCAACTTTGCGTTCGCGGCGATCTCACGCTTGTCGCGTATAACGTCGGCGCGAGATCGGTTCGGCAAGTGAGCAGGCACGGCAGGACTCCATGGATCAATTGCTTCTCGTAGAGATTACGAATGGGCTTCTCATACCCTTCCTAATCTGGAGCCAATGGCGCCAAATTACTCGGTCAATCAAAAATACCAGTCCAATTGATTAAGTCGCCGAGCGACGTCTGGTTCCGCGACGAAACATCAAACCCGCGGTAACGGCCGCCCGCCTTTTTCGCGTGACGGGACTTTCACCCAGGCTTCGCCGTCGAGCACGACATCGTCGCCGACGGCACACAGGCAGGCGAGCCGCGCGCGGAATTTCTCCGGCGTCAATTCCGCGACCGAAACGCTGACATCGACGGTATCGCCGATCTTGACCGGCGCGCGGAAATTCAAGGTTTGCGATATATAGATCGCGCCCGGTCCCGGCAGACGCGTGCCGAGCACGGCCGAGATCAGGCTCGCGGTGTAAAGGCCATGTGCGATGCGGGTGCCGAACGGCGTCTTCGCGGCGAAATGCTCGGACAAATGAATCGGATTGCGGTCGCCGGTCACTTCGGCAAAGCCGACCACGTCGGATGAGGCAACCGTCTTTGCCAGGCGTTCGGTCTGCCCGAGCGAGAGGTCCTCGAAGTAGAGCGTTTGCAGAATCAACATGATCAGGCGTCCGGCACCACCACGCTCCGGCACAACAGCCAGAGCCAGCCGATCAATAGCACATTGATCAGCGCGAGCACGGTCAATACGCCGATGGTAGTATCCGGACCACTGGTCTCGATCAGCCAGGCGCCGGCCGATGGCGCCAGTGCCTGTACGATCAGGCTCGGAAACGCGATTTTTCCCATCAATCGCGGAAAGCGGATCGGCCCGAACAAGGCCAGCGGCAAGGTGCCGCGTCCGATCCAGGAGATTCCGTAGCCGGCCGCGTAGACCAGAATAAAGACGATCAGCACCGGAAAATTTCCGAACAATAGCAGCAGTCCGGCCGCCATTAGCGAGCACGAGGCGATCATGGTCCAGATCGGATGATAGCGCGTGCCAAATAATCGCTCGACCACGCGCGCGCCGACTTGCGCCGGACCGAACAGCGTACCGAGGCTGACGGCCACAGCGTAGTCGACGCCTCTCGCTTGCAGGAAGATCATAAAATTCACGATCACAATCGAGCCGATGCCTGCGGTGAACGACAACACCAGTGCAACGAGCGCAAAGATCAGGCCTTCATTTTCGATGCGAACTTCCATCGCCGCACAGCCTTTCTCCGCATGCGAATTGCCATCGCTCACGCGCGCCTGGGCACGCGGTACCACTGCCATTTGCAGCGGTAGGGAGACCAGAAGATGCAGTCCTGCATAAATCAGGCAGGCAGTACGCCAGCCCACATGCTCAATCATGAAGGCGCTGAGCGGCCAGCATATCGTGCTGGCAAACCCGCCGAATAGTGTGAGATTTGTAATCGGCTCGCGCGCATCTTTGCCATAGATGCGGCCAAGCGCGGCAAACACGGCGTCGTAAAGTCCGGTGCCCATGCCGATGCCGATCACCACCCAGGAGAAAAGATAAGCCGGCAGATTGGGCGCTAGGCCGGCGCCGGTAAGACCGGCGGCATAGAATAATGAGCTTGCCAGCAGGATCGGCCGTCCACCATGCCGATCGATCAACCGGCCGACTTGCGGTGAAATCAAACCGGCGACCAGAAGTCCTATTGATGTGCCGCTGACCACCAGGCCGAGCGGCCAGCCGGTGTCGCCGACAATCGCAGCGGCGAACACGGCAGGAAAATAAAACGACGTTCCCCACGCCAGGATCTGCGCGATGCCGAGAGCGGTAATGACGATACGGCGGTCGATTAAGCCAGGCGCGCAATGCGATTGCAAAATACTGAAAGTCCTTACGCCGCCGGATCCATGCCCTTCGATTTGAGCAGCTTCGCCGCGGCGGCGCCATGGAACGCCTTGATGAGCGATTGCGCCGCCTCTTTGTCCTTGGTCGATGCACTCAAGCCGGCGGCATAGGTGGTCGTGAGCTGAATTTCCTTCGGCAAGGGGCCAACCAGCGTCGCGCCCTTGACCGGAACGATCTCGCTGATCTGGTGAATGCCGAGTTCGGCCTCGCCGCTGACGATCAGCTCGGCGACATAGCCACCCATCTTGAGCTTGGCCTTCGGCCGCACCTCGGCGGCAATGCCGAGCCGTTCGAGCAGCTTGTCGATATAGATGCCGCTCGAGCCACCGCTTTTTGGATCGATATAGGCGACCGATTTCGCCGCCAGCAACGCGCGCTTGAAGGCGTCGACTGTCGTGATGTCCGGTTTCGGCGCACCCTCTTTCACCACCACGCCGACGCCGACACTGGCGAGATCGACGCGGCTACCGGGCGCCAACAGCTTTTGCGCCATAAGGGCATCGATAACCACAGGAGTAATAACGGCGACGTCGAAGGCTTCGCCGCCTTCAATGCGTTTCTTGAGACCGCCGGCGGTGTCGTTGGCGACGGTGACTTTGTACCCGGTCTCGCGCTCGAAGTTCGGCACCAGCGCCAGCACCACCTGCTTGAAGGCGCCTGCGGTCAGCACCTTGATCTCGGCAGCGCTTGCAGCGGGCGCGACGGCAACGGTGAGGCTAAGCCCGGCCAGTGCCGCAAGTTTCAACGTGATCGACATGTTGGGCCCTCCCCAGGGAAGCGCAATCTACACGGCGCCAACGATAACTCTAGATCGATCAAGCCGGAGCTGATCAATGCACAAGATGCATGGGAGGATGCACCCTCGGTTATGGACGGAGGCATCACAAGGTCACGAATTCTGGAGAATTGTGCGAATTTAACATCAAAATCGTTGAAGAATCGACTGAAAGGCACGCAATCACCGAAGTGCTGCGGGAGCGGAGCAAAAGCACCGCTTCCTAAGCTATGCATTTTATGATTAGCTGCAACGCAACATAGTTCCTTTTCAAGCGGCCAGAGATCGCTATTTTCACCGCATATCGATTCAAACCGAGCGCTTCGCGCCGGCGATTACAGAGAAAGAGAACTCCAATGTTTGCCAACCTCGTCCGCTTCATCCAGGAATGGAAGCGCTACAGCCGCAGCCTGAGCGAGCTCAATCGCCTCGGCGACCGCGAACTTGCCGACATCGGTATCAGCCGCTCCGACATCTATCGCGTCGCCTGGAATTCCGCGCAGCTCGGCTAAGCGACGGCTTGAACCTCCGGCCGCTTTGAAACGCCCGCCTACACGCGGGCGTTTTCATTTGCGGGGTGCGGTCGCTGCGCCTAGGTTCCCGGACATGACCGAAGGGCTCCTGCACATGACCGAAGGGCATGTTGTTCACATCATCGGCGGCGGCCTCGCCGGCTCGGAAGCGGCGTGGCAGTTGGCGCGCGCGGGCGTTGCGGTGACGCTGCACGAAATGCGCCCTTCGGTCATGAACGCCGCGCACAAGACCGACGGCTATGCCGAACTGGTCTGCTCGAACTCGTTCCGCTCCGACGACAAAGACCATAACGCGGTCGGCCTGCTGCACGAGGAAATGCGGCGGCTCGGTTCGCTCATCATGCGCTCGGCGGATAGCAACCAGGTGCCGGCCGGCGGCGCGCTCGCGGTCGACCGGGACGGATTTTCGGCCGCGGTCAGCAAGGCGCTCGCCGCCGAGCCGCTGATCACGCTTGCTCGCGGCGAAGTCTCCGTTCCACCGGACGAATGGGACAGCGTCATCATCGCGACCGGCCCGCTCACCTCGCCCGATCTCGCGGCGGCTATCGCGCAGCGCACCGGCGAGACGGCGCTCGCATTCTTCGACGCCATCGCGCCGATCGTGCACAAAGATTCGATCGATCTCGAACAGGCCTGGTTTCAATCGCGCTACGACAAAGTCGGTCCCGGCGGCAGCGGCGCCGATTACATCAATTGCCCGATGTCGCGCGAGCAATATGATGCCTTCGTTGACGCGCTGATCGCCGGTGACAAGACCACCTTCCATGAAGGGGAAGCCTCGACGCCTTATTTCGATGGCTGCCTGCCAATTGAAATCATGGCCGAGCGCGGGCGCGAGACCCCGCGGCACGGGCCGATGAAACCGTTCGGCCTGACTAATCCGCGCGCGCCCGACGTGAAGGCCTACGCGGTCGTCCAGCTACGGCAGGACAACAAGCTCGGCACGCTCTACAACATGGTAGGTTTCCAGACCAAGTTGAAGCATGGCGAGCAAGTCCGCATTTTCCGCACCATACCTGGTTTGCAGAATGCGGAGTTCGCGCGCCTCGGCGGACTGCACCGCAACACATTCCTCAATTCGCCGAAGCTGCTCGACGAAACGCTGCGGCTGAAGGCAAACCCGAAATGGCGCTTCGCCGGCCAGATCACCGGTTGCGAAGGTTATGTGGAATCCGCCGCGATAGGCTTGCTGGCGGCGCGCTTCGCTGCCGCCGAGAAGCGCGGCGAAGTTCTAAGCCCGCCGCCGCCGACGACCGCGCATGGCGCGCTGCTGAGCCACATCACCGGCGGCCACATCGAAAGCATCGATGCCGGACCATCGTCGTTCCAGCCGATGAATATCAACTTCGGCCTATTCCCGCCGCTTGCCGAACCTGTCTCTTACGACAAAGACGGCCGCAGATATGGCCGCGGCTCGGCCAAGAACCTGGCGCGCAAAACCGGCCTGAGCCAGCGCGCGCTCGCCGATCTGGCCACCTGGACGAACGGCGCACGCGCCGACGCGGCCGAATAGATCAGGCGAATATCCGTCGCGGATTGCGCGCGGCGCGCCACAGCAACCATTGCCGGCGCAGGGGCGATAGCGGGGTCACGACAAACGGCTCGTAGCCGCGCCGCTCCATCGGCCGCAGGGCCGCCCCGGTCAAGGCCAAAGGCAACAACGCCGGTAGAATGGCTTTCGGCGCGTATTGGAATTCCGCCTGCGCGGCGGCGAGCTGACGGCGGGCGTGGCGCTTCAGCTCCGCCAGAGCGGCCTTGAGGGGCTCACTCACTTGCGCGGCAAAAATACCCTCGCGATTGACCTTGTGTCGCTCCAGCACTTCGAGCGGTACATAAAGCTGACGCCGCGCTGCATGGCGCGCCAGATTCGTCAGAACGGCCGTGACGGTCGCGGCAATCCCCGCGTGCCGCATCAGCATCATGCAGCCTGCTCCGCCGTCAAGCATATCGGCGGCGATGCCGATGAGCGCCGACTGCGTCATCACGGCGTAATTATCGAGATCGTCCAATGTCGGCATCGGCTCGTCGTAGAGATCAAAGATGCGCGCGTCGACAATCCCGCTCAGCCGTTCCGGCTCGATGCCATATTGCCTGAGCGTCGCCATCAGCGCCGCCGCCACCGGATGCGCGGCCGCCTCGCCATCGCGCTCGCCTGACAATACTTCACGCCACCATTGCAGACGAATCTCGCCCGGCATCGACTCCCGCGCCACGTCGCGCACGCGCGCTATCTCGACGTTAAAGGCATAAAGCGCAAACAGCGCGTTGCGCTTGTCGGCCGGCGCGAACAGCGTCGCGAGATAACGGTCCCGGTCAGCCTCGCGCACCAGCGCGGCGCAATGTTCGAAATGGCTATGCATAGAACCAGCCTTTTACCTAGTGGAGCGGATTTGACGTTCGCTACCCGCTTGCCGCGAATATCGTAAGCGAACGTCAAATCCAAAGCTCCACTAGCAACAATAACTTGCTAGTGGTCCTTTGATTCTAACATTCGCA
>Ga0075522_10000724_pt1 | contig 24275 bp, 21 predicted proteins | sample NGEPerA_FD_74796 | JGI IMG/M metagenome (GOLD analysis project Ga0075522, IMG submission 74796) | Arctic peat soil microbial communities from the Barrow Environmental Observatory site, Barrow, Alaska, USA - NGEE PermafrostL2-A | ecosystem: Environmental > Terrestrial > Soil > Wetlands > Peat ...
GCGCACGCCTCGCGCGGCAAGCAGAAGCCGTGTATCCGCGGCGTGGGAAGAGTGACCGCCGCCTGTCGTGGAAAGCCCCATCGGGGAGTAGGTTGCGCTCCCGGCGACCATGGTCGCCGGAGACGCGGGTGCAGCGGCACCGCGACGAGTGCGTGCGCGTGCTGGGGCGCAACGGCCGGAGTGCTAGCACCACCCCAGCGGGACGACCGCACCATCGACAGTCCGTGCGGCTATCAATATGGTGTCCTGCGTGACGACACGCGGGGATCGCTGGGCAGTTCGGCTCGCCTGGACGGTGGCGCTGGGCTCGCTCGGCCTGATGGCAGCCAGCCTCGTTCTGCTCGTCCTGGATTGGAAGGCGATCGACTCGCCGATCACCGCGCAATTCTCGTACTTCATCGGGGCAGCGATCACCGGCGTCCTGGGATTGCTGATCACTGCGCGCAGACCACGCAATCCGATCGGGTGGTTGCTGCTGGCCATCGCCGTCAGTGACACGGTCTACGTCTTCGCCGACTTCGTCGCCATCCGTGGCCTGCTCGCGGGCGTGTCAGCCTCAGGCTGGGTGGAATGGCCCGCAACGGTATTCAACAACAGCGCCGGACTCGGGTTCCTCCTGCTCCTCTTCATCGTCCTGTTCTTTCCCACAGGTCGCCTGCCCGGCTCGCGATGGCGGGTGGCGGCATGGGTTGTCGTCGCGGGTGCGGCTCTCTCGCTGATCCAGGGGACGACGCAGCCCGCACCGACCCAGCTGTCGCCGCGGCTGCCGAGCGTCCCCAACCCGCTGGCGGTGCCGGCGATCGCCGGCCCGACCGGCAACAGTCTTCCTGCGGTCATCCTGTACGTGCTGATGTTCGCATTGCCGTTGGTAGCGGTCGTCGTTCGCTTCCGGCGCTCGCGGGACGTGGAACGCCGTCAACTCCGCTGGTTCGCCAGCATCGCTGCCGTCACCCTGGGCCTCGTCCTTGCGAGCTTCCCGGCTGGTCAGGCTCTGTGGGGTACGTCACCACCATCGCGCTGGGCGTGCTGCTTCCAGCTGCGATTGGCGTCGCGGTCATGAAGTACGGCCTGTACGACATGGACGTCTTCATCAGCCGCAGCATCGTCTACGGCTCGTTGGCCGTCTTCATCACCGCGGTGTACGTCGCCATTGCGGTTGGCATCGGCGCCCTGGTGGGCAGCGGGGGCAAGCCAAACCTGGGGCTGTCAATCCTGGCCACGGCGGTCGTGGCGGTGGGGTTCCAGCCGGTCCGCGAACTGGTGCAGAGGGTCGCCAACCGACTCGTGTACGGGAGGCGGGCCACTCCGTACGAAGTTCTTTCGCAGTTCTCCGAGCGCGTCGCTGAGTCCTACGCCAGCGACGATGTCCTGCCGCGCATGGCACGCGTGCTCGCGGAGGGCACGAGCGCCGAAGGCGCGGAGGTCTGGCTGCGAAGCGGCGCACTGCTGCGGCGTGCGGCGGTGTTCCCAGTCGAGTCGTCAGTTGCCGAGCCGGTCCCGCTTCACCTCGCTGAAGCAGTGACGATCACACACGCGGACCGCACGGTCGAGGTATTGCACCAGGGAGAGTTGCTCGGCGTGTTGACCGTCAGCAAGCATCGCGGTGAGTCGCTCACGCCGATCGAGGTCAAGCTGATGGACGATCTCGCCCACCAAGCGGGACTGGTTCTCAAGAACGTGGGACTCACCTCGGACCTGCAGGCCCGGCTCGAGCATCTGCGCGCCTCTCGGCAACAGCTGGTGGCTGCGCAGGACGATGAGCGTCGCAAGCTGGAACGCAACCTCCACGACGGTGCCCAGCAGCACCTGGTCGCCATCAAGGTGAAGCTCGGCCTGGTGGAGATGCTCGCGACCAGGGACACGGAGAAGGCGAAGGCAACCATCATCGCGCTCAAGCACGACGCCGACGAGGCGCTCGAGACTCTTCGTGACCTCGCCCGGGGCATCTATCCACCATTGCTGGCTGAGAAGGGACTCGCCGTTGCGCTGCGGTCGCAGGCGGCCAAGGCAACCCTACCGGTGCATGTGGACGCCGACGGGGTCGGGCGCTACCCCCAGGAGACTGAGGCAGCGCTGTACTTCTGCACCTTGGAAGCACTGCAGAACGTCCAGAAGTACGCGACGGCTTCAGCGGTCACCGTGCGCCTCCGCGAGGATGAGGAGCAGCTTCTCGTCGAGGTGATCGACGATGGACGCGGGTTCAACGTGACCGCTGTCACGCGAGGTGCCGGCTTGACCAACATGGAAGACCGGTTGGATTCGCTCGGGGGGTCGGTTCGGATCGAATCGACGCATGGGGTTGGGACGTCGCTTCGCGCGTCGGTTCCTATCTCCCCCACCGTGCCCCTCGCCGTGGCGCATGCAAGCTAGCCCAGGTCGGCGATCACCGGCAGCGCGCCATCCGTCAGCGGCGGCTCGATACCGGTCCACATCGACTCCTCGATCCCTGGAGAGATGCCGCGTCCGCCCCGGAGCAGCGACGCGACCGCGGCGAGCGCGGCAAGGCCGGCGGCGACGGCGAACACCACGACCAGGCCGTCGTGGAAGGGCCCGGAAATCAGGTTGGGAAAGAACTCCCTGCCCGTGAGGGCCTGTTGCTGCGCTGCCGACAGCGATGAGAGCACGCCACTGGGCGCCAGAAGGTATTGCAACGGGTTGACCCCCAGAACCGCCGCGAAAAGTGAGGACACCGGCGGCAGCGCGGCCACGTGGTGAGCCACCCCGTACGGCACGCCCTGCTGCTGTAAACCGCTCGTCAACGTGTGCGGGAGGCTGCTCGCCAGCCCGGCAATCATGAGCGAGAAGAACGCCCCGATGGACAGCGCCGTGCCCGAGTTTTGAAACGTCGCGCGCATCCCTGACGCCACGCCGCGTTGCCTCGCAGGAACGCTGCTCATGATCGACGCCAAGTTGGGGGCGGCGAACATGCCGCCACCGATCCCGTTGGCGGTGATGAGCAGCGCGAAGGCCAAGTAGGAGAAGTCGACCGGCAACAGCATCAGGCCGATGAAGCTGCCCCCGAACACGACCATGCCCGCGGTGGCAAAGCCACGAGCGCCGAAGCGGTCGGAGAGAAAGCCTGACACGGGCCCGGCGACGAGGATGCCGGCGGTGAGCGGGAGAAGAAAGATGCCTGCCCAGAACGGCGTCTCACTGTAGTTGTACCCGTGGAGAGGCAGCCAGATTCCCTGCAACCAGATGATCAGCATGAACTGCAACCCTCCTCGCGCGATCGACACGGCGAGGCCCGCGACGTTGCCGGCGGTGAAGGCCCTGATGCGGAACAGGCTGAGCTGGAAGAGCGGATCCCTGACCATGCGCTCGATGCCCACGAACGCAGCGAGGAGAACGACGCCCGCGGCGAGCAGGCTGAGGACGACCGGATTGGTCCAGCCCATGGTGTGGTCTCCGTACGGCTGGAGGCCGTCGGTGATGGCGACGAGGATCGCGCCGAGGCCGACGGCGAAGGTGACGTTGCCCCACCAGTCGACACGACCGCGGTGTCGTTCACCGGTGTCACGCAGCATGCGGTAGGCCCACAAAGTTCCGAACACACCGACGGGCACGTTGACCCAGAACACCGCACGCCAATCCAGGACCGCCAGCAGACCTCCCGCGACCAGGCCGATGAACTGCCCGGCGATGGCCGCGATCTGATTGATGCCCAGCGCCAGGCCGCGTTGATCTGAGGGGAACGCATCGGTCAGGATCGCGGCCGAATTGGCGGTGAGCATGGCCCCACCGAGTGCCTGGGGCACGCGCCAGCCGATCAGCCACAGCGCTCCGTGTCCACCCTGGAACGGATCAACCGAAAGCAGGACCGAGGCCACGGCGAACACCACGAAGCCGGCGTTGTAGATCCTGACCCGGCCGAACATGTCGCCGAGGCGGCCGAGGGTCACGACGAGCACGGCTTGGACGAGCCGATACCCCATGATCATCCAGAGCAGGTAGACGACATTGCCCGGGGCCAGCGGATCCAGGTGGATGCCGCGGAAGATCGCCGGCAGCGCGATGATGACGATGGAGCCATCGACCGCCGACATGAACACCGCGAGGCTCGTGTTCGACAGGGCCACCCACTTGTAGCGGGCCGGCATCAGATGTTCTGTGCTAGGAGGGCCGGCATCGGGGCGGACTCAGATGTTGCGGAGGTCCCTGACGTGGACGGCGGCGTCTTCGGCAGCCTCAGCCGCGGCGTCGACGGGTTCCCCACGGTCCGGTTCCGCGCGCACTGAGAAGAGGTCCTCACCGCCTGGCTCGGGCGATTGGAGATCCCCCGCCTCGGCGTCCTGCGAAGCATCGAGCACGTCGGGCCGCTCCTCCGCGAGGCGCTCGTCGAGCGTGTCCCGATGGTACGCATCGGGCTCGCGGACGCCGGCGTGGGACACGTCGACCTCCTCGCCGTCGTCGCCCACCACCTCGGCGGGGTCGGGCTCGTCCATGCCGAACAGCAGGGCGCTGTCGGCCGGGGAGTCGTTGGAGGGAAGGTCTTCGGCGTGGGTCGTCTCGGGGTCGTGATCGGCCATTCCGGTGACTCTCAGGCGACGTCGAGGTGCTGGAGCAGTTCGACGAGCGAGCGCCCCACGCGGGCGGCCCGCGCGTCGTCGACCGGACCGAGGTCGGGAACGAACCTGGCCGCGCCGGCCGGGTCCTCGTCAGTGAGCCAGCGGATCAGCGCGTGTCCCACCTCCGCGGCGGTGGTGTCGTCGAACTCGTCAGCCATGGGCGCCCTCGAATGCATGCGAACGATCGCCACAAGCCTACGCCCTGGGGATGGACGCGCCGATCCCGCGGACTCCTCGCCGCCCCCATGGAAGCGATTCGGAACCGCAGCTCTGGGGTACAAGAAGGTGGAGAACCAGACGTGCTCGCCTCGGTTGAGGCGTGCCCGAACGAGAATGAGACATGACTGAACTGACCACAGAACTCCTCCCGATCCTTCAGCTGGACGACGCGGTGGTGCTCCCCGGGATGACGGTTCCGCTCGCCATCGAGGGCGACAACCAGCAGGCCGCCGTGGCCGCCGCCCAGAGCGGCAACCGGCGCCTGCTGCTGGTGCCCCGGGTTGGCGGCACGTTCTCCGCGATCGGGACGGTGGCGCAGCTGGTCGAGTCTGGCAAGCTGCCGACCGGCGCTGACGTCTCCATTCTCCAGGGCCTCCACCGTGCGCGCATCGGCAGCGGTCAGTCCGACATCGGCGGCGCCCTCTGGGTGCAGGTCGAACCCCTGCCCGACGGCGACCCGACCGATTCGGCGCGTGAACTTGCCCGTGAATACCGCGCGCTCATCGAGAGCCTCCTCGAGTCGCGCGGCGCAAGCCGCGTCATCGAGGCAGTTCGCTCAGTTCGCCATCCCGGACAGCTCGCGGACCTGTCGGGCTACTCGCCTGACCTCACCGTCGAGCAGCGGCTCACGGTGCTCGAGACCCTCGACATCGAGGACCGCCTCACCCAGCTGATCGCCTGGACCAAGGACATCCTCGCCGATGTCTCGGTGCGCGAAAAGATCCGCACCGAGGTCAACGAGGGGATGGAGAAGACTCAGCGCGACTACCTCCTTCGCCAGCAGATGGAGGCGATCAAGAAGCAGCTCGGCGAGGGCGGCGACAACCTCGCCGCCGGCTACCGCGCGCGTCTCGAGGACGCGGGCATGCCGGACATCGTGCGCAAGGAGGTCGAGCGCGAGATCGACCGCTTTGAAGCGACCAGCGAGCAGAATCCTGAGCACGGCTGGATCCGCACCTACCTCGACTGGATCTTCGAGATCCCCTGGAACGTGCGCTCAGAGGACAACTTCGACCTCACCGAGGCGCGCCGCGTCCTCGACGCGGACCACACCGGCCTCGAGGACGTCAAGGACCGCATCCTTGAGTTCCTGGCGGTGCGCAAGCTGCGCCACGAGCGTGGTCTGACCGTCAGCGGTGGCCGCGGTTCCGGCGCGATCATCACCCTGGTCGGGCCGCCCGGGGTGGGCAAGACGTCGCTCGGCGAGTCCGTCGCCCACGCCCTGGGGCGCAAGTTCGCCCGCGTCTCGCTGGGCGGCATCCACGACGAGGCCGAGATCCGCGGTCATCGGCGCACCTACGTGGGAGCGCTGCCCGGACGGATCGTGCGCGCGCTCAAGGAGGCCGGCACCAAGAACCCGGTGATCATGCTGGACGAGATCGACAAGGTTGGCAACGACTGGCGCGGCGATCCGTCGTCGGCCCTCCTCGAGGTGCTCGACCCGGCCCAGAACAACACGTTCCGGGACCACTACCTCGAGGTCGACCTCGATCTCTCCGAGGTCCTGTTCATCCCCACGGCAAACGTGTGGGAAACGATCCCCGCGCCCCTGCTCGACCGCATGGAACTGATCCGGCTGGACGGCTATACCGAGGACGAGAAGGTCGCCATCGCGCGCGACCACCTTCTTCGGCGCCAGGTCGAACAGGCCGGGCTTGGCAATGACGAGGTCAGCGTCACCGAGGCCGCGATCCTGGCGGTGATCACAGACCACACCCGCGAGGCGGGCGTGCGCAACCTCGAGCGAGAGCTGGGCAAGATGACGCGCAAGGTGGCCACGCGCATCGCCACCGGTGCACTGGTCCCACCCCTTGAGATCACGCCGGTGCAGGTGCGTGAACTGCTCGGCAAGCCGAAGTTCGACAACGAGGTGGCCGAGCGCACCGCTGTCGCCGGCGTTGCCACCGGGCTCGCCGTGACCGGCACCGGAGGCGATGTCCTCTTCATCGAGGCCGCCAACGCACCCGGTGACGGGACCCTGACACTGACCGGGCAGCTCGGCGACGTGATGAAGGAGTCGGCGCAGATCGCGCTCTCGTACATCCGTGCTCACGCGGCCGACCTGGGCGTTGACCAGGCAGCGGCCGAGAAGAGCTTCCACGTGCACGTGCCCGCGGGCGCCGTCCCCAAGGACGGCCCGTCCGCCGGAATCGCCATGACGACAGCGATGGTGAGCCTGCTCACCGGCCGGCCGATGCGCAGCACCGTAGCCATGACCGGCGAGGTGACCCTGCAGGGGTTGGTCCTGCCGATCGGCGGTGTCAAGCAGAAGGTGCTCGCCGCCCACCGCATGGGACTGACCGAGGTGATCCTTCCCAAGCGCAACGAGAAGGACATCGACGATGTGCCGGAGAGCGTCCGCAATGAGATGACGATTCACTTCGTGAGCCGCGTCGAGCAGGCTGTCAACGTGGCGCTCGAGGCCCGGACTGGCGTTCTGGCGGCGGCGTAAGCGGGAACAACCCCACGCCGACACGGTTGGTGACGGCGCGAGGGCGGACAGCCACGCTCCGGGACCACCGGGCATCGATGAGCTCGTGGTGCGCTGATCCAACCGCCGCGGACGCGCAGCGGAGACGGTTCCTTTTGTGTCTGTAACGAGTCGCCATCGGCGACTTCGGTGCGACACACTCAGCCGATGAGAGGGCGGTTGCTGTTGCTGGTGGCCGTGCTTCTCATCGCGGGCTCGGGCGCAGTGCCATCCGCCGTCGCGGCGGGCACGTACGAGGCTGCGAGCGCCTCGACCACGGTGACCTACTGTAGTGATGGCGGACAGGCGCAGGCGCTCGACATGTACGAACCACTCGGGGGCGTGGCAGTGCACCCGCTGCTCCTCGTCGTCCACGGCGGCTATTGGTCGGTTGGGGACTCCGCCGTGTCGCAGCAGAGCCAGTTCACGCAGGCCGTGATGGGCGGCGCCCTCGCTGCCGGCTTCGCCGTCGCGTCGATCAACTACCGGCTCGCACCGGCCAACCGCTGGCCCGCGCAGATCATCGACACCCGGTGCGCTGTCCGCTACCTGCGCGCCACGGCGACACGGTGGCACATTGATCCGCACGAGTTCGCCGCTCTGGGCGACAGTGCCGGTGGGCAGCTGGTCAGCCTCGACGCGCTCTCGGCCCAGAGGGAACAGCAGTGGGACAGTGCCCAGTACGCGGGACAGTCGACCGCCCTGCAGGCGGTTGTCGACTGCTGGGGGATCGTCGACCTGACCGCCCCCGGCTGGAGCCGGCTCGGCCGGGGCCTCAGCATGAATGCGTTCCGTGTAACGCTCGGCTCGCCCTCCGCGGTGCTCCGCTCGGCATCGCCGGTCAGCCACGTCGGCCCGGGGGCGCCGCCGTTCCTGATCATCCACGGGCTCAGCCACACGCTGGTGCCACCGCGACAGTCCACCGAGTTGCGCACGCTGCTCCGCGCGGCGGGGGACGCGGCCACGCTCGTCGAGGTCGCGAATGCAGGGCATGGACTGTCCGCAACGGCTGTCCCGATGGTTCCAGCGCTGAGCGACGTGGCGCGGCAAACCGTCTCCTGGCTCCTCGCCACGTTGCGCTGAGGACGCTGCCCCACATCGGCCGGGTGGAATGATCGGAAGATGCGCTTCCTGTTCAGCCCCCCGGACGAGACGGCCGTGGGCCTGCTCACGCTTCCCTGGGCGGAGCCACTGCAGTCATGGACGGACAGCCGCCTCGTGGAGGTGCGCCAGCGCGGCATCTCACGCCACGTGGTCCGCTTCGTTGCCGAGGGCGGTTGCCTCTATGCGCTCAAGCAGATCAGTGAAGCACTTGCCGAGCGGGAGCATCGCCTCCTTCGCCTCCTCGAAGAACGCCACATCCCCGCGGTCGGTGTGCGCGGCGTGGTTGTCGACCGCGGCGGACACCTCGATCCCGCGACAGACGCGGTCCTGGTCACCACCTTCCTCGAGTACTCGACGTCCTATCGATCCCTGTTCAGCAACCCCCGCGCCGGCCCTGAGAGCGACAAGCTCATCGACGCCCTGGTGCAACTGCTGGTGCGCCTCCACCTCACCGGGTTCTACTGGGGTGACTGCTCGCTGTCGAACACCCTCTTCCGACTCGACGCCGGAGCGCTCGAGGCGTACCTCGTGGATGCCGAGACCAGCGAGCACCATGAGTCGCTCTCAGACGGACAGCGCACCTACGACGTCGAACTCGCTCGCGAGAACGTCGGCGGCGAGCTCATGGACCTCCGTGCGGGCGACCTGCTCCCCGAGGGGGTGGATCCCATCGAGGTGGCCGACAGCATCCCCAGGCGCTACCGGGCGCTCTGGGACGAGCTGGCCCAGGAAGAGGTGCTGCGCCCCGAGGAGCAGCGGTACCGTGTCGCCGATCGTCTTCGTCGTATCAACGAGCTGGGATTTGACGCTGATGAGGTCGAGCTGATCAGCAGCGGTGCCGGCTACCGGCTCCGCGTGCAGACCCGGGTGGCCGAGCCGGGCCAGCACAAGCAGCGCCTCTTCATGCGCACCGGGCTCGACGTCCAGGAGAACCAGGCACGCAGACTGCTCAATGACATCGCGAGCTTTCGCGGCTACCTGGAACAGAAGAGTGCCCATCTCGTGCCCGAGAGTGTCGCCGCCAATCGCTGGCTGAGCGAGGTGTACGACCCCGTGGTCAACGCGATTCCTCCATCACTGCGCGGCAGGCTCGCTCCTGCGGAGATCTTTCATGAGATCCTCCTGCACCGCTGGTACCTGTCGGAGACGGCCGGCCACGATGTCGGCGCCAGCGCGGCAGCTCAGTCCTACTACCGCAGCGTTCTCCCGGACGTGCCGGAGCAATTCACGTCCGGCGACGTGGCCTCCGCCAGCGAGCGTCGCATTCGGGAGACCTCCGAGGCTCGCGACCGCGGCGACGTGGTGTGACGACGAACGCCGTCGATGCCGCTGAGCAATGGAGACGGAAGTGGCAGGACGCGTTGCCCGTCTGGACCAGTGTCAATCGATCGCGCATTGCGCCGGAGTGTGTTTCAAGCGGGTCACACAGCCGTCTGCCACCCATTGCTCGTACTCAGATCAGGTGACCCGCCGCAGCCTCGTCACCGCCCGTGGGTACGTATGACCTTCGCGCCGACCGACCCACAGGCCTCGGAGACCTCAAGAAGCTCGATCGCCTGTCGTCCAGCGCTGTGCTGGACACTGTGATACGAAACAGCCCGACCTCGGTGACGGTGGTGGGAGCGGACGATTGCATCGTGCTGATCTTGGGCAGCGCGGGCATCGACACCGACACGAGGGCGTCGTACGTGGGTCGGAAGCTCTCGGAGCTGGTTCTGGACCCGGCCTACCTGGCCATGGCCGGCGAGGTGCGCGCCGGAGGGACGGGGCGCAGGCTGGTCGTGTTCGGTGCCCGCACCTACGACACAACCGCCGCCCTGTTGCCGGACGCCGTAGCCGGGACGGGTGGTGTGGCCTTCATCGCCACCGACGTGACCGATCGCCTCGCCGACTCCCGCCGATTCCAAGCGCTGAACCGGCTGCACTCGGTGCTCAGCGAAACCGGCACCGCGATGGTGCGTGCCGTCGAGCCTGGGACCCTGCTCGCGGAGGTCTGCCGGATCCTCGTCATCACGGGTGAGTTCGCCGCCGCCGCCTTCCTCACGCATATCTCGTCGACCGGTCACCTGGTCGCGCGGTCGACCTGTCATTCACCGGCGCAGTTGGAAGCAGGCCCGCGCAACACGGCCGCGATGATGGACGCCGTTCGCGCCAGTTACCCTGCCTCGGAGGGGCTTCCGAGGGAGCTCCGCGACCCGGTCGCCAGGCAGGGCCAATCGCCGTCAATCGTCGCACTCTTCCCGGTCGAACCACGCGAGGATGCCCCTGGTGTCCTCGCCGTTTGCGTCCCGCCCGGTCACGCCCCCATCAGCGAGGAGGAGCATCACCTCCTGTCGGGCATGGCCCGTGAGATTGCGTTCGCCTTGGATTCGCTGGCCATCGAGCTCCAGCGCGCGACGGCCATGGACCTCAGCGAAAAGCGCGCCCAACAGCAGTCGCTGGTGTCGACACTGGGTGTCATGGCCCTGGGGAAAGCTGACCCGGTCGACCTCTTCGACGCGGCGGTGGCGTCACTGGAACCCTTCGGGCAACGCCAGGTGATCCTCTACGAGGCACTGACAGGCGGCGACAGGGTCCTGGTGCGGGCAACCTCCGGAGCCAGCGTGCCGGTCGCGCGCGGCGATGTGATGACGCGATCGGTGCTTCCCGTGACCGATACCGTGCTGATCTCGGGGAATCGAGTCAGGGTCGATGACTTCAGCACCGATCCCCGCTTCGTCCAGCCGAACTCCTCACCGCTGTTCTCGGTGGGAAGCGGGGTCAGCGTGCCGATCCGCGTCGATGGGGAGACCGTCGCCGCCCTCACAGTGCACAGCTTCGCCGCCAACGATTTCGACTCGACGGAGGTCGACTTCTACGACTCGGTTGCGAACGTGATCAGCGGCGCCATGGAGCGGAGCCGATACGAGAACAGCATCCGCCACGACGCCACGCACGATCGCCTGACCGGTCTTCCCAACCGTCTCCTGTTGCAGGACCGCATCGCCCAGGCGATCTCGCGATGCCGGCTTCGACAGGCGGGGCCTCTGGCCGTGCTCCTCGTTGATCTCGACGTCTTCAAGGAGGTCAACGACCATCTTGGCCACGAGACGGGCGATCGTGTGCTCACCCTGGCGGGCACCCGCCTGCGTGATGCCATTCGTCCCAGTGACACCCTGGCGCGCCTCGGGGGCGACGAGTTCGTCGTCCTGTGTGAGGACCTCCTCAACGCGAACGAGGCCGCAACGGTGGCACGGCGTATCACCGAGCGGCTCCACGATGCCTTCGTTGTTGACGGCCAGGAGATCAGCGTTACGGCGAGCGTCGGAGTCGCCGTGGGCTCAGCCGGCTCAACGCCCGAGGAACTGCTCCGCGACGCCGCCGCCGCCATGTACCGCGCCAAGCAGGGCGGGCGCGACAGGTTCGAGCTGTTCGATGAAGCGCTTCGAACGCGTCTCCTGCATCGTGCCGACATCGAGCTCGGCCTGCGTCATGCCCTCGATCGCGACGAGTTCGTGGTCGCCTATCAGCCAATCCTCGAGGTGGCGACGGGCGAGGTCCGTGAGGCCGAGGCACTGCTTCGCTGGACACGGCTGGACGGCAGCGTCATCTCGCCGGCGGAGTTCATTCCCATTGCGGAGGAGACGGGCATGATCGTCGTCATCGGCGCCTGGGTGATGATGCGAGCGTGTGAGGACGCCGTTCGCTGGAACGAGCGTTCGGACCCGAGCGCACCGTCGGGGTGGGCGTCAACCTGTCCGCCCGGCAGATCGGTGATCCGAACCTCCTCTCAACGGTCATCCACGTCCTGCACACGACCGGTCTCGCCCCGGACCTGCTTCGACTGGAGATCACGGAGACAGCGCTCATGGAGGATGCGGGCGGGGCGGAAGCGACACTCGAAGCTCTCAACGGCCTCGGCGTGCAGTTGAGCGTGGACGACTTCGGCACGGGTTACTCGTCACTCATGTACCTTCGACGCTTCCCGGTGCGCATCCTCAAGGTTGATCGCTACTTCGTGGCAGGGCTTGGGAAGAACCCCGAGGATGACGCCATCGTCCAGGCAGTCATCGCCCTGGCTCACTCGCTGGGCCTCTCGGCGACAGCGGAGGGAGTCGAGACCCTCGAGCAGCTCCATCGCCTGCGGGTGCTCGGATGTGATTCCGCCCAGGGGTTCCTATGGTCGAAGGCCATCGGGTTCAGCGACTTCGTCGTACTCATCGAGGGCATCCGTGCCTCAGGTGCGGACCCGGTCGAGGAGCCCACGGGGCTGCTGCCCGTCTCCGGGAACATCAACGACAGCGATGCTGGTGAGCGTCGCATGACAGCAAACACTCCGAGGCGCGACTAGCACTCCTAGCACTCCGTTGTCCCGGCCCTCTTGTCGCGACGTGTCGTGCGAATGCCCAACACCAGCAACAGGAGCCCCAGGGTCACGAGCGATCCGCTTCCCAATGCGTTCGTTCGCAGGTGGGCTCCAGTGTCCGGCGGGGAAGTTGGGTCGCCGTTCCAGGTCGTGGCGGCCGCCAGCACATTGAACGCAACGGTTGCCGGCGCCGAGGTGAGCCCTGTTGCGTCGGTCACCGAGTACAGGAAGTCGACCGTGCCGCCTGACCATGCCGCCAGCGTGAAGGTGATGCGGCAGGCGCCCGAACTCAACGTCGCTGTGCCCTCGGAAGGCTCAGGGTTGTTCACGAGAGCGCAGGTGAACGGACCTGTCCCCGCCGCTGCGGGCAGCACGATGGTCACCGGGCCCGAGCCATCCCTCACCGTCATCGACACCGGCCTCGCCACCGGGTCGACCCGTACCGTGGCCGTCGCTGGCGCACTGGCCGTGCCGTGGTGATCGGTGGCCACGAACGTGTACGTCACCGGGCCGGAAACTCCCGTAGCCGGGGTGAAGACCATCACGCCCGTGGTCGGGTCAACCGTCGCGGTTCCCGTCGCCGGCGCTGCCCCCAATGACCATGTGAAGGGCCCCGAACCCCACGGCGGGGCCGGGATCAGGCTCACAGGGGTGTTCAGCTGTGTTGTCGCGCTGACGCCGGCCAGCGTGGGCGGACCCGGCCTGACGACGGTGATCGTCACCGTCGCCGGCTGGCTCGTCACCGCGCCGCTACCGGTCACCGTGTAGGTGAAGCCGGCCGTTCCTGAGAATCCCGCGGTCGGCGTGAACGTGATCGCCCCGTCCGCGGGGTTCACGGTGGCCGAGCCCTGGGCTGCCGGTGGCTGCGTGAGGGTGTACGTGAACGGCCCTGTGCCGTCGACCACGCCCCCGACGAGCGTGACCGGCTGCGGACCCACCGTGGAGCCCGAACGATCCGGGTCCACCGGGCGGAAGTTCAGGGTCACGGTCGCTGGGGAGCTGCTCGACCCGTACGGATCGGTCACCCGGTAGGTGAAGGTGACAACCCCGCTGGTCCCGGAGGCGGGAGTGAAGGCCAGGTGCCCGCCCGGCTGGAGGACCAGGAATCCAGACGGCGGCGGCGATCCCACCGCATAGGTGAAGGAGCCGGTACCCGAGGTCGGGGCGGGCAGTTGAGCGCTGACGGTGGTGTCGGCATCCTGGGTACTTCCGAAAGTCGCGGCCACGGGTGCTGGAGGGGCTGTGACGGTAACAGTGACCGACTTGGCCGTCGAGCTCGTCCCCGCAACGCCGTCGGAGACGGTGTACGCGAAGCTGAACGTTCCCGAGTAGCCTGCGTTCGCAGTGAACGTCACCTGGCCGGTGGCGATGTCCATCGACAGCGAGCCGTTGGTCTGCGGTGGCGTCGCGATCCAGGTGAAGGGCCCGGTGCCAGCCGGGTTCGGCGCGGTCAGGGTCAGCGTGGACACTCCCACTGTCGTTCCCGAGAAGTTCGCGGCAACGGGCCGCACCGTCACGCGGATCTGGGCGGGCGCGGAGGCCTGGCCGTATTGGTCGAGGGTCTGGTAGGTCGAGGTGTAGATGCCGCTGGTGTTGGCGGGCGGCGTGAAGTTCACGTCCCCGGCATTTGAGATGGTCTCGGTTCCGGCCGACGGTGACGTCGCGATGCTGTATGTGAAGGGTGCTGCGCCGGTGGGGGCAGGCACCGCCTGTGTGAACGATGTGTTGGCGTCGATGGTCCCTGACACGGGCGCAACGGTGGGGTTCCCCGGTTTGTTCACCGTGAGATCGATGGTGGCCGTCGCCGACTGCGCCGATCCTGCGTCGGTCACTCGGTAGGTGAACGTCGGTACCGCTCCACTGAACCCCGATGCGGGCATGAACTTGACCCGCTCGGGCGACCCTGCAACGAACTGCACCGTCCCCTGGGTGGCGGCGTTGGGCGTGGACACGAAGGTGTAGGTGAAAGGTCCGGTTCCCACGGGCGAAGCGACGGTCGCGTAGACCGGTGCCGGTCCTGTCCCCGATCCCACAACGGGTGAGATGGTCGGCCTCACGGTCACCGGCACCTGGACCGTCGCCGACACCGTTCCGCTGGCGTCGTCGATCCACAATGGGATCGTCGTGGTCCCCGAGGCCCCTGCGACCGGGGTGACCGTGATGTTCCCCGAGGTATCAATGGCGGCTGACGTCACCAGCGCGGGATTCGCAGCCGCGCCGACGTGCCAGGTGAACGGCGCCGTGCCGTTTGCACCCTGCGCCACTGTTGCCGGCACATTGACGGTGGTGGTGATCGCATTCGGGACCGCCCGCGGGATGACCTGCACGGTCTGGTTCGTCGTGGGTGATCCGCCATCCGCCGAGCTCACCGACGCGGTCAGCAACACGTTCTGCTGTGAATACGTGGCAATCGGGGAGAACAGCAGATGTGCGGTCACAGACTGCCCGGGCGCGAATCCATACCCTGTCGGCGTGTAGGTGCACGAGAGGTTCGTCGCCGTGGTTGCCACGCAACTCATGTTGGGGTCCGAGACGCTGGTCCCGGTGTAGCCCAGCCCAGCCGGCACCGGCACGGTGAGTGCGAACGGCTGTGCTTCGAAGTTGGCAGTGGCGCTGTTGGTGATCGTGTAGGCGGCGTCCCCGAATACGCCGCCACCTGACGGGAAGGTGCCGCCGTTGTTCACTGTGTTGGATACCGAGAGCACCGGGTAGACCGGGTTGATTGTGGCCGCCGTGACGTTTCCGATCTCGTGAATGTCGGTGCTGCCCCCGGTGGAGGCGGTCCACCCGAACTTCACCGTTGGGCTCATGGCCGGTTCGGTTGCCTGCAACACCTGCGTCCCGTCGATGCTGACCGTCACCTTGGGAGCCAGGTCGGTTGAGGGGTCGACCACGATGTGCACCCGGCGGGACACGTTGTTGAGGCCCCCGTTGGTGCGGTCGACGGCGCTGTCCACGTGGAGCGGCCTCGGCGCCACCGCACCTGCCAGGTAACAGTAGTTGACCTTGTCGGCGTTCCCCGGACCGCGCAGGACCACCGCATTCGGCACGAATGTCGGCGCCCGTTCGGGACAGTTGCCGCCACCGTTCAAGGGGCTGTTCTCGAAGTTGGAGAAGTTGCCGTAGGCGTCGAGGCCCACCCCGAAGAGCGCGTGCGCCACCCCGATCCCGTTGCCGATCCCATGGTTGCCGCCCGCGTATCCGAGGTAGCCCCCCGAAACTCCCGGGGCGAGGAGTTGGTACTGGCCGTCCGTCAGGAAGAACGCGATCCCGTCGGCACCGGTGCCGTTGTACTGAAAGGAGTCGAAGCTGATGTCCAACCCCGCGTTGTTCGGCAGAGGTGAGTTGTAGAAGGCGTACCCGCTCTGCGAACCCCCGTTGCCTGTGATGCGCAACGCTCCACCGCCGGCGGCGTCCGTCGTCCCCGAGCAGCTCTTGATCGGCGCGACGGTGGTGTTCCCGCTCGCAGTCAGGCATGGCGTGAAGCCGCTGCCGCCAAGGATCCAATGCGAGTCCGGCACAGAATTGTTGGAGAAGGACTCGGTAAAGATGGGTGTGCCCACCGCCTGGGCGCGGGTGCCACCGAACGCGGCCACGCCCATGATCGACACGCTCACTCCGAGCAGGAGGGTCACCGCACGGTGACCCGGACGTGCAAACACGACGACTCCGAATGAAACGGTCTGATCGCTACTGACCCGCGGCGGCCCAGATCCCTCCGGCGACGGCGCCTCATTCGAGGCATGGCAATAATCGTCTGCCGCCGGCAGGAATGCGTCTCGCGACTGCATCGCAGCCGTTACAAAGTGAGCAAAGGGATCGCAGCCGTCACGATCGGTTTGCCAACGTCCACGCCGTGCGGTCGTCGCTCGATGCGCGATCGCGGAAGATGTGCGGAGTGCTCGGATGGTAGCGATCCTCAGCCGCGGCGCACTACCATGACGGCAGATTTGTCAGCACAGAACGGGGGCGGTCTCACGAGCGGGGCATGAGCAACCACAGCGCCGAGGTCGTCGTGATCGGCGCCGGCCACAACAGCCTCATCGGCGCCGCGTACTTGGCCGCCGCCGGCCTCGACGTCGTCGTGCTCGAGGAGCAGGCGCAGGTCGGTGGCAACACCATCACCGAGGAGCTGACGCTGCCCGGTTTCCGGCACGACTCGTGCTCCAGCGCGCACGTCCTCATCCAGAGCAACCCGTTGGTGAAGGACGACGAGCTGGGCCTTGCGGCACTCGGGCTGCGCTACGTGCACACCGACCCGGCCGTGGTGCTGCCACTGCCTGACGGTGACGCGACGGTGGTGTCCCGCGACCGCGAGACCACCGCAGCCGAGCTCGGCCGCTGGTCGGAGGAGGACGGGGCGGCCTACCTGCGCATCCTCGCCGACTGGGAGGGCGGCCTCGCGGCCTCACACAGCGCATGGAACGCGGCCCGCCTCGACCCGGCGACCTCCGCGGCCGATGCGGAGTACGCGGCTCTGCGGCGGCGAAGCGCGACCGACGTCATCGCGGAGCGGTTCACACACCAGCGGTCACGCGACCTGTTGACGTGGCTGTCGTTCGCCACCATCACCGACCCGCGCAGCCCCGGTACCGGCATCCTCCCCTTCTCCATCACCGCCGGTCGGGCTCAGTTCGGCTGGGCGACGCCCATCGGTGGCTCCGGTGCCCTCCCCGATGCGCTCGTGGCGTCGATCACCTCGCACGGCGGTCGGGTCCTCGCCGGACGAGCAGTCGAGAAGATCGTCGTGGAGAACGGCCGCGCCGCCGCGGTCGTCACCGACGACGGCGAGCGCTGGCCGGCGTCGCGTGCGGTTCTGTCATCGGCACACATCACCCACGTCGCGGGCATGCTCGAGGGTGTGGAGATTCCGGCCGACCTTCGGAGCGCCGCGAGCACCTGGCGGCCGGGGCTGACGCTCTTCGCCGTACACCTCGCCACTGACGCGAGCCTCGCCTACGACACGGCCAATGGCCCGCTCGCGTCGGTTGCCGGCGGCATCGGGTCCGCCCAGGGCCTGGCCGCCCAACTCGACGCCCTGGCGCGAGGCGAGACCGACGCGCGCGACCCGTGGGTCCTCATCGTCTGCTCCACCATTGTCGACCCCGACCGCGCCCCCGATGGGATGGGGGTCGTCAAGCTGCTCACCATGGCCCCTCGCCACCTAGCCCGCGGCGGCGATTGGGAAACGGAGCGCGACCGTTACGCCGCGCAGCTGGTCGATCGCACCGCGGAGCTGGTGCCCGGGCTGAGCGGCTCGCACGTGCTGGCCGTGCGTGGCGAGGCGCCACCCGACCTCGAGGCGCGCAATCGCCATAACGTGGGCGGCTCCTGCCACGGCGGTGAGTTCGTCACGGCCGCGGGCGAGGTGTTGGTCGGCTGGCCGGGGTACCGGCTGCTTGACGGGCTCTACCAGACGGGCGCGACCGCCCACCCCGGTGGGTCAGTCTCCGGCCGCAGCGGGCGCAACGCCGCACGCGCCGTGCTCACCGACCTCGGCATCGACCCGGCCACCGTGATGGGTCCGGCCGGCTAGCGGGCCGGCGCCACGCCCTCTGGGAGCCGGTGCCACACGTCAACGACCTCGACGTCGCGGCGCGGCGGCTCGTTGTGGGGCACACCACCGTGCGCCGCGAAGGCCCTCTGAAGCACCGGGTGGACGCGCTCCTCGAGAAAGCGATCACAGAGTTCGCGCGATTCCCAGACGTCCGTGTAGCGCAGACCATCGTCGTGCCTCGTCACGACGTGGACGATCAAGCCCTCCGGGGGCTCCGTCCCGATGCCTTCGAGGATTCGCGCATAGATCTCCGGGGTGATCGGAAGGTCTTGGGTGAAACCGTACATCGCCTGCTCCTCAAATCTGCCGGAGTGGTACTTTAGTGAATAAGGCGATGATAGGATGAAACCATGTCGTCGGTCAAGCCGCGCCGCGCCTACACCTCGGCGCTGAGACAGGAGCAGGCTCGTCAGACGCGGCTGCGCATCCTCGAAGCAGCCGAGCAGTGCTTTGGGAGCCGCGGGTACGCCGGGGCCACGATGGAGATCGTCGCCGCGGAGGCAAAGGTGGCGGTGGACACAGTGTTCGCGGCGTTTGGAAACAAGCGTGGCGTTCTCCAGGCATTGATGGACCTGCGCGCAGGCGGAGATCAGCAGCCCGTCGACATGCTCTCCCGGCCGGGTCCGCAAGCAGTCCGGCGTGAGTCCGACCAACGCGCGCAGATTTCCCTGTTCGCCGCGGGTATCAGCGCCAGTATCGAGCGCACCCGTCCGGCGGCCGACATCATGAGCAGCGCGGCGGCAGTCGACTCAACCATCGCCCACCTACGAGGGCGGTTCCAGGAGCAACGCTATCGAAACCAGCAGGCGGTGGCGGGCTGGGTCGCAGCCAACGGCCCCCTTCGCGACGGCGTCACCCTCGACGATGCCGCGGCGATCATCTGGACGCTGACAAGCCCCGAAGTCCATCGCCTGCTGCGAACGGAGCGCCACTGGTCGCCCGAGCGCTTCACGCAGTGGCTGGCGGACACCCTCACCCTGACACTCCTCCCCTGAGGCCGTTGGAGCCCGCATCGCGGCAGCCGGCAAAGAGAAACGGGCCGCCGGCTTTTCGCCGACGACCCGCCGCTCCCGGCGATTCGTGGTTGCCCACGAAGGGCGGAGCTCTACGCGGCGTGTGGCTGCCCGACCCGTGCGCCCGTCGGGGCATTGGTCACGGTCGTCGAGTAGGACTTGCGCCACGCGGCGATCTCGTAGATGAAGGCGAGCAGCACGATCACGGCGGCGACGGTGAGTCCGACAGCGGCGTAGCCCGCGTAGGTGCCGACCTGCGTCCAGCCATAACTGTTGAGCAAGAGTCCACGGAGCGTCTCCCCACGGAACAGCGTCTGCACCTGGCCGGCGAGCTTGGTGTTTGCCGGCGCGGCCTGGGAGGCTGCGCTGACCTGCGAGTAGGTCTGGCCACCCGCGATCTCGTTGAGGTGAACCTTGATGAAGTGGTCGGCGTAGGTCTCTGCCTGCGCGCCGGTGGTCATCTGCTGACCCGCGTACACGCTCATCGCCGCAGCGTCAGCCGCGGGAAGAGAGGTGATCGCCGGGCTGTTGGCGGCAGGGAAGTAGATCTGCTGCGCGGCGAGGTTGTCGTGCACCTGGCCTGTGGAAAAGCTGCTTCCCCAGAAAGCGAAGCCGGCTGCGAAGCTCAAGATGGCCATCAGGCCCACCTGAAGAACGACGATGCGCCACCGCAATCCCTTGGTCATATCTGTCTCCTGCGTTCTTAGTGACGGTTGTCCGTCTTGATTGCATCGTGGCGGCGGCCTTTCCTCGCCGCCAGAGCCGGACGGCCCTGACTGCACGGGACGTTCGGGATCCGGTCGCGACCTTCCGCGCCGGCCCGCCCTAGCGGGGCGATGGGGCTGGTCAGTTCGGTCCCGCGAGACCAGGGACCTACGCCTCTATGTCATGGCTGCCGCTGGACCGCAAGCTTGGAGCGTGTTCAGAGGCGCATCCCAGGAGGCTCCCGTGACTAGCGCGGCCGCTGACCTCGAGGCCACCCGGATCAACCGGGCAGAGTGACTGTGAATGGCGTGGTTCGCGCCGAGATCGAATCGAGCGACGGCCGCGGCCGTCAGCGGTGTAACGGTCCGGTGGTCGACGCGCTCTGCCCGCGGGCAGCGTCAGACGGGCACGTGCCCTGCGCGGGCGGCCGGATCCTGCTCCTGCACGGCACCTGGGCCGATGGTGCGTGGCTGCGGGTGGAGGACCACGCCGGACCGGAGTGTCCGATAGCCGGCCTGGTCACGGTGGTGCCGCAACCCTGGGACTGACGTCCGGGGCGCGGAAGTCGGCCCCGCGCTCCCTCGACGCGTCCACCGTTGCCCGGCGCACTCCCTTTGCGTCGTGGTCCGTGCCATACACCGGCGTGCCGGCTGCTGCCGCCACGATTCGTCCAGGCTTCCGGCGTCCACGCCGTCGCAGCCCAGCTCGTCGACGAGCTGGATCACCACCGCCTTGGCGACGGCGTCGTCGCCCGCGACGGGCAGCGCGATGCGCCCGGGGCTACCCGCGGCCTGGCCGCGTTCGAGCAGGTGCGCGGCGTAGACATTGTTGAAGGCCTTCACAACCGGCCGGCGGAGTTGATCTGCCACCCAGCGACTCTCCGTGGTGCCCTTTTCGATCTCCTCGATCAGGCCATCGCGCTGGTGGTAGTCGTTGCCGGTGTCCACGATCACGACGTCGCTGGCCACATCATCGAAGAGGTCCACGGGCGGGCTGGGAACGGCCTTCTCGGGGATGGTCACGACCACGACCTCCACGTCGCGTACCGCCTCGGGGACGGGGACGGCGGTCGTCCCGGCGACAGTGTCGGACGGTCCGCCTGGTCGTCTCCCGCCCCGACGCCCGAGGCGCCGCCTCGGGCGCGGGTCAGTCGATGACGGTGATGTACGAGCCGACGAGCGTCGCCGTCTGCTGGTCGACGCCGCCGTCGCGGCGTTCGCCGTGGTTCTCCTGGAAGTGCGCAAACGCCTTGGTAGAGGAGATCGGGTTCACATCGTCGTCGCCGTGGTCGTGGAAAGACACGTGGACGAAGGAGTTGTCCGCCAGCCGGAGCACGATGTAGCTGACATTGTCAGGCTTGGTCGTGGCGAGCTCAGCGAACACGCCCTCGACGCGTCGCTGGTTCTCGTCCGCCGCCTCGGCGGACGTGGTTGCGTAGCGGGTGACAAGACGCTTCTGCATTGATGCACTCCTTCTCGAATCGATTCCGGCCGGTTGAGGGTGGTTGCGTGGTGGACCGAGAGGTGGTTCCCGTGGGTTACGGCGTCGCGCCGGCCCTGGACTCCGCTTCGTGCGTGAGTCCCTGCGCAAACTGCGTGAACGACGGCGCGAGGTCAGGTATGGATTTCCAGATCACACCCCGACCACACCATCCGTCGAGCCGGCTCGAAATCGGTGACCTTCACCGGGAACGCCCGGCCGGGGTTGGCCTTGACGTGCACCTTGATTTTCGCGCCGGGCGCGATTGTGCCCTCGACGCCCGAGTCCCATCCGGTCATGCCCGGTGCGTCGGTGAGGACCGTCCAGATCGTCTCGGGGGGCGCCTGGATGTCAGCTGTGGCCTCGTAGAACTTCACGTTCTGCTCTCCATCTGTCGCGTGTGTGAACGAGCCTCCCGGTCCACGCGCCGGGTCCAACGGCAAGGTGGCGTGGTGAAGATCGGTAACCAGAAGGTTACCGTAACGGGCATGTTACGATCAAGCCTAAGATGGCGAGTTCCCTCCGCGGCGGGGATCCCTTCGGGGCCCTGGGCAACCCCCAACGACGCGCCATCGTGGAGTTGCTTGCATCCCGGCCGCGCTCCGTCCAGGAACTCGCCGACGGGCTCCCCATCAGCCGGCCGGCCGTCTCGCGTCACCTGCGCTTGCTGAGCACGGCCGGCCTGGTCCGCGACGAACAGGTCGGCACTCGCCGTCTCTATCGCCTGCACGAGACCGGCATCACCGCGGTGCGCAGCTACGTCGAGGACGTCTGGGGGTCGGCGGCCATCCGCTTCCGGCTGTTCGCGGAGAACACAACGGAGCCGCCGGATCGATGATCGAGCCCCTGCGACTGTCCTTCGAGGTCGCGTGCGATCCTGAGCGCGCCTTCTCTGTCTGGACGGAGCACATCTCGTCGTGGTGGCCGTCCGACCACACGGTGTCAGGCGAGCCTGGCACCCACGTGGTGCTCGAGCCACGTCTGGGCGGCAGAATCTACGAACGATCTCCGTCCGGACACGAGAGCGAGTGGGGCGAGGTCACGGCCTGGGAACCCCCGGGTCGTCTGGCGTACCTCTGGCACATCGGCGCCGACCGCGCTGACGCCACGGACGTCGAGATCGCCTTCGTCGAGGTTGCCGCATCCGTGACCCGCGTCGAGGTGGAGCACCGCGGCTGGGAGCGACTCGGCACGGAGCGCGGCCGGCAGCGGCGCGACGCCAACCATAGCGGCTGGGATCGCATCATCCCGGGATTCCGCGATCGCTGCGCCATCCAACCGGCCGCTGATGTACAGCGCGAATCCCGGGCGTCGTAGCCGGCGCGGCGACCGCGCCGCTGCGTGACGGTCGCGACCGTCGAGGAGACCATCGAGCAGGTCAGAGTCGGCCCGTGCACGACATCACCAGCTCTTCGACTCGCGACTGCTTCGCTGCCGCCACAGCCTGCATCACTGAGCTCGTCGCCCGAGTTCCCGACAGCGGCTGGGATGACCCGGCGCTCGGCGTGTGGAACGTCCGTGACCTGGTCGGACATACCGGTCGCGCTCTCTCAACGATTGAGGCGTACCTGGACAAGGAGCCGACCGGCGACGCCCTGGACGGTCCGGTCGCGTACTTCGTCGCGACCCGTGCCCTCTTGGCCGACGCCGATGCGGTCGCGCGCCGCGGCCGGATAGCTGGCGCCGCCCTGGGCGAGGACCCGGTGGCTGCGATCACCGACCTCGCGCTCCGCGTGACAGGGCTGGTCGACGTCACCGCCGACGGCGCCCTCGTGACCAGCCCGGTAGGCGTCATCACACTCGTCGACTACCTGCCCACCCGCACCTTCGAGCTGACCGTCCACGGCCTCGACCTCGCCCGCACACTCGGAGTTGATCCGCCCCCATACGTCCAGCCTGCCGTGAGCGCCAGCCTCGAATTGGCGGGCCGCCTCGCTGGGACGCTCGACCACGCGCCGGACCTCCTGCTGCTCATCACCGGGCGAACCGGTCTGCGCGAGGGCATCAGCATCGTCTGAGCCGGGGTCGGCGACGAAGCGGCGTGGCGAGGGAGGGACCGTCATGCGGCGGTCCCTCCCTCTGTGTGTGAGATCAGCGCGGGCAGGGGTTGGGAATGATGCTCTGGTAGTCGTTGAAGGACGTCCTGGTCGCCCCGTTGAGCGTCAGGTACGTGACCTTGAGCAGCGAACCGTACTGCTGATGACCGCCGTAGGTGTTGGTGCTGAAGCCCGGGTAGGCCTGCCCGACCGTCCACGCGCAGCCTCCCAGCGCGGTTCCGGTCGAGTAGAACGGGTAGAACCGCGCGAGCGTGCCGTCGTCGGTGGGCGGAATGATCGTGCAGCCGGCACCCGTGGCCCCGCTGCAGGTACCCAGGTCCTGCTCGATCCTCGGCAGGTCGGTGTTGAACCCGACCGATGAGTAATTGATGTCGTAGTTCGGTCCGGTCCGCGGGCTCGTGAAGATGGTGGGAGTTGGCCGCGAGCTTGTGCCGTTGGGCCAGTCGCTCAGGTACGACGTGCCGTCATACCCGGTATTTGAACCCAGGCAACCGCCGATCTTGACCAGGCTCGATGCCGAAGCGGGGAAGCAACCCTGGTCCTCGGTATCTGCCGTCTCCTTGCTAGCTCGCAAGCCCTCCTTCCCGACGCACGAGAACGTGCTGGTGTCCACGTTGTCGCAGTAGTCGAAGTGGCCGATCTCCGTGTCAAATGCGACGTTGTAGGTCGCAGCTGCCCAGGGCACGGTGGTCTGGGTGCTGGAGGTCGAGTACATCGGATGGAAGTCGTAGGGGATGTTCTGGCACGCGGTGGACGGG
>Ga0075522_10000725_pt1 | contig 24265 bp, 26 predicted proteins | sample NGEPerA_FD_74796 | JGI IMG/M metagenome (GOLD analysis project Ga0075522, IMG submission 74796) | Arctic peat soil microbial communities from the Barrow Environmental Observatory site, Barrow, Alaska, USA - NGEE PermafrostL2-A | ecosystem: Environmental > Terrestrial > Soil > Wetlands > Peat ...
GGCCCGGTTATACGACGCGGAGGTCCGCATCGTGGTGCTGGGTTGCGGAGGCGGTGTCCTCGACTGTGGGGCTGCCGATGCGTATCTGCCGGTGGGGGCGCAGTCGGCTGCGGGGATGCTGGCCCGGCTGCATTTGTTGACCGCACGCAAGCGCGGGCCGAAGGCGGAGAAGAAGCCGGTCGCGAGCGTGGGCGCGGATGCCGTGAGGAGGGAAGCGTGAATGGCCGTTTCTGGTCTCCGGACGAGGTTGACCTGGTGATGGCGTGCTACGAGTTCACGCCCACCCGCGAACTCGCGGAACTGACGGGACGATCGATGTCGTCGATTTACCGGCTGGCGAACTTGCTGGACCTGCACAAGAGCCCGGAGTGTATCGCCGAGCAGGCGCGAGTGGAGATGCGCCGACCAGACCATGGCGGCCGGCGCTGTCAGTTTCAGAAGGGAATTGTGCCGCACAACAAAGGCAAGAAGATGCCGGCGGGCTGGGCTCCGGGACGGATGCGGGAGACTCAGTTCAAGAAAGGCGAGCGTTCAGGGAAGGCCGCGGAGCACTGGATGGCGATCGGCGCGAAGCGCAAGATCGAGGGCTATCTCTACATCAAGATTTCGGATATTCCGAATGTGCCGTACACGGTTAATTGGAAGCCGATGCATGTGCGGCTCTGGGAAGACAAGCGCGGTCCGGTGCCGGCTGGGCATGTCGTCGTGTTCAAAGACGGCAACAGAGATCGCGTCAAGATTTCGAACCTGCAACTCATTTCGCGCGCGGACCTGATGCGGCGGAATACCATCCACAATTTGCCCGAGCCGCTGAAGGAGCTTATTCGGCTGAACGGCGCAATCAAACGCACCATCACCATGAGGAGGAAGAAAGATGCCGAAGAACAAAATGAGCGACCTGCGCAATCACCTGTTCGAAACGCTCGAAAAGCTGAATGACGAGGACAAGCCGATGGAGATCGAGCGCGCGCTGGCCGTGAGCGCGGTGGCGCAGACGATCATCAACTCCGTCAAAGAAGAGGTGCGCTTTATGCAGGCTACGGGTGAGATCTGCGAGTCTGAGTTCTTCGATAGCCCGGAGGGGCGACTGGCGTCAGTTGAGAGCAATAAAGCGAGAAGGACACTCGGCCGCTAGCAGAGATTGTAGATGTGGACGCGGCGCGAATCGGCGAGGAAGCGGAGCAGCTCGGGCGGCCAGCCGGCGGCGGCGCTGGGTAGGTTGGCGAGGATCGCTTTAGCCATGTGATCGCAAACGAAACCGAGCTGGCCGGGTTTGTAGTTGTAGCCGGAGCGGATGCGTTTTTCCGGACATGCGCAAATGTACGTGTTGAGATCGACGGTCCAGGTGCGGTTACTCACTGCGGTAGTTGGAATCTTGTAAACCGCGTTGGGCAGCGGGAATTGCGGTAGTTCCGTCGAGTATGTCGGCTGCGCGTGGATGCTGGGTTGGTGGCCGGAGCTGAGCTGCTCGACGCCGATGACGCGATCGGCGCGGAGAGTTTTGAAGCGGCCCTGGTGCATGACGCCGAGATATGGCGTGCCGGAGACGTCGCCGAGCTTCAGCAGATCGATGATGCGGTCGCTTTGTTCGTTGTCGCGATCGATGTAGACGATGCGGTAGCTTTCGCGTGGATCGAGCACGCGCGTCCAGTTGACGGTGTCGCTGACGGACTTGCCCCAACCGGTGGCTGTGCGCGGCGCTGGACGTTTGCGGCGGAAGTTTGGAGAGTTCGGCATGGCCGCGATGTTGGCAGAATCGGGGCAAAGTGAGCAAAAGGGCTGACAGATGTGTAACTATTGTCTAAGCTATCAAGACTTTATGAGCGCACCGTCAAAATCCGGTGGCCGGGCCCCCGCACAACGGCGTCAACTGACGCGAGCGCGGAAGAGCTTTCGCTGCGATCTGCGGATTGAGACGTACTCGAAGCTGGAGGAGCTGAAGCGTATCGGGCACGATGGCAGGCCCGAAGCGTTGATCTCGGTGATTGAGCGGCTGGTGGAGTCCGCGGACGAGACGCCGAGTCTGCCGTGGGAGCAAATGGAGGTTTTACGCGGTCCCCGCGATCGCGTTGCCTGCCACAAGAAGTAAGTTTGTACGTGCATGGCTTAAATCGCCTGGAGATGTGGGATTCTGCAATGACCACCTATGTCCAGGCCATCTGTCCAGATCAGCGCACAAAGTACCGACCGCAGCCTCGTTCCGTCCGAGGGTGCGCGCAAAGGATTGACGGCGAATCCTGTGTTACTGCTCTGGCGCAGGTATATCGACAGCGCCGTAGCCGACGCCAAGTGTACAGCGTATGGCTTGCAGACTGACTCAGCCATCATGTCTCGATGGTGGCTGCAAGACCACAGACCAGCCGAAACCGATGCAATGAACTACGAGCGGTCGTTTGAGTGCGCGTGTAAGTGGCTGGACCTGGATGCGGCGACCGAGCGGGAACGGCTGCTCGCGGAGATCGATGCCGAGCTGGACGCCGCGCTGAAGCGGTATGTGAGATCGACGATCCAGTGGCGGCGAGCCGCTGTGCTGACGTGCGCAGGTGTCGCTGTATTGATCGATGGGCAACACCAGCTGCCGCTGGTTAGCCAGCTGGACTACGACCAGGTCGCCGGCGTCGAGCACGGCGATCCGCCGCCTCGGAAGAGCGGCAAGGGCTCGATGCCGCGGCTGCGCCAGACTGCCTGATGCGCCATCGCATTTGACGGCATGCCTATGCCTCACGCATAACTCACACGCCTCACCACGACGCGGCGAGAGGCCTGCGGAGGGGTCTCAGCAGCGCGGAGGGCGAAGGTACTCCCTGGACTTTGCGCGATGCGGGTAACGCGCCACCGCATCGGGAGGCTACTTAATTTTAAAAATGGGCATTTCCGTTTCCGATAGGGGATTTTGAGTGGCTAGCGAGGGTCAATACGAGGCGATGGACGCCGAGACTGTAGCCGGCTTGCTGGGCGTGTCTACGCGGCAAGTCAATAACTACATCAATATGAAGGGTTTACCGTCGCAGGGGTCGGGGAAGCGCCGTACCTTCGTGTGGGCCGAGGTGCGCGAGTGGTATGTGCAGTACCGCATGGACCTGGAAGCGGGTGACGGAAGTGACGGAAGTGAGGACGGCGATTCGGACGATGAGGGTTCCGAAAGCGGCGGAAATAAGAAGGAAGACATCCGCGCCTGGAACCTCCGCAAAACGCGGGCCGATGCAAACCTGAAGGAGCTCGACCTGAGCAAGAAGCGGGCCGAGGTTATAACGGTCGCGGACGCAAAAGTCCGTCTGGACCGAATGATGGGCAACCTGCGATCGAAGCTGCTGGCGATGCCACCGAAGCTGGCTAGCCGACTCGAAGGCGAGAAAGACCGCACAGGCCGCGAGTCGGCGCTGAAGGAAGAGATGGAAAACCTCTGCCGCGAAATCTCCACCGGGGCCGTGGTGGACCTCCCCGTCGACGCCGGCACGCTGGAGGAAGTCTCCGCATCGGCCGAGCGAACGTTTGCCGACGACATTCTGGAGCAATATGCTGCCCTCGAGTAGGGAAGGCCTCGCGGCGTTCGATCGCGTTCTCTACGATGCGTGCGCCCGGGTGCGGCCTCCGGAGAAGCTCGACCCGGCCGAGTGGGCGGACAAGTACGGGATGCTCTCTCCGGAGGGCTCGGCCGAGCCGGGAAAATGGTTTACCTCGAACGCCGAATATCAGCGCGAACCGCTCGCGGTCCTCGGCGATCGCAAATTCCAGACCGTGGTGCTGATGTGGTCGTCGCAGGTCGGCAAAACGCAAATCGGGCTCTTTGGTACGGCCTACTACTCCGAACACGATCCCTGCCCGATCCTCGCCATCCAGCCATCCGAGGACATGGCCAAAGTCCTGGCTAAAGATCGCATCGAGCCCATGATCCGGGACACGCCGGTCTTGCGCGCGATCTTCGGCCGCAACCAGGACACGATGCACAAAGTCATGCCGGGCGGCCATCTGACGATGGGCTGGGCCAGCTCGGCCGCGCAGCTCGCGATGCGGCCGATCCGCTTCGCCTGGACGGACGAAGAGGGCCGCTATGGGCCCAACATCGAAGGCGATGCCGTTGACCAGGTGCGAAAGCGCATGGCCACATTCAAGGGCAATCGCAAGCATCTGCGCACGTCGAGCCCCGCGCTCCGCCGCACCTGCCGCATCACCAAGGCGTTCGAGCAGTCCGATCGGCGCTACTACTTCGTTGCCTGTCCGCAGTGCGGCCACCTCCAGACGCTGCGCTGGGAGCAGATGAAGTGGGTCCGCGCCAGCCAGGAGACAGGGAACTACCAGCTCACCGACTGCTACTACGTCTGCGAATCCAGCGGCTGCGAGATCCGCGAGGAAGACAAGTACTCGATGATCCGCGAGGCCAAGTCGAAGGGCGGCGGCTGGATCGCAGAGAACCCGGGCGGCGGCGACGGCAAAACTGCCGGCTTCCACCTCAATGCGCTTTACAGCACGATCGGCTACACCTGGTCGGAGATCGTCAGCGACTTCCTCAAATGCGAGGGAATTCCCGACAAACTCCAGGTCTTCACCAACACCGTGCTCGCGCTGCCCTGGGACGAGCAGGCCGAAGGCGCGGATCTCGGCGCGGTGCAGAAGCATGCAGAAGAGTATCGGACCCAGGCGCCGACGTGGGTGGTGATGGTGACGTGCGGCGCCGATGTCCAGAAGGACCGCATCGAGGGCACGAAGTGGGGTTGGGGTCTGGAGGAGCAGTCGGGCGTCATCGAGCACCGCATCTTTTACGGCGATCCGCGCAAGCGGCCGGAGGTGTGGCAGGAGTTCGAGATCTGGCGGCGGCAGAAGGTCGAGCACGAAACCGGGCTCATGCTCCACGTCGCCTGCACGTTCGTCGACTCCGGAGACGGCAACTGCACCCAGGCCGTGTATGCCTACACAAAAAAGCATGAGCATCTCGGCGTTCGGGCGTGCAAGGGCAGCTCGCAGAACGGCGCGCCGCTGGTCAACGACGCCAAGCGCGTCGGCAAAATGCGGGCGCTGCTGGTCATCGTTGGAACGTCGACGGCGAAGGACACGATTTATTCGCGGCTCCAGATTGAAGACAAAACCCGCCCGGGTTACATACACTTTCCGAAGCATCCCGATTCGGGCTGCACTCCAGAGTTTTATAAGCATCTAACCGCGGAAGTCCTGGTCACGCGGCAGACCAAGGGCGGAGAGGTCTCGAAATGGGAAAATCCGAACAAACGCAACGAAGCCCTGGATTGCGCGGTGTACGCCTATGCGGCGAAGGAATTTACGCGCGCTCCGATGAAAGAGCTTTCGCGCCGGCTACAGGCCAGGGCCGCGAAGCTCGGGCCGATGGAGCGGCCGGGCGGTCTGGTGTACGAGCTGGCGAAGGTAGCCGTCGCTGTGCAGCCATTGCCATTGTCGGCGTCCTCGCCGGCATCACCCTCGCAGCCAGTCCGTAATTCGGCGAAAAAGCGCAGAAAAGTCTTTCATCGGCCCGGTTCTAGCTGGATTAATGGGAATTAGTTCGGTAAAATCGGCCATGCTGAAAACGCTCGATGTGACGTTCGCAATACACGGAGTCACCTGCGAGCTGTGTCAGCTGACAATTCATCCAGCTATTCCGAGCACTGACGACTTCATGCGAGAGCATGGAACCCATCCGCTTACGTTTGAAGTGACAGTCGCGGGCGTGGAGAACAGTCCATCATTCATGCTGTCCTTCAAAGCTGGCGGAACCCAGCCTCCTGATTTGACCGTTTCGCCGCCTGCCGGCTAACTACTCGGGGTGAGCACCGCCCCCGTTCCCCTGATCCCGAAGAAGAGTTTGCCCGCGGAGCTGCGCGCCGGCGACGCCCACTCGTGGGAAGTGCAGACGGAGCTGGCGGCGGGGACGATGCTCGGTTTCGTTCTCACCGGCGTCATTGCCAACGTCCCCACGCGCATCACCATCCCCGCCGTCGCCGTCGACGCAAACGGGCTGGCGACGTTCACTGTGCCGAGCGCGACCTCGGGAGCGTGGCTGCCCGGCCGGTATGAGTGGGTTTGCTTCGCGACCGACACCAGCAGCCAGCGCACCGAGATCGCCCAGGGCAAGATCCGCATCCTGCCCGACGTCGGCGGCGACGCGCCGGTCGATCCGCGCAGCTACAACCAGAAAGTCCTCGACTCGATCCGCCAGGTGATCGCCGGCAACGCGCTCGACGACGTGATGATATACAAGATCGGCGGTCGCGAGCTGACCAAGATCCCGCGCAAGGACCTGCTGCAACAGGAACTCATCTTTGAGGGCCGCGTCCGCCGCGAGCGCATCCGCCGCGGTGAGTTCGTCCGCACCAACACTGTCGGCATCAAGTTCGGAGGTCGCGGGTGATCGCCCTGATCCTTTTCATGCTTCTTGGCCGTAGATCTGGCGGAAGCTGCGTGATGACCTTGCGAACTATCCCAGGGGCTCGGAACCCGTTCGTTCATGGCAGGAGGTTGCGCTAATGCCGCTCCTCGAACGCCTCGGCAAAGCTACGATCGCATTCTCTCGCGCGTTGAGTCCGGCGCCGCGGAAGCGCACGCTCGGCGATCCGGAGACGTATCCGAACGGGATGCTGTCCGGCGGCGGTGGCGGCGGCTTTGCGGCGGCCAAGATCAACCGGCTGACGATGGACTTTATCGCGTCGTCGCGGTCGGCCGACCAGGACCTCTTCGGCGACAATCGATCGCTCCGCGCCCGGGCGCGCAAACTGGCGCTGGACAATCCGATGGTGCGCAAGTTCCTGGCCATGCTGGTCCAGAATGTGGTCGGGCCGAAGGGCATCCAGATGCGCGGCGCGATCGTGAATCAGAACGGCGCGCCGACAGCAGCCACGAAGCTCATCAACACGCGCATCGAGCAGGCCTGGGCGCAGTGGGGCCGGATGGGGAGCTGCACGGCGTGCGGGCGGTTCTCGTGGGTTGAGTTGCAGCAGATGGCGATCAAAAACTGCGGCCGCGAGGGCGAAAACCTCGCCAAGAAAGTCCTCGGACGCCAGTTCAACCCGTTCGCATTTGCGATCCAGCCGATCGATAACGACCAGCTCGACGACATGATGATGCAGACCAACGGCACCGGCGGCGAGATCCGCATGGGCGTCGAGGTCGACCAGTACCGCAAGCCGCTGGCGTACTGGCTGTGGAGCGGGCATCCGTTCGACATCCTGCCCGGCAACCGCGAGCGCAAGCGCATCCCGGCGTCGGAGATCGTCCACACCGCCGTTTGGGAGCGGCCGGCGCAGACCCGCGGCTATACCTGGCTGGCGGCGTCGATGCTGGCACTTAACCAATACGGCCGTTACGAAGAGGCCGTGATCGTGGCGGCGCGGGCGTCGGCTGCGAAGTTCGGCGTCATCCAGGAGACGGCTGCCGAGGGCTGGGACGGGGACGAGGACGAGGAGGGCGACGATACCAATAGCGACGGCACCGAGATGATGACGGCCAACGCCGGCGAGTTCCTGGAACTCGGGCCAGGCAAGACGCTCAACTTCACCGATCCGCGCTTCCCGACTACCACGCACAAAGAGTTTACGCAGACCATGCTGCGCAACGTCGCGACGGGGCTGCTGGTGAGCTATCCGTCGCTCGGCAACGACCTGGAGGGCGTCAACTTCTCGTCGATCCGTGCGGGATTGCTGGAAGAGCGCGACTGCTGGCGCGTCATCCAGCGCTGGTTCATCGATCATTTCTGTGCGCCGATCTTCCAGGCCTGGCTCGATATGGCGCTGCTGACGGTGCTTTCCGACATCACGTTGACGCCGGAGCAGCGCAGCCAGTTTGAATGGCGTCCGCGCGGCTGGGCGTGGGTTGATCCGCAGAAGGATGCGAATGCGACGGTCCTGCGTTTGGGCAATTTTCTGGACACCTATACCGACGCCCTCGGCGAAAACGGTATGGACTTCGAAGAGACGGCGGACCGCCGCGCCTACGAGCAGAAGTACATAGAGGACCTCCAGGAGCGCTTCGGTCTCAAGAATCCGGTTGTTGTCGGCACGGATCTCGCCGGCGACCAGGGCGGCAAGGGCGTCGCCGCCGACGACGAGGCGGCGGCCGCGGAGGTGGCGGGCGCGAAGAACGGCGCGGAGAGCGACGGCAAGAGCGGCACCGGCTCGAAAGGAAAGGGCAAATGAACGAAGGACGGAAAACACTTAACCCTCTTGACCTCGCGCGCGCGGCCTACCAAGGCTATTGCGAAAGCACAGGCGGCGTCTCTCTCATCTCGGGCTCCAAACTCCCCCCATTCGAAGAGCTTGCTGGTCCTATCCAGGCAGCATGGGTGGACGCCGCCAGCAAGGTTGCATGCATCGCGCTCAATCATGCCAGGGAAATAATCGCGGCTAGTGGGCCGAGTAGCACGAATAGCTGATTTGACACGTTTTCGCCCTCGCCGCGATAACCCTGTCGCGATGTCCGAGCACCCACTGACCACGATGTACTCCGGAGTCCTGCGCGAAATCTCCGCCGCCGAGGCCACCAACCTCGACGAGCGCGGTGTTCCGAAGCACCTCGGACGCCTGGAGCGGAAGGTCCAGCTCTCCGGCTACGACAAGGACACCAACACCGTCACGATGGCGGTGAGCTCGTCGACGCCGGTGCAACGGTATTACGGCACTGAGATTCTGTCGCACGAAGCCGGCGCGATCAACCTCGATCGCCTGAAGGACGGCATCCCGCTGCTGTTCAACCACAATTACGACGCACACCTGGGCCGCTCCACCAGTTACAAGACGGGCGATCCGCTGCACGTCACGTTCCGCCTCGGCACCAACCCGCTGGCGATCGAGAAGGCCGGCGACTTTGAAAGCGGCATCCTGGTCGACGCATCGATCGGCTACACGGTCGAGGAGTGGGAGATCGTCGAGAACGCCAAAACCGGCGAACGCACCTACACCGCGACGAAGTGGACGCTGCTCGAAACCTCCGCCGTAACCGTTCCCGCCGATCCCAGCGTCGGCGTCGGCCGCTCGTCCGATCCCGCTCCCAACATCCGCTCGTTCAGCAGGACCGAAGAGCGTGCCGACGAAGTTCCCGTAGAAGCCGCTGAACCTGCCGCCGCTGACGCGACGCGCTCTCTCACTCCCCCGGCCGAAGAGGCCCCAACCGAAGAAACACCCACTCCCGAAGCACAAAGGACAATCACCATGGAAACTACCGCAACCGTTGACCATGCCGCAGTCGAAGCCACCCGCGTCGCGGGCCTGACGGCTCTGCGGACACAATATCCCCAGCAATTCAGCGAGCCAGCCCTGCGCGCAGCCATCGCCCTGGATACTCCACTGAGCGATGCCAAGCGCATCATCGGCGACAAAATCATCGCGGCCTCCGAGCGCGACAACGTGCCGACGATTGCCGAGGAGCTTTTCAGCGGCATGAGCGAGAGTGAGCGCGGCCGCTACTCCCTTCGCGATGCCTACGCATTTGCGTGCAACCAGCGCAACCCCGGCATGATCCCCAATGTCGATCCGAAGAGCTTTGAAGTCGAAGTCTCCAACGAACTGCGCAAGATCGCCGGGAAGCGTGAAATCTCGGGCCTGGGGGGTGGACTCATCATCCCGAGCGCCAGCACGCGGTTCGCATCGCGCCAGGAGCGCACCATCGCCTTCGGTGGCAACGCCGGTACCTACACCGGCTTCACCACGGTCGAGGCGGATCCCATCGAGCTGCTTCGCTCGAAGGTCTACATCATGGCGCTGGGCGCGCGGTTTATGACCGGGCTCCAGGGCAAGATCCAGATGCCGCGGCAGAGCGCAGCCGCCAGCAGCAACTGGGAGCTGGAAGGCAACGCGGGGTCGAACTCCGATCCGGCGCTCGACGACATCACGATGCAGCCGAACCGGCTCACCATCCAGAACAGCTACTACCGCGACTTCCTCGCACAATCGCGGCTGGCTGTCGATGGCTGGCTTGCGGACGACCGTGACGCTGTTCTCGCGCGTGCGCTGAACGGGGCGTCTATCGCCGGTTCGGGCACGGCTCCCGTTCCGACCGGCCTGCTCAACCGCAGTGGTCTCGCGGCTGTGCTCTCCGGCACCACTCGCGCGACCAACGGCACCGTCACAGCGGGCCTGGGCGGCGTTCCGCTGACCTACGTCGACGTGAACGCGATGGAATCCACGATCGCCACCGCGAATGGCGACATCGGCACGATGCGCTGGCTCGGAACTCCGAAGGTCCGTGCGGCTTCGCGCAGCATCCCGAAGACGCCCGGAACGGCCACGGACTTCATCATGCCCGATTCCGTCGTCGGCGCCAACGGCCTCCAGACCGCCTTCCTGGGTTACCAGGGAATCTTCACATCGGACCCGGTGTTGACCGGCTTTACGGCGAACAGCATTACCGGTTGCCATGCGCTGATCCTCGGCGTGTGGGACCAGATGCTGATCGGCGACTGGGGCTTGTCGGAGCTCGTCGTCGACAACGTCACCGGCGCGGCCTCGGCGAAGGTCATCATCACCGAGCATGCGTTCTACGACTGCAACGTTCGTCACCTGCCTTCGTTCTGCGTTTGCGAATCGATCCTGCCCAGCTAAGTTCCTAAACCGAAGGGGACGGGCGCAACAATCCCGTCCCCGCAAACTTCTGAAGACCTTTCGCTCGAGGAGAGCCAAATATGTCGAAACTCATCACTCTCGCCACTCTTTCCGCCGGCTATGAGGCGCGCTATCCGTCCTCCGGCGTCCTCGAATCGGTCAGCGCCGCCGCCGGCAAGGGCAACGGCAAGCTCGCCGCCGTCGAGGCAGCCGCGTTCCGTCCGTTCGCCGCTGTCGGTGGAACCAAGGTCATCAAGGCCACCGAACACTTCAAGGTCGCCGGGCAGGTCATCACCGCCGGCAACCTGGTCGAAGTCTCTGAGCGCGACGCCGCACGCATCATCGGCTACGGCCGCGCCGTCGAGGCCACTCCCGCGGAGATCGCGGCTGCCAAGGAAGACGCCTAAGCCGTGACCGGCGAGCGCGATCTGCGGGCGTTCTGCAGGCCTCCGATGGGGGTCTGCGTCACGTTCAATGGCGTGTCCGCCTATCCGGACGGCGAGCCGGTGCGCGGGCTGTTCGATCGGCCGATGCAGTTCAAGCTCCAGGGCGAAGGCATCGGCGGCGCGCAGGTTGCGCTTCCGGAGCTGCGGTTGCCGTTCAACGCTTTCGATCCAATGCCCGATGTCGGCGACGCAGTCACGGTCGACGGCGCCGGGTACACCGTTTATCCACCTACCGCCGAGGACGATGGCGCGTTCGTCTGCTACGAGCTGAAGGCCGCATGAACAGCATCCAGAGCCAGATCCTCGACGCGGTTGTCGCCACACTCGGCGGCGAGGCGGCTTCTGTGTATCGCTGCCGGTTCACGCCGTTCTCGGCCGCGGAGCTGGTGATCGGCGCCGACAACGTGCTGCCCGACGACGAGCAGCCCGAGCTGGGGACGACGGACGATACGGACCTACGGCACCGGTTCTTTATCCGCCACACGTTCCAGGCGAAGGACCAGGTCGATATCGCCGTCGACGCCCGCTATGTGCGCGCGTACAAACTTCTTCTCGCCGACCAGACGCTCGGCGGCCTGGTGCGGTGGACGCAATACGTCGGCCGCAAATGGGAGTTCGAAAAGGGCGAGCTGGATACCGCCGCGCTCGTCGTCACCTATGAAGTTCAGTTCAGCACCAACCGGAGCGATCCCAGCACGCCCGGACTTTGAGAGGAGTCACCATGAAAGCCAAGATTCTCGATTTCAACGCCCTCGCCGCATTCGCGCTCACCGCCGCGACCACGATCAACCTGCAGGCCAACGCCGAAGGCGAACAGCGCGAGGTAACCGGCGAAGAAATACTGGCGTCGGTTCTCGCTTGCGGCGGCACGGCCACGGACGTCGAGTACGACGACGAAGGCAAGATCGTCGCGCTGAAGGCGACAGGCTCGCGCCCGATCTTAGACGACGAGGACGAAGGCGACGAGCGCGGCGAGGTCCTCTCTTCGGTCGAGGCCTCGGCGCTGCCAAAAAAGTTAACGGGTGACCTGGCGCAGACCAGCGTCGGCACGGACCTGACGATCACCGGCTCGACCACTACCGGCAGCGCCGTCATCACCAGCCCGTCGAGCACGACCGGGATCGCCGTCGGCAATCCGGTTTCCGGCGCCGGTATCCCGGTCGCGACAACGATCACGATCCTGAGCCCGTTGACGATGTCTGCTAACGCGACGGCCACGGCGAGCGGCATCACCATCACGGTCGAGGCCGAGGTGCAGGTGATCGGCCTGGCGGAGTGGACGCTGGACTGGAAGCGCAAGACGGCCGAGGCGACCACCACGGACGACTCGGCGTATGAGTCTTCGCTGGGATCGACGGCGAGCTGGTCGGCGAAGGCCAAGTATATGTTCCTGGTCGGCGACACGTCGCAGGGCGCGGCGATCACCGCGGCGATCACCTCCGCGCAGGCGCCGCAGGTCTGGAACTTCTTCCCCGATGTCACGGTCGGCCACCCGGCTTACAGCGGTTACGCCTTCATCGACGGCATCACAATCTCCGCCGGTACGGGCAAGATCGTCGGCCTGGATGTCTCGCTCAAGGGCACGGGACCACTGACGGTAGCAACGCAGCTTGCGTCCGTGGCGCAGCCCAACACCGTCACCGGCCAGCAGGCTGAGGACTAATTCGGACAGAAGGAGATCGCGGAGAATCGCCAGAGCCAGCAGCGCCGCCTTCGGGCGGCGTTGCTGTTTTTGACGGCTTTGCGCCCCCGGGCATAGATACTGCTCATGGAACTCACACCGCAACGCGGCGCCATCGCCATCCAACTCGACCGTCCACGCGTTCTTTTCTTCGACATGAACGCCACCTGGCTGCTGATCCAGAAATACGGCCACAGCTTCATTCCGGAGCTTTACACGCTCACCGGCGAAATCACCGACGATCCCAGATCGCGGTCGCTCCAACTGAAGAGCATGGACGCGCTGGCTTACTTTCTGTGGGCGGGCCTGCAGGCCGACGCGAAACAGCACGGCGAAGAGTTCACGCTGGAGCAGGCGACCGAGCAGCTCCGGCCGTTCACATATACGAAGATCTTCAACGCCGTGGTTGTGGCCCTGGTTGGCGGGACGCTGACGCCGGCGGCGCCGGGAAAAACGGAAGCGGAGCCGGCAAGGCCAGCCCGCCCCGCGACGAAGGGACCAGGCCCGACACGGGTTTCGACTTCCTTGAAGCGCAGCGCTGGGCCCTCGGGGTCGCGGGCTGGTCGCAGGAACACTTCTGGAAGTCCACACCGCGGGAGCTAAACCTCGCGCGCCAGGGCCGCGCGGCCGACAACGATCGCAGACGGCGCGACCAGGCGCACTGGATGAGTCTGCTGCTCTCCGCGCAGAGCGGAGAAGTGGTGACGCCGGCGCAACTGCTCGGCGAAGGCGAAGAAGAGCAGGCAGCGCGTCTGGACCAGGCGGAGAAGGATGCAGAAGTGCTGACGCAAAAGATGATTGCAGCGGGGATCGCATAAATGGCTGGACGCGGGATTGTCATCAAGATCGAGGGCGACGGCGAGAGCGCAAAGCGCGCGCTGGAGATGGTCCGTGAGCAGATGGCCATGACCGCCGGGGAAGCAAAGCACTCTGGCGGCGAGATTGAGGGAGCAATGGAGCGCGTCAAGCGGTCCCTCGAATATGTCGGCGCGTACATGGCATTTCGTGAAGTACTCGGCGCCATAAAAGAGACGATCGGCGGAACAATTGAGTTGGGTGTGGAGATAGGACACCTCTCCAAACAGACCGGAATCAGCACAGAAAATCTGTCCGTCCTGAAGTATGCGGCCGACACAACGGGCGTCAGCTTCGAACTTTTGCAAAAGGGCTTCAAAAAGCTCTCCACGGAGTTGGCTGAGTACAACGGCGGGAGCAAGGAAGCCAAGAAGGCTTTCGACGAGCTCGGAATCAGCCAGAAGGAGCTGAAGGCTACGGGCGGCGACCTATGGCAAGTCTTCGAGCTCATTACAAACAAAATGGCTAAGATGCCCGAGGGGTATGCCAAGAACGATGCGGCTTCCAAGCTGCTCGGAAAATCTGGAACGCAGCTCATCGCCATGATGGAGGAACTCGGAGTCTCAATGGCAGACATCCGTGCCGAGGCTACAGCCCTGGGCGTCGTGCTCGATGAGGCCGGTGTTAAAAAGCTCGAGGATACGCACAAAGCGGTTGAACAAATGAAGTCCGCCTGGCACGGTTTGGCGTTTGAGCTTACTAACGCCGTAAGTCCTGCTCTCAAGCAGGCGGCGGAGGACATGACTGACCTATTGAAAGATTTAAGGACCGACCCAAAGAATACTTTTATGGGACTCATCGGAGGCGGCCTCGCTGGCCTAGGCCTGGGTAATCTCGGCACCGACATCATGATGAAGGCGGCCGCCGGGATTGCGAACAGCCAAAAGCCTGCTACACCTTCCGACGGCTTCAAAACGGACAAGCCGCGCACGCAGCCGTTCGATCCACACGTCACAGGCGCAACCAAGAGCGACGACGCGCTGCTGCGCGCGGCCGCTGAACTTCAGGACGCGATGGCGACCCAGAGCGCGGCGATGATGAAGAGCGCCACCGGCGACATCATGGCGATCATCGACGCCAAGCACAAGCTGATGGAGATGTCTGACGAAGCCTATTACGCGAAGAAGCTCACGTTGGAACAGGCGGCGCTGAAAGCCGAGGAAGACGCCCTCTGGAAGCAAATCGCGACCATGCAGGCCCTGGAGAAGAAGCAGCACAACGACAAAACTCTGAAGCGCGGCAAGGATGGCAAGTCGGCCGAAGAGGTCCAGACGCAGGCGAGGTTGCTGGCGCTGTCAACGCAGCTCGTCGAGAGCGAGAGTAAGTCTGCACGCCTCGACACAGCCGCCGGCGCGGCCACCCAGGAGCGCGCGCAACAGGTGAAGCTGGCGACGGCGAAGATCGCGGCGAAGCTTGAGGAGGAGACGAATACGACCATCACCGCGCGGCTGGCGCTGATGCGGATGGAAAACGACCTGGAGTTGCAGAAGATCGCGATGTCGGCCGGGAAGGACTCTCCGGAGTATCGCCAGCAGCAGGCGCTCGAGGGCGTGATGGAGGCCAAGTCGCGGATCGCCGATGTCGATCGCCAGATCCGCGAGAGCGAGGAAAACAACACGCGCGCCGTGAAGGAGCTGGCCGACGCGGCCGCGAAAGACCCACGGTTCAAAGACGCGGCGAGGTCGCAGATCAACGCGCTGAACAAGGCCGAGGCGGACAGCATCCGGACGCTGGTCGCGCAGTACGACGCGCTGGCGCAGGAGCTCGGCGGCCCGTTCCTCGAAACGGCGAAGAACCTGCACGCCGAGCTGGACAAGCTGAACACTCCCGACAAAAAGGACGATGCGGCCTTTGCAAAGACGCTGGCCGAGGGCGTGGAGAGCCTCGGCAACCGCATCGCCGAGTCGAGTACGAAAGGCAAGCGCGCGTTTCACGACATGGCGGTAAGTATCGGCGACGATGCTCTGAAGCTGGCGTTGAAGCTGGCCGAAGACAAATGGCTGACTCCGCTGCTGGAGGGCGCGATGGGCGGCGTCAGCGGCGGTGGGAGCGCACCGGGGTCCATCACGAACTTTCTGCCGCACTTTGCGGATGGAACGAACAATATGGGCGGCGGCCCAGCTTTGGTTGGAGAAAACGGACCTGAGTTATGGCAGCCACCGGCGAAAGGCGGCAGCGTGGCCACGGCCGCGACTTTGACCAAGCTGGCCGAGACGGGCGGCGGCGGTGGCCGCGCGCCGAACATTACGACCAACGTCTTCAACCAAACTTCGACCCCCGTCACGGCGCAGCCGGCGACGGTGAGCTACGACAGCGAACTCAACCAGCACATCGTCAGCGTCATCCTCCAGGACCATGCCAACGGCGGACCGACACGCGCGCTGACCGGCGGTTGATTTGCCAGAAAGTCCTTCGCCGCCGCATACATTCGAGGTGAAGAATCGAAAGCATCCCAACAGAATTCCCTTTGAAGGCTGCCTGACGAAGCTCGATGTCGCCAGCGATCGCGCGCCCTTCGGCGCCCGCGGGCACCGCGTCATCCTCACCTGGGACGCGGCCAACGACGCGCTCGATTCGTTGCTGGGCATGGCCGTCGGCTTCAAGGCCGAGTGGGACGGCCACGACAATCGACGCAAATGCGGCGTGATCGAGGAGGCGTGGATCGAGAACGACGAGCTGCTGGTCAGCGGCTATCTTTACGGTAAAGACTTTCCCGAGGTCATCGCCCACATGCAGCGCCCCGACGTGGAGCTGGGGATGAGCTACGAGATGATCGACGCCCGCGTCCAGGACATGCGCGCGGAGCTGTGGACGCTGACGGCGGTGACGTTTACCGGAGCGGCGATTCTGATGCGCGACAAGGCGGCGTACCGCAGCACCAGCGTCAACCTGGCCGCCGCGGCCGCGTCGCAGGAGTTTACCGGGGCGCTGGCGTTCTTCGACGGCGGCCGCGTGCAGCTCGCCGAACGGCAGCCCGGCAGAATGCACCGCTGGTACGACCGGCTCAGAAACGGACGCGGAAGCCACTAGATTATGAGGAGGTATCAAATGAAGATGCAATTAGGCACCACGGTCAGGGACCAAATTACCGGCTTTTTGGGCGTTGTCACGGGCCGCGCGGAATACATCACGGGCTGCAATCAGGCTCTCGTCGCACCGCCGGTGGATGCAGCGGGGAAGTCTGTCGCTTCGGAATGGTTTGACGAACAGCGCCTCGTGCTGGTTCCGGAATATGGAACCGTGACGCTCGACAACGGAAAGACGCCCGGCTGCGACAAAGCCGCTCCGAAACGCTAGAAACGGACGCGAAAACCGCTCTTGAGCGCGTTGCCGACGAGGACCTCGGCGGCGGCGCGGTCGAAGTTCTTGTCCAGATTTGTGTCGAGCGCCCTCTGCACCAGGTCTTCCATCGGGAAGCGCGGCTTGATGTGTGCTTCGCGGACCAGCGTGTACCAGGGCTCGGCGTCCTGGCTGCCGCCTTTGTAGCCCATGCCGCCGTGTCGGACGAAGATGCACAGCGTGCCGGACTTGGTGTGCTGCACGAACGCGACGAAGTCGGAGCTGCCGAGCTTGCGCAGCGTGGCTTTGCCGATGACACGGTGGACCGTGCCGCGCGCTCCGGCCGAGAAGCTGCCGGCGAACTGCTGGCCGATGTCCGCGCCGGTGGGGAGCAGGGCTTTGGGGCGCAGGTTGTCGGGGATCGGGCGGTTCTGCGGCGCGTACTTGAACAGGTAGCGCGTCGGGATCGCCAGGAAGCGGTGTCCGGCGACGGGTACTTTCTCGCCGCCCTGGTCCTGACGGGGCAGGTAATCGGGCGCGCCGGTCTTGTGGTTGGAGGTGTCGGTGTAAACCTCGGAGAACTGGGTGTCTTTTTTGGCGGGTGTGATCTTCGTGTTGCGCACAGTCCAGTCGTTGCGCAGCTTGAAGACGGATTTCTCGCCGGCGCGCGCGGCTTGCTGGCCGCTCTGCGCCTGCATGGTGAGGAAGCGGGCGATGGTGAACGGGAGGTCGTCGGCGAGGAGCTTGTCGACGCCGGCGAGCGGGACGCTGATGTCACAGATAAGCGTCAGCAAGTGCGTTCTCTAAAGTCCGAATGTCTTCAAGGGTGATCCCATCGCGATGCTCGTCACACGGCAAATCTACCCATTCCTTCATTTCGCGGCCTTCCGCGCCGTCAGCAAACTGTTTCATCCGCTTGCAACGGGGACATGTTAGCCGCGTAATCCCAATGAGCCTCGACATGCACCGAGTCTGACCGATTTGCCGAAAAGAGGCAAGGTGCCCGATAACCCTGCGGTGGATTTCCCGCAGCTATCTCGCAAGCCGGCGCTGAAGACGCGCACGCAAACCATCGACCCGACGCTCCGCGACTCCATGGAGAACGGCATGGAGACGACGCGCGCCAAGTTCACGCGAGTGCGGCGGCAATGGTCGGTCGCGATCGACTTTCTCACGCCGGCCGACGTGGCCATCCTCGAAAACTTCGTGGTCAAGCAGGCGGTCTACGGCGCGAACATCTTCCTTTTCCCCGACCAGCGAGACCCGCGCAACCCGGTCTGGTACAAGGTGCGGTTCGCGACCATCCCCAGCTTTTCCGACGCGGGCAACGTCGAGGGCGAGTTCCGCCAGAACTGCACCTTTGAAATTCGGGAGGTGTGATGCCGACTCCCGCGCCGCTTTTCCACATCCTCAGCGTTGTCGCGAACATCGAGCGCCACAAGATCGCCAGCGGCGAGCCCTGGCTGCTGCTGCTGGACCTGGAGTGGCCCGGGGACGGGCTGCCGTCGACGGCGGGCGCGACGGCCGTGCAAACGCACATCCGGTTAGTGCGCGACCTCGATCCGATCACGTTCGATGCCGGCGACGGGCTGGGTCCACAGGTTTATGAGCCGTTCAATTTCAACCTGGGCGATCTGACCGTCGGCAACAACGGCGCGGTGCCCGACTGCATAATCCAGGCCTCGAACGTTTTGCGGGCGCTGCAGGGGATCATCGAGCAGTATGCCGGGGTGGTCGGCGCGAACGTTTATCTTTACGTCCTCAACGCCACAAACCCCGCCGGCGAGCCGGACCTGTCGCTGGCGTTCACGGTCAAGAAGACCGACTCCGACGCCAAGCTGGTGAATTTCACGCTGGGCGCGAGTTCTCCGCTGCGGCGGCTGTTTCCGATCCATCTATACCGTCCTAATTTTTGCGGATACCAGTACAACTCTCCGGCGCTGCAGGCGGCGACGGCCGCGGCGATCGCCGCGGGCACGCCGCTGAAAGACCCTCCGGGGATCCAGTGCGGGTATATCGGGCCGCTGACGAGCTGCACGAAGACGATCGACGGGCCCAACGGCTGCCTGGTGCATTTTCCGACCAGCCCGATGCGCGGTCTGTTCTTCCCCGGCATTGACTCGAACGGCGCCGCCGTCGCGGGGGTGTCGTGAGCATGAGCCCTGAGCAATGGACAGCGGCTCTTGAGGCCAATGGGTGGAAGAAATACCGCGGTTCGATGACAACGTGGGTTGCGCCGAATGGCCTCCTCTTTCGTGGACCGTGGCAGGCCTACGACATCATGCAGCGCGCTAAGGCCTCCGGAATAGACATGACGAAGCCGCTAGAGGTCGACCTATGATTCCTGCACGCATCTACGCGGACCTGGTCGGCAAGCCGTTTGCCGAGGGTGGGCGCGGTCCGGCGTTCGACTGCGTTGGCCTGGCTGTCGAGTTTCAGCGGCGGCGGGGTATCGGCACGCCGATGTATTTGTCGGACGAGGCGGAGCTGCACCGTCAGATTGCCGCCGGTGGCGCGCTGGACGACTGCCATCGCCTGGATGCGGCCGAGCCGGGTTGCTATGTGCTGCTGCGGAGCTTTGAGGAGGGCGAGCGCCACATCGGCGTGATGGTCGACCCGTACCGGATGCTGCACAGCCGACGCGAGGTCGGCTCGGTGCTTGAGGTGCTTTCGCGGTCGGTGTGGGCGCGGCGGGTGATCGGCTTCTATCGTGCGGAGGTTGCCGCGTGAAACTGCGAATCATCCGCGTCACCAACCCTCTAGCGCCGTCTGTCGGTCGCGAGATTCGGGAAGAGGATCACGAATACGTCGACCTTGCGGACGTCGTCGAGGAACAGTTTCAGAACGAGCCAGCCGGGGATACGGAAGATCGCGAAGCCTTCGACGCCGCATTCGAGGTCTGGGCAGAAAGCGTCACGGTCTCGCTCAACGGCCACGTCTGGGAGCGGTCGCTGTGGGACGAGGTCACGCCTCGCGACGGCGATTGCATCGTCATCTCGCCGCGGGTCGGCAACTCGGGTTGGGCGAAGGGCCTGGCGGCGCTTGCGATCATCGTCGCCTCGGTAGCGACGGCTGGATTGGGAGCCTCCGCCTTCGTCGGCTTTGGATTATCGCTCGGACTTACCGGGGCGCAGACCGCGGCCGTCCTGGCGGGCGCCGTCGCGATCGGCGGCAACATGCTGGTCTCGGCGATCGGCAGCCTGCTGGCGCCGGCGCAGAAGTCGCAGACGCCCAGCTACGCCTTCGACGGGCCGCATTCGCTGGCGCAGAGCGGCACCGTCATCCCCAAGGGCTATGGAACGTTTGTCTCCGGCGGCAACATTGTCAGCAGCTTCGTCGATGTCGAGGGGAACGATCAGTACATCAACGTGCTGGTCTGCTACGGCTGGGGCCCGGCGCGGTCGATCGGGCAGATCCAGATCAACGGCAAGGGCGTCGACACCTACCAGAACGTGCAGTATTACACGCGGCTGGGCGCGAACAATCAGGCGGTCTTGCCGAACTTCAATCGCGTGGTCAACGGCTATCCACAGCAGACGGAGTGTCTCGCCAACGTGCCGGTGGTTGTGCCTGGTACCGGTGATCTGACGCAGATTCTCCAGGTCGACGTGCAGTTCCCGGGCGGCGTTTTCTACCAGACGGCCGACGGCAACACCATCGCCGCCGTGATCACCTACCAGGTGCAGTACCGACTCTCCGGCACGCTCGAATGGCTGTCGGTGTTGCAGCCGCTGACGACGTCCGACGTGGTGAGCTACGACCCGATCACCGGCGATCCGCTGGAGCCGCACGACTGGTGCGTGGTCGCGACCGACATGCCGCCGAACAGCGGCGTGGTTTACGCGCTCGATAACGGGCCGCACAACCCTGGCGATCCGTGGACCGGCACGATGACGGTGACCACCTACCAGCCCAACGGCAACCACGCCGACTACACGCGATCATTCCAGGGCGAGTGGCAGCGGACGAATCCGTTGATCAACCAGGTGCTGGTGCTGACCTGGACGGATGGCTTCATCGACTATGTGAACGCCACCACGCAGACCTGCTACAACCGCACCACGATCTACGGTCTCGCGCCAGGCAAATATGACGTTCAGATTACGAAATATGGCAGTGCGCGGATCCACCTCGATGTGGCGCCGGGCGACAACTTCGCGCCCAACATTGGGCAGGACATGTGGGTGCATTCGGTCAACGAGATCTCGCTGCTCGATCTCCAGTATCCCAACATGATCCTGATCGGGATGCGGGCGCTGGCCACCAGCCAGCTTTCGGGCTCCGACCTGAACATTACGGCCGCGATCACCTACGGGCTCCGGACCAAAGACAACAACATCCTGCCGACGGCGTTGCAAGCCTACGAAGAAGACAACCCGGCGTGCGTCGCCGCGGACATGATGCTCGACGGGCTTTACGGCGGCGGCCAGTATCCGGGCGTGAACACGGCCAACATCGATCGCTACATCGATGAGTGGGTGAACTGGGCGGACCTGTGCGACGAGCTGGTCGACGACGGCAACGGCGGGAGCATCCGGCGGGCGATCTTCAACGGCGTTTTCGATAACGAAAGCGACCTCTGGAGCCAGGTCAACGTGGTCGGCCAGATGTCGCGGGCGCAGCTCGTGCAGATCGGCCGCGACTACGGTGTATTCCTCGACCATCCGGACACGCCGGTCCAGATATTTTCGATGGGCAACATCGTCGCCGACTCGTTTACGGAGACGTGGCTGGAGCTGGACGCGCGCGCCAACCAGGTCGAGGTCGAGTTTGCGGACGCGACCCGGAACTATCGGCAGGACAACCCGATCGCATACATGGACCCGGCGAACCAGGACGCCGGCGTCGCGGTCAAGAACGTCCGCATCAATGCGAAGGGCGTCACATCGCCGGCGCAGGCCTGGCACCTGGCGCGCTACCGCGAGCGGTCGAACCAATACCTGCTGCGGTCGGGATCGTTCAGTTGCGATGTGGACGCGATCGCGTGCCGGCAGGGGAACCTGGTCATCCTGCAACACGATGTGCCGCAGTGGGGGATCGGCGGCCGCACGATGCCGGGCTCGACGGCCAGCTCGGTTGTGCTGGACCGCGTCGACGCCGACTTCGGTTCGGGGAGCTACAGCGTCATCGTGCTGCATCCCGCGCTGCTGCGCTACTCCGGCGGTGTGGCCGCCGTGGAGCGGATAAGCGACGGAACCGGGACGATCCTCGGCTATCAGCTCACCCTTTCGAGCTTCGACAATTTGCAGCGCGTCACGCGCGCGGTCCTGACGCCGACGCGCGACCCCATCAAGGGCCCCTTTGATTGCCGCATCACCAGCTCGTCCGCGGGCACGGTGCTGGTTCAACCTCCGGCCGGCTACGCGCCGGGAGCGGAGACGACATTCGAGCTGTGGGACACGGACGTGCTCGAAACCTGCCCGGTGAGCGCGGTGACGATGGCCAACGGCGTCCAGACGCTGACGCTGAGCACGCCGCTGTCGCAGGCGCCGGCGGATTATTCGGCTTACTTCTACGGCCCGACCGGGTCGCAGAAGATCGTGCGCGTAACGACGATCCGCAAGCAGACCGACTTCAAGGCGAAGATCGAATGGATCGATTACAGCGCCGATCTTTACATCGACGGCACGCCCACGATCGGCGAGACCTCGGCCCTGACGGCAACGAATCCCGGCGTCACGTCGCTGACGGGCGATGAAGTGTTCAAGCTCGTCACCGGGACGAATGTGCCGTTTATCCACCTCGCGTGGAAGCGGGGTCCGGGCACGGTCGGCGTTGCGATTTACATGACAATCGTCACTTCGGGGTTGAGCGTCAGCAACGCTCTGCCGGTGATGATTGCGCGGCTGACCAACTATCCGACCAGCTACTCGCTACAAGCGCCGATCGGGCAGACCATGATCTTCACTGTCGTCGGCTTCGACGTGAATGACAACTATGCAGGTTTCAAGACGGCGCCGAGCGTGACGATCACTCCGGCCGGAGTTACGGCCAACCTGCTACTGGGCTCGAGCTTCCAGTCCGGCTTCGCATTTTGGAGCATCACGCCGCGCGCCGGCGACACCTTCGTCCCGAGCTTCGCCGACGATGGGGAAGCTGTGTACACCGTTGCCGGCAGCGCTCTGACGGCCGTGCAGCAGCTTTGCTTCCAGGTTGTGCCGCAGGCATCGTGGGCAGTCGGCGATCCGCTGATGCTCTCCGGCTACGTCGAAGACACCTGCACCGACATCACGTACCCGAACGCCGGCGACGTCATCCTGACGCTGAGCTTCCAGGATGCGAGCAGCTCGGTCCTCGGCACGGCGACCGTGTCCGCTCCGCTCAGCGGCGTCACGCCTACGCTGACGCGGTTCAACACCGCGGTCACCGACATCCCATCCGGCACCCTCTTCGTCACGGTGACCGTCTCGCTCGGCGGCAGCGGCCTGAGCCTGCCCGTCGGCTCGACGGTGACGATCAGCCACTTTTTGCTGGAGGTGACCTCCAGCGGCCAGACCAATCCGAGCGCCTGGGCGGACCGCGACGCGCTGGGCAACATCCTGGACATCTTCACTACCGGCTCGAGTACCGGGCTGCGGGTGCAGGGATCGCTGCTGCCGAGCTTTACCGGCACCATAGGTTTCACGTTCACGGCTGCCGTGGCGACGCTCGCCTGGTCCAGCCTCGTCATCCTGTGGCCGGATGGCGCGTTCACATATGTTCAGGACGGCTCGACCTTCTTCGTTGGACTCGCGGCCTCGACGACGTACTACGCTTTCCTTTACTTCGATATCATCCTCGGCGGCGTTCATTTGGCGACTCCCACAACGCCGATCGGATCGCCGGCGGAACTGAGCGCGTCCTACGACACTTTCGCCGACGCAGCGTGTAAACAGGATGGCAGGGTCGCGCTGGTGCCGGGCGGTCTCAGCTTCACGACAGCAGCGTCCGGGGGATCAGGCGGCGGGTCCGGCGGCGGTGGCCTAGATCCCATCACATGCACAGTCCGCGGCACCGTGCTCCAGACGCCGGAAGGCGCGGTTGGCAACGAGGAGATCAAGCAGCGCTTCGACGCCGGCGAGGACGTTTACCTCTCCGCGCGCACCGGGCCGGAGCGGATCGTCAGCGCGTTCTGGGCGCCGGTCGAGTCCAGCTACTGGATCGAGGTCGAAGGCTTTGCCGGTCTCGGCGCGTCGGAGTCGATGACCCTGAAGCCCGAGGGCGAAGGGCACCGCTGGTGCTCGCGGATCGCCGACGGCACGCGCGTGGAAACGGTGGACGGCTACCGCTCGATGACGAAGACGCGGGTGGATGGCGCCGCCGAAGTGTTGTGCATCGAGCTGGCCGGCCCGTCGCACGAATACCTGGCCGTCGATGGCGTCTGGACCCACAACCTCCAAAAGCGGGCCTAACGTTCGGGCCGCTTTTGACCGATTCGCGGCAGTGCGGCTATCACTGCGTCATGCCATCGATCCCCGCCGGCTTCA
>Ga0075522_10000726_pt1 | contig 24208 bp, 19 predicted proteins | sample NGEPerA_FD_74796 | JGI IMG/M metagenome (GOLD analysis project Ga0075522, IMG submission 74796) | Arctic peat soil microbial communities from the Barrow Environmental Observatory site, Barrow, Alaska, USA - NGEE PermafrostL2-A | ecosystem: Environmental > Terrestrial > Soil > Wetlands > Peat ...
GTAATATGCACCTGTGCCGCTTCGGCGCGGTTGCGCCCAGGCATGTACTTGGATTGAAGCTAGTGTTCGGCGCCGAGTAGACCGGTGAGCAGCGAGCTGGGGCACGTCGTGACGGCCTTACATTAATTGAGGAGAGCAAGGCGATGGATGAGCTGCGTATCGATGAAATCGTCCGGGGACTGCTTGCAAAACTGCCGCAGGCCGCCCGGCACATGCAGGCAGATCTGGAAGAGAACTTTCGTGCGGTACTGCGCAGCAGTCTCAGCCGCCTAGATCTTGTCAGCCGCGACGAGTTCGACGTACAGACGAAAGTGCTCGAACGCACCCGCACGCGCCTGGAAGCACTCGAAGCGCGCGTGAAGGAACTCGAACCTTGAAGCTTCTCTTACGGCCGGCTTATTTCGCCATGTCGACCATGTGATCGACGGCTGCTTTAATCAAGTCATCCGGCAGGTCAACCCGCCCCCCTTTGGGGGGCATGACGCCTGCTGTACCCTGAAATCCCTGCAATGCGTGCTGGTACAGCACATCCTTGCCCTTCGCGATGCGCGGCGCCCACGCGGCGTGATCACCCGCCTTGGGTGCGCCAGCGAGACCGGTGCCGTGACACGCGCTGCAGGTCTGCTGAAACACTGCCGCGCCATCCTTCGGGATTGCAGCCGTACTGCCGGTGGCCGCGGCGCCCGCGTCGGGCTTAATCGCAAGCTGCGAGTTGTCAGCCCCGGCGACTGCCTCGTGCGAGAAAGGCTGGATGCGTCCGTTTACGCTCTTCAGGTATTGCGCCTCGACCAGCACCGTCTGCTCCTGGGTATGGCTTGCAACATTACGTGCCAGGACGAAGATCGCAATCACAATTGCCGCCAGCACCCCGATGACGAGACTGAAAATGTTTATGAAGTGTGTGTCTTGTTTCGTTTGTGTGGTCACGATGTCATCCGCGCGGAATCACGAAGGCGGTGCAGTATAAGGGCTAAAGTGGCGGCTCTGGAAATTGTGCCAATAGCGGCTAGACGCAGCCTCGATCGGATAAACTTTCATACGACGCGCCCGTAGCTCAGCTGGATAGAGTATTGGCCTCCGAAGCCAAGGGTCGTGGGTTCGAATCCCGCCGGGCGCGCCAATTTCTAAGAAAATCCTAGACTTAGTCTTCTCGGTGCGAGCCGATTTCTCTTGTGCCCACTGGGTCAAGCCACCGGCAGTACTGTTGCGAAGGACCCAGATCCCTTCTCGCCCAGCTATCGACCCAGCAACGCAGGATAACTCCACGATGCCTTGTCCGGTCTGCGGGGCGAAGCACAAAGCGCTCGTGAACGGCAGGGCATCGGGTCTTACGATTTACCGCCTCGAAGCGTTCGGTGCGCGGACCGTGCAAAACTCGCGCAGTTCGTTTTCGGCCGTTGTGCCTGCACCTGTACGCGACCGGCCTATGCCGCGGCCTCGGCGGCGCGGTTCAGCGAAAGGCGGCGGCCTGCTCGCGGCAGCCAGCATGCAGCGAATTGCATCGCGAATGAATTTCGTCGCGTCGCCGTAGGCGCCATTGAGATCTGTCAGTCGCAATGGATCATCGCTCGACGTGCCTGCTCTGCCGCGAGCCTGTCCGCGCAACCCATCAACCTGCTTAGAAAGAGAAGTAGAGGTTCCAGCCTCCCGGTCGCGTTTCAAACCTGCACGCTTGGGCGTACCGATTTGCACCACGAACTGATGGCTGTAAGGCCATCGCCAGATATAGGCTCATTCAATTATCGCGTAATTTGCTATCACCATCAGATTCAGAGGGTGACCCTTCGGCTTTTCCGTCCCTAACTTGACTACGCCTGTGCGGCCGCGGCCGGCAGGAAACGGACGTTTCGAATGCAGCATGTCAAAGGAGTGAGCCGCCTTGATTGAAGTGTTCCAGATTTTGAATACGACATAACGCGTTTGCTTAATGTGGCCGTGCGCCAATCCGGGGTTTGACTCTCAAGTTGAGCACCGCAGCACAGATTTTTTTTCTGCGCTCAAGTCAAGAATTAAAAATTCTTGCGGATTGATATGGCATAGTACTTATCACGGCCTCAGTGTTTTTAACATAATAAATAATTCTCGGCGCCGAGCTGCCGGGTTCGCAGTCTCAAATAATAAAGGGGAAATGGAAATGATTTCCGTAAGCAGACTATTTACCGCCGGCTGCGTCCTAGCAGTCGGTGCGTTATCAAGCAACTTTGCGATAGCTACGCCGATTATTGGCGTGGCAACTTCAGTTGCATCACCGCAACCGCTGGGTACTAGCGTGTCGATCACAGGCACCGCGACTGACTCCGATGCCGGCACCATTTCCTATCGGTTTCAAGTCGGTCTCGTTGTTGGCAAGACGCTGACTCTCGTGCGCGATTTTAGCGTCGACAACACATTCGTTTACACGCCCACAGTGCACGAAGGCAAATACAAGTTCGTAGTCACCGCGCGCAACAACACAACCGGCAACGCGGCTACTGGCAGTGTTTCGACGTTTACTTTTTCGTCGCTGGTAACGGGAAGCGCGCCCGCGATCCATCCTACGGCCAATCCGCTGGTCGCACTGTTCAGTTCACCTCCGTGTTCATCAGGTGGCACGTCAATGCGTGTGAGTGTCATCGAAGCCGGGTCCACCTCACCTTTCTACACCAGCTCGCAAGCCTGCACCGCCGGGCTGAACCTCAATTTCCTGATCGCCGGGATGCGTCCGAAAACTCTCTACTACATCGGCAGCAAGACCTTGGTGGGTAGCACGACGGTGAGCGGGCCAAAGGTTGAATTTGTAACCGGCACGCCGTCGATCGTGTTTCCCACAATGACCGTCGTGCGGCCTCTAACCAGCGCCGACGATCAGACGCAGCGCTTCATTCTGATGTCGCCGCTGGCGACGACGGGATTCGTGTTCGGTGTGGATCTGTCCACCACGCCTATTTGGTACTACCAAGATGCCAAAGGCACGCCGTTGGTGACGCGACCGCTGCAGGGTGGCGACATCATCATGCTTGCAAATGGCCAGAATTCCGCGGGGACGGGTTCGACGCTGGGAAGCTTTCAGATTCTCCGGAAAATCGACATCGGTGGGAATACGGTCCACGAAACGAATGCCAGCCGCGTGGCGGAACAGGTCGCTGCGATGTCGGGGATCACATCCACCTGCCAGCTGGGCGGAACGGATTGCCTGATCGGTGCCTTCAGCCATGACGCGATGCAGTTGCCGAACGGACACACCTTGGCACTTGCTGCCGAGGAGAAGCTGTTCACGGACGGTACGCAAGGATCCTCACCCAGCAATCCCGTCGATCTTATTGGCGACATCATCGTAGATCTCGATGAGAATCTTCAGCTCGTCTACTACTGGCGCTCATTCGATCATATGAATGCCAACCGGGCTGCGATCTTGGGTGAAACCTGTGCTCCCAATCAGGGCGGATGCCCTCCGGTCACACTGACGACCGGCCTTGCTCAGGATTGGCTGCATGGCAACGCCATCCAATACGAGCCCACCGACGGCAGCATCATCTATTCGTCGCGTCACCAGGACTGGATCCTGAAGATTGACTACGGCAACGGCAACGGAACCAATGACACGCTGTGGACACTGGGCAAGGGCGGGGACTTCACCATCAATTCGAACGATCCCTATCCATGGTTCTCGCATCAGCATGATCCGGGCTTTGTGCAGAGCGGTACCACGATCAGCGCAACGCAAATTGCCATGTTCGATAACGGCAATACGCGCGTACAGCCGGCGCCGCTGGGCCTCGGATCAGGCGACAGCCGCGGCTATGTGCTCGATCTCGACCCGGTAAACAAGGTGGCGACTCCAGTGCTGATGGCCGATCTGGGTTTCTTCTCGGTCGCACTCGGTAGTGCCGAATTGCTGCAGAACGGCGATTGGCAGTTTGATGCGGGTTGGACGCCGACCGCGCCGCCTTTCAATGCGCAAACGATCGAGGTGTTTCCGAATGCGGCATTGAGCTACACATTTCAGCTCAACGGCGGCACCAACTATCGCAGCTTCCGGATGTCAAATCTGTACACTCCACCGCTCAAGGACTGAGCCATTGAATCCTCGCGCCCGCCTGCAGGGGCGCGAGTTCTTTTTCGCACGAGGGGCGCTGAAGGGTATAACGATGAAGCCGCAAGCGCGTTTGCCATGCTGGCTGGGGTTGGCCCTTTTGCTGTGCGTGAGTACTGCTTTTGGACAAGCAGTACGGAGTCAAACACCAGGCATCTGGTACGCACCGGGAAACGGCGCCGCCAATTCGAATACCTTCTATATTCTGACTCCCGGCGGTCCGTCTGTGATCATCGATACCAGCGGAAAGGAGCTGGCCGCCAGTCACTTGAAGTGGATTAAGGCCATCCCCGGTTACGTCGCGCCCTCGTACATCATCCTAACTCATGGGCATGGCGACCACACTGCCGGTGTCCCCGAGTGGCGGGCGACCGGCAACCCCATCATCATCGCGCAGTCAAATCAGCAGGATCAGCTGGACTACATGTACCGCCTCAGCGGCTTTTTCAACTATCGCAATGCCGCTGATTTCGATCACGTGGCGCCGAATATCGCCAATCCCTATCCCGGCAATTACGGCGCTGCTCCCTTCGCGACGATCACGTTCAGTACCTCGTATACGTTCACTCTCGGCGGGCTCACGTTCGATCTCCTGAGCGCTCCCGGAGAAACCAAGGACATGTTGAACGTTTGGATTCCGGAATTGCAGGCGTATTTCATCGGCGACAACTGGTACAGGAGTTTTCCGAACATGGGAACGCCGCGCGGTACTCGGGCACGCTGGGCGCTGGACTACGTGAATTCGCTCAACATGGCACTTTCTTATAATGCCGGGAGCCTTTTCCCGTCACATGGCAATCCCTTATACGGTCAACCAGCCGTCTCGAACGCCCTGTCCAACTACGCAAGCGCCATCCAGTCCGTTCACGACGAAGTGCTTCAGTGCCTGAATGCGCAATTCGGCACGGCGAATGCCTGTCCAAACTCGAATGGTCCGCCGACCGTCGAATGGATGATGCAGAACATCAAGGCCCCGGCGAACTTCACTCTCGGAGAATCCTACGGCCGCGTGGCATGGGCGGTGAGGGCGATTGCGGAAGACTACATTGGTTGGTACCTCCTGCCGGATGGCGCGACGTGCCAGCAGTGCGTTGGCGATGCCGAAGACTTGTTCCCGGATACACTCGACTCTACATTGAGCTCCCTCAATGCGGTGCTCGGCACGGGTAAGAACGACGGCTTCATCACGACGGACATGGCCGCCTCAGCAGTCTCTCAAGGGCAAACATTGCTCTCGAGTCAGGGAAGCCCGGTCAAGGCAGCCCGCCTCGCCGACATCGCGCTTCGCAACGATTCCGCCAACACCGATGCCCTAAATCTCAAGTACTGCGCACTGAGCGTACTCGCCGCCGCCTCTAACAATTCCACCGAAAAGAGCTGGCTGCTTTACAACGTCACAGCCATTCAAGGCTCGCTCGGAACGAGCGCTCCCAACTGTGCGTTCGTCCCAAATTTCAAGGCACCGGTGGTAAACAGGGAGTTGAACTGAACATGTACCGCTCGCGCTTACGGGGTCACGGATCGGTGGCAGGTGTGAACATCGAGTTGTATGGGCGTCTTGCTATGGTATGGGCGTCGCTGCTCGGGGCTTTTGCTGTTCCGGCGACGGCAACGGCGCAGCAATTCACGGAGGTGCGAGCTTCGCGGTTTAATTTTGGGGACATCGAATTCGATTGGGCGCGCGACGGGATCAACTGTCCGGCCTGTAATTTCGGTCAGGGCAATGCACGATTCAACTGGACCGACAATACCGGGAATGTATGGCTGGGCCATGTCGATTCACAGAGCGGCGCGTTCACTCCTGAAAACGGTAAGGCCGAACTCGTCGACACCACGGCGGCCAATTACAAGATATATGGCAACGGACCGGAATGGGCGTTTTCGCAGCAAGGCTCGCAGCTTGTGTACACGCGTTATGTACCCGGCATGCCATTCACGGCAGCCAACGCCGGCGCCGCGTACGCAACGATGATCGATGGCATTTGGACGCCCGCATTCTTCAACGGCGGTTTGGGATCGATCGTACCCATTGCGACCCAGGCGCTCGCCGATCCGCTTGCCTTGGCGTCGTTCGCAACCATCGCGACGCCCACTCAAATCAGCTTCGAATATGTAAGCGCGTCGGGAGCGCCGGGCCCGGTCAGCGTCAAGTGCGATAATGACGCGATACGTTGGGTGCCGGGAACTCATCAGCTACTCTGCGTGGGCTACCCCATGCCACGTCCGAAGGGGCCGATCCACACCCAGATCCTGTGGTTGGACACCGATACCAACAATACCAAGGCGTTGACCACCGACAGCACCAACAAGCTGGACGGTTTCATGTTCCGTGCTCCGGAATTCGGTGACAACTATGTATTTTTCACCGTGGAGAACGGACTCAAGATCGACGTATACGAGCAGAGCGGTACCGACGGCACCGGCGCACCTGACTTCGAGTTGATCAATCAGATCGCCTCGCCCGATCCTAGCCAACCCTATATCTCATCACCGGAACCTTTCGTCCATTGCTCGCCGGATTGCCAGACGTACATCTTCATGAGCATCTGTGCGCAAAACGACAGGCCGGGCACCCGCAGCACCTCGGTTCCGAATGGATTAGCGGTAACTAACATTGATCCGGCTCAGCCGGTACTCAAGCAGCTTACCGACGACGTCAATTCGCCGCAGCGAGTCCGATATGACCCCGAGTACTTCATCACGGCAAATGGTCCATATCTCTACTATGAGCGCTATCTGCTGAAGACCTCGACTACAGCGGCGAAAAGCGAAGGCGAATTTTATATCGACATGCAATTGGGGCCGCCGTCCGGCGTTTGTGTAGGTTCGTCGGCGGAAGGTGGGCTGCTGGCCGGCTGTTAGCAGCCGGGCATGAGGCCGCCCTCGGCGGAGGACCCAACGCAGGGACCCATGGGCGCTCCGAGCTGCATGTCGATGTAATACTCGCCCTGATATTTGGCCGGGCTCGTGGCGGTCGCGGGAGTCACGCGGCCGTAGTACAAATACGGACCATTTGCCGTGGTGAAATATTCCGGGTCCGAGCGCTGAACCGCAGGTGAGCTCGCACTTGCCAGCACCGTGAATCGCGGATGGGCAGGGTCGATCGTGGTGATCGCCAGACCGTTCGGAACCGGCTGTAACGTCTTGTCGGTACCCGTCAGCGTCATGAAAATGTAGGTCGTGCAGGTCGGTGAGCAATTGATGAACGGTTCCGCACTGGCGATCAGAGGCTCAGTGGGATCGGCGGAGGTGATTCGATTGACGATGCGGAACGTCGGCGCGCCCACGCTGGTGGAACCCGTCTGTTCATAAACGTCGATCTCCGTTCCATTGGCGATCGTGAAGAACACGTAGTTATCGCCGAATTCGGGCGCCTGGAAAACAAACATGTCGTCTTTATTCGTGGCGTCTGCGGTGAGCTGCGCCACTTTGTTCGTGTCCGTGTCGTACCAAAACACTTGCTGGGTACCCTTTCCCGCCGTGATCGTAGTACCTATGAACAGCAGTTGATTTGTCTGCGGTATCCATCTTTCGTTGATGCCGTTGGCATACGGACCAAAAGGCGTCAGAGACGGAGCAGTGTCGGTGAGGCTCGCTTGCTCCCAATATATCTCCTGCGGCTTCGCAAGATTCTTGTACAGCACGAGCGCAAACGGATCAGAGATGCCCTGGCTCGCCAGGGGAAGCGCGGAATTGACGGGGCCGCCACTTCCATCAGAAGCCATTGCGCCAGGCAGAAAATCCGGCAGCCACGCGCCACCGACCATGCTTGCCAATGCCGCGCCGGCGTAGGCGGATGTACGGGGCATTCCAGGCTGGTACCGCGTATAGACCAGTTGAGAGCCCTGCTGGGAAAAAGCCCATTCCGGCCCGTTTCCGAAGTCCTTCCAATAGGCGGCACTGGTGTCGACCAGCTCCGCTTTGCCGTTCGCGGGAAGGAATGCGCCGCTTTGCCAGTCGACATGTCCCAACCATAAATTGCCCGCTCTATCGGTCCAATTGAAACGTGCGTTGCCTTGGCCGAAATTACAGCTTTCACAGTAAAGGCCATCGCGCGCCGAGTCGAATTCGATGTCGGCAAACGAAGTGCTCGAGACCTTGACCTCCGTGTACGTCTGAGCCTGTAGGGATGCCGTTGACGCGCATAGCAACAGCACAAGCGCCACGCGATTCAATAGGAAGAAACTTTTTTGCATGCCGTACGATCCCCGATGTGCAGCCGTAGTACGTCTGAACGACGCTATTTTCCCTTAAAGCTACCTTGAATCGGCTTTAACAGAAACACGTCTGCTTAACATATTCTGAAAATTTGTCGCGCTTGCGCCGTCTGCCTTACGCACATTGCCCGCGTTTGGTTTGCGTCGGCAATTCGTCGCGCCTATGCTCCATCGATAACGATCGCTAATAACAATCCGCCCGGGATTGATATGAACAAAAAGAACAGCAATGGTTTGGGCGCAGTCGCTCTCGTGCTCGCGTTGCTTTTGAGTGCTACGCGCGCGCCAGCGCAGCAATTGTCCGCAATCACCGTGAAAGCAGCGGCGACGCCGCAATTCTCGCTGCCGGGAGGAACCTATCGAATGGTGCAAAGCATCTCAATCAGCGATGCTACTGCCGGCGCGAGCATCTATTACACGACCGACGGCACGACACCCAGCAAATCTTCTACCGCATACACCGGCGCTATCGCAGTCAGTGCGACGGAGACGATCAAGGCCATCGCGGTAGCGACCGGCTTTTCGCGCTCGCTCGTGGCCCAAGCCAATTACAAAATCAATTTGCCCGCTGCGACGCCGATGTTCTCACCGGGCGCCGGATCGTACGGCGGGCCGCAGAACGTTTCGATCAGCGACGCAACTGATGGCGCGGTAATTCACTATACGACCGACGGAAGCCTTCCGGGAACCGCGTCGACCGTGTACGCGGCACCCATTACGATCAGCAGCACCGAGACGCTCAAGGCGATCGCCATCGCGACCGGGGGCTCGAGATCCCTGGTGGCGAGCGGACTCTATCAAATCGTCCTAGCCGTGACAGCGGCGCCGGTGTTTTCACCGCCTGCCGGTACCTACGATACGGCGCAGGATGCGACGATCGCAGACGTGACGCCCGGGGCGACAATTTTCTACACAACGGACGGCACGACACCGACGATAGACTCGACTCAATACACCGATGCGATTTTGGTCAGCAGCACGGATACCCTCAAAGCCGTGGCAATTGCGCCCGGGTGCACACAGTCGCAGACGGCAGCCGCTACCTACCTCATCATGCCTCAGAGCATTGCGGAAACGGTGCTTTATTCCTTCAGCGGCGGTGCCGCCGGCAAAACGCCCATTGGCAGCCTGGTGCAGGGCATTGATGGCAACTTTGCCGGCACCTCGTATCAGGGCGGCACAAATGCGGTCGGCACGGTGTTCTCAATCACGCCAGCTGGCATGGAAACGGTTCTGCATTCATTCACTGGCGGCGCGCGCGGAAGTTTTGATGGCGAGTTGCCTTTTACGACTTTGGTGCAAGGCAGTGACGGCATTTTTTACGGAACGACCGAACTGGGCGGCGCACATGGCGCGGGAATTGTCTTTCAAGTCACCCCCGACGGCATCGAAGCGGTCCTCCATTCTTTTGGAGGGACGCAGAATGGCGCCCCAGATGGAGCCTTTCCCCAGGCTGGATTGATTCAAGGAAGCGACGGTAATTTGTATGGAACTACCGCGGGTGGAGGCGCAACCCAAGCCGGTACGGTTTTCGAGATCACGCCGCTGGGTCAGGAAACTGTACTTTATTCGTTTGGCGCTGGCGGTAACCTGCAGGACGGCTTGAGTCCCCGTGCGGGCCTAGTCCAAGCCGTCGACGGCAATTTCTATGGCACCACCGTAGCGGGAGGCATCAACGATGACGGGACTGTATTTGAGTTGACGCCCGATGGCGCAGAAACTGTGCTGTATTCTTTCAGCTATGGTGGCGACAGTGCGGATGGCGAAGAGCCTGCTGCCGCCTTGATTCAAGGGAGCGACGGTAACTTTTATGGAACCACGACCTACGGTGGTGTGAATGATTCCGGCACCGTTTTCCAGCTTGCTCCCTTAGGCAGCGAAACTGTGCTGCATTCGTTTGGTGTCAAAGGCGGATCGGATGGCGCATACCCGGTCGCGCCCTTGATCCAAGCCAGCGACGGCAATTTTTACGGAACGACCACCGGTGGGAATCCGGCCGGCACCGGCACGGTGTTCCAGATCACGGCTGACGGCACCGAAACGGTTCTCTATTCGTTTGCCGCAGGGAATGGCAGTACCGATGGTGCCAATCCGCATGCGTCACTGTTGCAGGCTGACGACGGCAATTTTTACGGAACGACTGACGGCGGTGGCGAATACGGCGCAGGCAGTATCTTCGAACTGACGCCGCCGAGTCCAAACGGCGTGCGTCACTCGTTGGCAGCGCCGCGCCAGGCTGCAATAGCCGTTCTTGGGAAGCCGCGCGGGCCGTAGGGTCTCAATCGACGCGTCATTGTGGTCCTGGGCGTTGACCTCGGGACCGTCGGTATCCAGCCGCGCGCGCCTTTTTGCTCAAGCCCAGTTGGCTGCTAGTGGCGCTTCTCGCTCGCAACCAGGTCAGTAATAAGCTGGATCAGTTCGGCGTGGCCGCCGGCTTTTCCGACATCGGTCACGTACTTGCCATTGACGATGATGAGCGGCACACCCTCGACGTGGTAGCGCGCTGTCAGCTCCTCGGCGCGCGCCAGATTCGAGTTCACTGTGAATGAATTGTAGGCCGTCTTGAACGCATCCGGTTTGATGCCCTGTGCGACCGCAAATTTGAGCTGCATGTCAAACGTCTGTGCGTCATCGTTGCCAACGAGCATGTTGTGCTCGTTGTGAATGGTCTCGAACACTTTCTGATCAAGATCTGAACGCTGTAGAGCCTGGAGGGTATAAAAGAGGTGCGCGTGGGCACGATGTACCGGGCCCCACATGACCGGAACGCGTACAAACTCAACGTTAGCTGGCTTCTTCTTGAGCCAGCTTTGAATGTAGGGCTCAAGGTCGAAGCAGTGCGGGCAGGCGTACCAGAAGACTTCAATCACCTCGACCTTATCCGGGCCCACGCTCGTCGGCTGTGCCGGGACGACCGGCACGTAATTCGTGCCCGCCTTCCAGCGGCCGCCGGGCAGCTGCTGGTCAGCCGGCATCGCGGCCAGGCGCTCAAGCTGCGTATCGCCGCGTTCCTCGGTGGTGGTATCAGCCGACGCGGGGGCGGCAGGTGTTGTAACCGCCTGCGCGGCCGGCGGCGTGATGGCCGCTGGCGCCGGAGCGACTCGTGCGTTTGGCAGCGGCGTCGAAGCTGCGGGCGTGGCGTGGCCGCAGGCGGCAACACTCAAAGCCACGAGCGCTGCAAACGCAAAGGGTCGAATCATGATGGAACGCCTCATTTAACGCAGCCCCTGAACGTAGGAAGCAAGATTGCGAATGTCATCGGCGCCTAAGCGCTTGGCGATTGTTGTCATGATGTAGCCATTCGGGCTCGCGTGGTTCTGGGCGGTTGCGCCGGAATAACGGCTGCCCTGCGCGTAGTCGTTGAGCTGCTTCATGGTGTAGACCGATTGCTGCGCGCGAAGTGCCGGGAAACCCGAGCCGGGACTGCCGTTTCCGGTGGGCCCGTGGCAGGCGGTGCAGGCGGGAATCTCACGGGTCTTCTCGCCGCGCAGATAAAGCGCCTCGCCGAGTTTCCAATAAGACGGATCCGCTTCCAGTCCAGTCGGCGTCTGGGCGGCAAAGAACACCGCCAGATCATCGATGTCGGCATCGGAAAGGCCGGCCGCCAGTGGCGTCATCACCGGGTTGTCGCGCACATGTGCGCGAAACAGACGCAGCTGCTGCGTCACATACAACGCGCTCTGGCCGGCAAGTGTCGGCCACGCGGGGTTGGCACTGTTGCCGTTTGGACCGTGACAGCCGAAGCACACCGCCGCCTTGCCGGCGCCGTTCTGGACCGAGCCGTGATCGTAGGGCGCCGCAGGGGTCGCCAAAGGAGCAGCGGCTAGCGCGTGAGCGGCCGAGATTCCCAGAATTAATGCCCATGCGGCCGCAGCTAGCTTTCTCTTCGACATCGTTGCTTTTTCCGCATCCTCAAGGACTTGTGCGAGGGCGGCAAATTGTACACTAGAGTCCGCAAAAGCTCGGCAGCCTTGGTTGTACGCGATGAGTCGATTTCCGGACGTTCAATTTCTGATAAGCGCGGCGGCGGCGGCGCAGTTTCCGCCCGACGATGGTGCCGAAGTCGCATTTGCCGGTCGTTCGAACGCGGGTAAATCGAGCGCCATCAACGCAATCGTGCAGCGTCGCGCGCTCGCACGCACCAGCAAGGCTCCCGGAAGAACGCGGCTTTTGAATTTCTTTGAGGTGATGGCGCATGGCCGCATCGTCGATTTACCGGGGTACGGTTATGCCAGTGCCCCCGAAAGCGAGCGGCGTACATGGGCCCCTCTCATTGACGCGTTACGCGCGCGTCAGGCGCTGTCGGGATTGTTTTTGATCGTCGACGCGCGCCGCGGCATCTCCGCAAGCGATCAAGGCCTTATAGCCTGGGCGAATCCCGGCGAACGCGCAGTGCATGTGCTTTTGTCCAAAGCCGATAAACTCACCCGAAATGAGGGTGCGCGCGCGCTGCAGGCGGCCCGTGCCGAAGTCTCTGCGCATGTGAGCGTGCAGTTGTTCTCCGCACACGCATCCACGGGCCTTGCCGAGGCACAGGGCAAGCTTGAAGAATGGCTGGCTAATAAAAAAACCCCGGCGATCTCCACGAGATCACCGGGGCAGACTAACCCGGCACAGGTCTCGTGAACCGGGTTGACCCGCCTAGGGAGGGAAGCGGGGAGCGCTTGACGCACTCAAAAAATTAGACGTGCTCTCGCAGCTAAAGTTCCAAAAAACTCCACATCAAAATCCCCAGCTGGATCAGCGGCTTAGCTATAAAAGCTACATTCTCGGCCCGAGCGGGATGGTCCAGATTGCGTCCACGGTATACATCGAAAGTCCGTTGGTATTCCTGACCTGAAAGCCGTCGTATTCGAAGCGCGCGGAGAAGGGCCCGAAGTTTGCCTGCGCACCGCCGCCATAGGCAAAGTCAGTGCCGTGATCGTTGAAGCTGAACTGCTGCCCTTCGGCGAACGAATTGCCCCGCAATTGCCAGCGCGCGGCGCCCGCTTTCGCAAACAAATCGAAAAACGGGACCGGCAGATACGCAATCGCGTAGGCGCCAAACGCGTTGGCGTTGGCACTCATCGTGCCCAGGCCAAAGTTTCTCCTCTCGCCGCCGAAGTCCATGTAATTCGCCTCGACTCCGAAGAAGTCGACCGGACGAAAGCCGACCAGCGCTTTCCATGAGACATCGTGGGAGCGAAGACTAAAACCGGAATCGAAAACGTCATCGAGACTGCTGTCACCCACGCCTGCCCCGAGATACACACCGTCCGTGGCCTGCGCCGCCGTGCCGATGAGCAACAGAACTGCTGCCAAGAGGATTTTGCGCATGACCCCTCCTTAATTATTGCTTCAAGGGCAAGGACCGCCTCGCTCGAGGTCACGCCGCAAAGTCGCAACCGCTAGTGGGCTTCATCCCAGTTCAAACCGACTCCAATGTGAATACGAAGTGGCACCTTGAGTTCCGCCGCGCCTGCCATTTGTTCACGCAGGGCCGCGGCGACCTCTTCGCGCGCATCCTCACGCACCTCGAGCACGAGCTCATCGTGAACTTGCATCACGACCCGCGCCAAGTTCGCGCCGCGACACCAGGCATCCACGCCGATCATCGCACGCTTGATAATGTCGGCGGCCGTGCCCTGCATCGGTGCATTGATGGCACTTCTCTCCGCAGACTGGCGCAACTGCTGATTGCTCGAGCGTATATCCGGCAAATATAGTCGCCGGCCGTATACTGTCTCGACGAAGCCGTTGGCGCGCGCCTGCACGCGCGTCTCATCCATGAAGCGCTTCACGCCGGGGTAGCGTGCGAAGTACAGATCAACATATTTCTGCGCCGCGCCACGGTCAATGCCTAGCTGCCGTGCAAGTCCAAAAGGCGACATGCCGTAAATGAGCCCGAAGTTGATGGTCTTGGCGAGGCGGCGCTGATCGGCGTTCACTGCATCCAAGGCAACGCCAAAGACTTCGGCGGCAGTCGCGCGGTGCACATCAAGATCGGCGCCGAACGCGCTTAAGAGTCCCGCATCACCGGATAGATGCGCCATGATCCGCAGTTCAATCTGCGAGTAGTCGGCCGCCATCAGCACATATCCCGGAGGCGCTATGAACGCTTGGCGGATGCGCCGCCCCTCGGCGCGCCGAATAGGAATATTCTGCAGATTGGGGTCGGAGGAGGACAGTCGTCCCGTCTGCGCCACCGCCTGATGGTAAGAGGTATGGATACGGCCGGTGCGCGCACTGATCTGCTGCGGCAGCTTGTCGGTATAGGTTGATTTCAACTTCGCAAGCGTACGGTAGTCAAGGACTGTGCGCGGCAGCTCGTATGAGGATGCGAGCTCTTCCAGTACATCCTCGGCGGTCGAGGGCTGCCCCGTAGGCGTCTTGCGCAGCACCGGCAGCTGCAGCTTCTCGAACAACACCTGCTGCAGCTGCTTGGGCGATTCAATATTGAAAGGCACGCCCGCCTGCGTCTGGGCAAGTTGCAGTAGCTCAGTAAGCTGCGCGCCGATGCTGCGGCTTTGCGCCTCAAGCAGAGCGCGATCGACGAGCACCCCATGGTGCTCCATGTTGAGAAGTATCGGCACGAGTGGCTGTTCGATGTCTTCGTACAGGCGCTGCAGTGCCGGGACAGTCTGAATCTGCGGCCACAGCACCTGGTGCAGTTGCAGCGTCACGTCGGCATCCTCGGCCGCATACTCGGAAGCGCGCTCAACCGGCACTTCATTGAAGCCGAGCTGCTTGGCGCCCTTACCGGCGACATCCTCGTATTTGATGGTGCTGATGCCCAAATAGCGCTGCGCGGTCGAATCCATGTCGTGCCGCGTTGCAATGCTGTTCCAGATGTAGGACTCAAGCATGCTGTCGTAGCGCATGCCGGCGAGTGCGATGCCATGGTTCAAAAGGACATGCGCATCGTATTTGAGATGATGGCCCACTTTGGGCAGGCTTGCGTCTTCAAGAATCGGCTTTAGGGCGGCGAGTACTCGTTCACGCTCCAGTTGCTCCGGAGCACCCGCGTAATCGTGCTTCAAGGGCACGTAGGCTGCGGTCCCTGCCGCCACACTCAAGGACACGCCCACGATCTCCGCCTGCATGTAATCGAGACTCGTCGTCTCAGTGTCAAAGGCGACGAGCGGCGCATTGCGCAGCAGATTCAGCCAATGTTCCAGGCGTCCCCATGTGGTGATGGTTTCATAGTTGCGGGGAATGGCCGTGGGCACCGGCGCCGGTGCGGCCTGCGGCAGCGCCGTTTCGTCGGCGACCGCGCCGCCATCGAGCTGACGCAGCAGCGCACGCAACTCGTAGCGGGTGTATAGCGTGCGCAGCTCGGCAACGTCGGGCGCCGCCGGCCGCAGCTCGGACGGCTGCAGCGGCAATTGAAGGTCGGTGTGCAGCCGCGCAAGACTCTTTGCAAGCGCCAAAGTCTCAAGTCCGGCGCGCAGATTATCACCAACCTTGCCCTGTATTTCGGCCACTCGCCCGACCAGCGCATCGAGCGTACCGAACTGCGCCAGGAGTTTGGCTGCAGTCTTCGGCCCTACTTTGTCAATGCCCGGAATGTTGTCGGAACTGTCGCCGACGAGTGCAAGGTAATCAACGATCTGCTCCGGATAGACATCAAATTTGGCCTTCACTCCAGCATGATCGAGCGTGGTATTGCTCATCGTGTTGACGAGTGTTATGGACTCGTTGACGAGCTGCGCCATGTCCTTATCACCGGTCGAGATCAAGACGCGCTGGCCGAGGCCCGCCGCGCGGCACGCCAGAGTGCCGATGACGTCGTCCGCCTCCACGCCTGCAATGCGCAGCACCGGAAGTCCCTGCGCACGGATAATTGACAACAAGGGCTCGATCTGCGCGCGCAGATCATCCGGCATCGACGGACGGTGCGCTTTGTATTGCGCAAATAGATCGTCGCGAAATGTTTTGCCCGGCGCGTCGAATACCACTGCGATATGCGCTGGCCGGTACTCCTTCAGGAACTTCAGAAGCATGTTCAAAACGCCGAGCACGGCACCCGTCGGCTCGCCGCGCGAGTTCGACAGCGGCGGCAAGGCGTGGAAGGCTCGATACAGGTACGAGGAGCCGTCAAACAGTACTAAATCAGCGGGCGTGCTCATGATGTCTGCGTGCGTGGATCTGGGCAGTATAGCGAATGCGCGCGGGGCCCCTTGAGCTTGTGTCAACGCTGAGGGTGCGTGGCGCGCTATAAGAACCATTGGGTTCTGGATGGACGCAGGAGATGCACGACCCCGTATTAGCCGCGATCGCGACGAACCGCTTCGGTCTGGGCGCGCGGCCGGGCGAGCTTGCGCGCGCGGGCGAGGATCCGCGCGGCGCGTTAAAGGCGCAGTTAGCCGGCGGTGCGCCGCTGCTGCAGGCTGCGGGTCTGAGGAGTTCAGCGGACATATTGTCACAAGCGCTGACTCTGCGGCGCGAGCGTCGTGCCGCACGCACTGATGCTGCTGCAAATGCTGACGCGGCCGCTCTCATGAAGGTCGGGCAACTTTATAAGCCCATCTACGCGGACGAAACCGACGCCCGGATCCGCGCGGCGATTGCGACCGAGCGGCCATTCATTGAACGGCTGACGCATTTTTGGGCGAATCACTTTGCGGTTTCAGTCGACAAGGCAACAGTGCTGGGACTTGCCGGCAGCTTTGAGCGCGAGGCCATCCGGCCGCACGTGCTCGGCAATTTCTCGGATCTGTTACTCGCCGCCACACGTCATCCGGCAACGCTTTTGTACCTCGACAATCAGATCTCCGTCGGCCCCAATTCGCAGCTTGCCCAGCGCGCGGCGCGGCACGACAGCGCGCGGCGCCTAGGGATCAATGAAAACCTTGCGCGCGAGGTGCTTGAGCTCAGAACGCTCGGTGTTGCGGGCGGCTATACGCAGGCCGACGTGACGAGCTTTGCTCAGATCCTCACGGGCTGGTCGATCGGCGCACAATCCGCACGTCTATCGGGTGGCACGCCCGGAGCCTTTCTGTTTCGGGAGGAGATGCATGAGCCGGGCGCGCAGCATTTGTTGGGTAAACGCTATGCGGAGGAGGGTGCGGCGCAGGGCGTCGCGGCGCTATCCGATCTTGCGCAGCATCCCGCTACGGCACAGTTCATCGCTACGAAGCTTGCGCGGCATTTTATCGCCGATGAGCCCTCGCAGCGGGCGACCCAGCACCTTGCGCGCGCCTTTCGCAACAGCCGCGGGGACCTGCCCAGCGTGTACCGCGCGCTCATTGATCTCAAGGAATGCTGGGCGCAGACTTTCGCGAAGTTCAAGACACCGGGCGAGTACATCATCTCCAGCCTGCGTGGGCTTGAGCTTCCCGAGAATTATGCCGACACGGCGCGCGGCGCGTTTGCGCTTCTCGGACAGCGCATTTATGCACCCGGTTCGCCCGCGGGCTGGCCCGATAGGAGTGCGGACTGGGACGGCGGTTCGGCTGTCTTGAAGCGAATCGAGTGGGCTGACGCACTCGGGCAGAAGCTGGGCGCGCATCGGGATGCAATGCTGCTGGGTCCGCAGTGGCTCGGCGCGGGTCTGAGCGCCGCAACGAACAGCGCGATTGCGCACGCGGCGAGCGGCTCTCAAGCGCTGACTTTGCTGCTGACCGCGCCAGAGTTCATGCGCCGCTAGGAGAGTGACTATGCGACTCATCAAACGACGTGAGTTTCTCACCGCCGCGGGCCTCGCGACCGGCGGCGTGCTGCTGACAAGCCGAGTCGCGTTCGCCGCCGGCGGTGCTGCACGCAAGCGCTTCGTGTTTATCATTTTGCGCGGTGCCCTCGATGGTCTCGCCGCCGTGCCGCCGTACGCAGATTCCGACTACGCGCGATTGCGCGGTGAAGCGGCGCTTGCTGCTCCAGGTGCGCCAAATGGCGCGTTAAAGCTGGACGGGCTCTTTGGCTTGCACCCAAGCCTTGCCTTCCTGCACGAAGCCTATGGCGCACATGAACTCGTGGTTTTTCATGCGATCGCAAGCCCCTATCGCGAGCGTTCGCATTTTGACGGACAGGACGTGCTCGAGAATGGCGGTGCGCGCGCCCACGCGCTGCAGACGGGATGGATCAACCGAGCGCTCGCGTCGCTGCCGGCAGATCGTTCGGCGCGCCGCGGCGAGCTCGGCGTCGCGCTCGGGCAGAATGTGCCGCTCGTGATGCGCGGCTCTGCGCCGGTGGCATCCTGGACGCCGGCGCATTTGGCCGCGCTCGATGACGATACTCTGCAGCGCATCACCGACCGCTATTCGACCGACGCGCTCCTGTCACAGCGGCTGGCGGATGCCCTTGCAACCGAATCGCTGGCGGCCGCAGCTGCGCCTGAGCCGATGATGGCGCCGCCTACCGATCGCGCTGCCGCGAGCCAGCTTCTAGCGCAGCGCGACGCGGGCTACCAGCGCCGCAGCGCTCCGTATAAAGAGATCATTCACGCGACCGCAGGCTTTCTGAAGAGCGATGACGGTCCGCGAGTCGCGGTATTTGACGCCTCCGGCTGGGATACGCATGCCAATGAAGGCGGCGCTGAGGGCCAGTTGTCCGCAAGGCTTGCCGCGCTCGACTCGGGCCTGCGCACTTTGAAGGAGGAACTAGGACCTGTATGGCGTGACACGGTAATTATGGTCGTCACCGAATTCGGACGCACGGCGGCGATCAATGGCACCCGCGGTACCGACCACGGCACGGCGGCTGCGGCGTTTCTGCTCGGTGGCGCCGTGGACGGCGGCCGGGTCGTTGCCGACTGGCCGGGTCTATCCTCACGCGCTCTATATCAAGGCCGCGATCTTGCGCCCACGCTCGACCTTCACCGTGTGATGAAGGGTGTGCTCGCGGACCACCTGCAAGTGCCGAGCCGCGCGCTTGCGACTTCGGTATTTCCGGACAGCGCCAGCGCCAAGCCCATGCAGGGCATCGTGCGCGCCTGATATTAAGGCGACGGCGGCTTCTGCGAGTCGTCCTTCTTCTCGGGATCAATTTTTTGCGCAGGCCCGGATACGTCAGGCGCGGCCGTCACGGGCGTCTTGCCGTTCTTGTCGGGCAAATACAGGGGGCCTTTCTGACCGCAGGCGCTGATTAGGAGGAGCGCCGCGGCGGCGCAAATATAACGGCGTAGATTGATGCTCAAATGCGTCACCGATCCTGCGATTCGATGCGCGTTGCCACCACGGCCATCGTCAGGCGCGAAACGCACACCAAACGCTCGCGCTCGTCGCGGATCTCGATTTGCCACACTTGGCTTCTGCTGCCGCGATGCAGCGGTCGTGCGGTCGCCGTCACCAGCCCGCTGGAAACGGGACGCAAATGATTGGCATTGATCTCCTGCCCTAAACACGACTCGCGCTGTCTGTCGACGCAGAGATTCGCTGCGGTGCTGCCGACCGTCTCGGCGAGCGCCACCGACGCGCCGCCGTGCAGGACGCCCATCGGCTGATGCGTGCGCGCATTGACCGGCATGGTGGCGCGCAGATAGTCCGGGCCAATCTCGATGAAACGCATGTCAAGCAACTCAACCAGGGAGTTCGCCGCGCTCGCCTGCAGTGCCTCAAGGGTAGTCGCGTTGCGCCAGATGCTCATGGATAGGTAGTCTACTGCCGATGAAGCTCTATACCTACTATCGCAGCTCCGCCGCCTATCGCGTACGGATCGCACTCAATCTCAAGGGATTGGCTTACGAATCGTTGCCGGTACACCTGTTGCGCGACGGCGGGGAGCAGCGGCGGCCCGAGTTTCTGCGGCTGAATCCGCAAGGTCTCGTGCCGGTTCTCGCGGACAACGGTAGCGCCCTCACCCAGTCGCTCGCCATCATCGAATATCTGGACGAGACGCACCGCGAGCCACCGCTTCTGCCACACGCGCCGCTGCAGCGCGCACGAGTACGGGCGCTGGCGCTTGCGATCGCTTGTGATATTCACCCACTTAACAATTCGCGCGTACTCAACTATCTGCGCGCACCACTCGGGCTGGATAAAGCCACTGTCGATAAGTGGTACCGGCACTGGATCGCCTGCGGCTTTACCGCGTTGGAGGAGGAAGCGGTGCGTACGGCAAGTGATCGGCGCCACTTGGTCGGCAGCGCCGTCACGCTCGCCGACGTGTGTCTTGTTCCGCAGATGTATAACGCGCGGCGTTTTGGCTGCGAGTTGCGGCCGTATCCGACGTTGTGCGCTATAAGCGCGCATCTTGAGAGTCTGCCGGCCTTTACGCGCGCCGCGCCCGAGCTCCAGCCAGACGCGGTCTAAGCAGCCATCAGCGCTTCAGATTTTTCGCGACCCGCCGATAGGCCTCGCGAAACGAGATGCCCTCGGCGACCACTAGGCGATTGGCCTCTTCGGCGGCGTGAATGGACGGATCGAGGCGAATGCGCTCCGGGCGGAATTTGATGGCGTCGATCGCGCCCGGCAGGATCGCAAGCGTCGCAAGAGTCACGTCAATGCCGCGAAAGAGCGGCGCTTTCAATAGCTGCAGATCGCGCTGATAGCCGGAAGGCAGCTTCGCGACAAGGCCGAGCACTTCGTGCAGACACGCGGCAACCGTCGCGGCGCGACCGCGGATGAGCTCGAACACGTCCGGATTTCTCTTCTGCGGCATGATCGATGAGCCGGTCGTAAAGGCAGCGTCGAGCTCAAGAAATCCGAACTCCTGTGTATAGAAGAGAAGCACGTCGGCGGCAAAGCGGCCAAAGCCCTGCATGAGGAGCGTGATTTCAAAGAGGAGATGAGCCTCGCCTTTGCCGCGCGACAACTGCACCGCGGTGACCGGCTCCTGTGTCATCGCAAATCCCAACCGCGCAGTGGTCAGCGCGCGATCAAGCGGCAGCCCGGGCGTGCCGTAGCCAGCCGCCGAACCGAGCGGGTTCTGGGCAAGTCGTCGCTGCGCAAGCCGCAAGCCTTCGGCGTCCTCGCGTACTTGCGCGGCAAAGCCTCCCGTCCAGAGGGCGACCGAGCTTGGCATCGCCTGCTGCATGTGCGTGTAGCCGGGCAAACTAGTTGACTGCTCGCGCGCGCCGAGCACATCGAGTGCGTCGGCCACGCGGATCGCCCCTGCCCGCAGTTCTTCGATGACGTCGCGAAGATATAGACGCAAGGCCGCGAGCACCTGGTCGTTGCGCGAACGCCCGAGATGGATTCGGCCGCCCGCAGCGCCGATGCGTTCGGTGAGGCGCTGCTCGAGCGCCGTTTGACCGTCTTCGTCGCGTAGTGCGACGCGCCACAACCCACGCTCGTGCTCGGCGCCAAGAGCGGTGAGCCCATTTACCAATGCGGTAAGGTCCGACTCATCCAGAAGCTTGGTCGCGTGCAGCATTTGTGCATGGGCGATGGAGGCTTGCACGTCGTAGCGTACCAGCCGGGCATCAAGTGCGTAATCCTCGCCGGCGGTGTACTCGAGCACGCGCGCATCAAGCGGCGCGTCCTTGTTCCACAGAAAGCTCATGGGTGTCCTCGCTAGCCGCTCGCTGTGATCTCAGCCGGCGTCAAAGCATTGACATCGGCAACCACCAGGGTGCCCGTGCCCTCATTCGTGAATACTTCGCCGAGAATGCCTTCTGCGGATTTGTAGGAGACTACGTGCACGCGGCGCACGCCGCCGCGAATGGCCTCTGCAATCGCCGTCGCTTTGGGCAGCATACCGTCGAGCAGCGCACCGGCCTCGCGCAGCCGCTGCAAGCCGGCAAGATCGGTGTAGGAGATGAGCGAGCCGGGATCGGCAGCCTTCTCAAGGATGCCGGGCGCGCCTGTGCAGAGGATGAGTTTTTCTGCCTGCAGCGCCGCGCCGATGGCGGCAGCGACTGTGTCGGCATTAATGTTGAGCAGCACCCCATTTTCATCCGCCGACAGGGGGCTCACCACCGGCATCAGGCCATTGTCGAGGAGTTTCTGCAGCACTGCCGTATTCACTCCGTCGACGTCGCCCACAAAACCATAGTCGATTGTGCGTTCGCTGCCGTCGTCGAGTTTGACAGGCGCGCGCCGGTGCGCGCGCACGAGTCCCGCATCGACGCCGCTGATGCCGACGGCATCAATGTTGAGATCGCGGCAGATCGCCAGAATGCGAGTATTGATGAGGCCATTCAGTACCATCGCCGTGACTTCTATCGATTTCTCATCGGTGATGCGCCGGCCCTGCACGATTTGAGTCGGCAATCCGAGCGATTCGGAGAGCGCTGTCAATTGCGGGCCACCGCCGTGCACCATGACGACACGCACACCGAAGTAATGCAGGATCGCAAGCTGCTCGATCAGCAGGCGTGTGGAATCCACGTTGGCCAATGCGCCGCCGCCCGCCTTCACGACGAAGGTCTTGCCTTTGTACATTCTGATGTAAGGGGCCGCGCTTCTGAGCGCGCGAATGGCAAGGGCGTTGTCGCTGCGGTTCATGATCATCGGACTTTTATACTCCTTGAAGCATTTGATGGAGCACGGCCATCTGCACCGTGAGACGGTTGTGCGCTTGCTGCTGCACGATACTGCGCGCGCCGTCGAGCACCTCGTCGGCAACCGCAGTGTTGCGCCGTACCGGCAGGCAATGCATCAGGCGGCACTCCGCGCCAGTGCCGACAAACCAGTCATCGCGCACACACCAGTCGTGTAGCGCGCCACGCAGCAGGGCATCGGCAGCCACATCGCCGTAGACATCGGTTGCTCCCCATTCCTTTGCATACACGACGTCGGCTGCATAGAGCGCATCGGCGCGCTCGCTTGTCTCGCGAATCGAGCCACCCGAAAGCGCGGCTGCGCGCGCCGCCTTCTGCATTAGGGCGCGCGGCAGGGCATATCCTTCCGGTCGCAGCACGACAACTTCCATGCCGCGCAGCGCCGCCATGTGCGTAACCGCTGCGGGCACCGCGAACGGCAGCGCACGCGGATGGTAAACCCACGAGAGCACAAATTTAGCGCGCTGCGGAATTGCGTAGTCGTCGAGCGTCTTCCAGTCGGCAAGAGCCTGACAAGGATGATTGACGGCTGATTCGAGGTTGATGAGCGGCTTGTCGACGAGCGCCGCCATCGCGCCGAAGGTTTTGTCCGCCAAATCGTCGGCGAGACTCTTGCCGTCGGCAAAAGCACGAATGCCGAGCGCATCGCAGTAGGAGGCGAGCACCGGAATGCCTTCGCGTACGTGCTCCGCAGCCGCACCGTTCATGACCGCGCCCGGCCGGGTCTCAAGCTGCCAGGTCCCTTGACCCGGAGAGATCACAAACGAGGTGCCGCCCAAGCGCGCCATGCCGGACTGGAACGAGGCAAGCGTGCGCAGCGATGGATTGAAGAATACAAGACCCAGAATCTTGCCGGCGAGCGCGCGCGGTTCGGGTTCTGTTTGCAGGCGTCTTGCCAGTTGCAGGAGCTCAGAGATCTCCTCACGGCTGAATTCTGCTAGATCGATGAAGCGCTTCATGGGCATGGGCTCGGCAGGCGCATCAGGCGTTGATGGCAATCAATGCGGCGCGCAGGATATCGACGTGCTCTTCTTCAAGAATGTAGGGCGGCAATAGTCGAATGATCTGCGGATCGGCACTGGTACCGGTGAGAATGCCGCGCTCGAGGAGCTGCGCGTGAATCTCCTTCGCCGGACGATTGACACGCAGGCCGGTCAGAAAGCCCGCGCCCTGATGGGCAAGCACCGGGCCCACCATGCAGGTAGCGCGGATATAGGCGCCGACGCGGCGCACGCGTGCGAGCAGGTTCTCTGATTCAATCGCTTCGATTACTGCCTCAATGACGGCGCTTGCCATCGGTCCGCCGCCGAAGGTCGTGCCGAGGCTGTCGAGCGTCACCGCTGCTGCGACCGGCGCCGACATAAGCAGGGCGGCGCACGGAAAGCCGTTGCCGAGCGCTTTCGCGGTCGTGATCATGTCCGGAAGTACGCCGTAGAGATTGGCGGCGAACGGCTCGCCGCTGCGCCCGACGCCGCATTGCACTTCATCAAAGATCAGAAC
>Ga0075522_10000730_pt1 | contig 24146 bp, 13 predicted proteins | sample NGEPerA_FD_74796 | JGI IMG/M metagenome (GOLD analysis project Ga0075522, IMG submission 74796) | Arctic peat soil microbial communities from the Barrow Environmental Observatory site, Barrow, Alaska, USA - NGEE PermafrostL2-A | ecosystem: Environmental > Terrestrial > Soil > Wetlands > Peat ...
GCACCACCCCGGGCGGCGATGACGGACTGCGGCGCGAGCTCACCGAGTTCGTCGCACATCCTCCGGAGATGACGGCGGCATTTCTCACGCGATTCTTCCAGCAGATTCGCGCGGCGCGCGCGGATTTCACGGCACTACTCTGGGTGGAGCAGTGGATCGCCGAAGACGCAATGAGCGTGGAGCAGGCGGTGCAGCGGTCGACGCGCCGGCAATCGCTCACGCAGCTCGTGATGGCGAACAGCATCACGAGCCTCCGCACGGTGGCGAGCTTTGTGTGGCCCGACTTCGTCGAGTCGATGAGCGTCACGGAGGCGGTGTTGCGTGAAGATCCGGCCCAATGCTACCCCGCGATGGGCTTCGACTCGCGCGATCTCTACCGTCACGCCGTGGAGAAGCTGGCCAAGCGCGCGAAGGTGTCCGAGCCGGCGGTCGCACGTGCGGCGATCGCGCTCGCGGTCCAGGCCGACTCTCCACAAACCGGCGAGTCGCAGGCCACGACGGATGATCACGAGCGCATCACGCACGTCGGCTACTACCTCGTTGGCCGCGGCAAAGTCGCGCTCGAGCGCGCGATACGCTATCACCCTGCGCTCGCGCAGCGTGTGAGCCGCTTCGCGCGACGGCACGCCGCGCCGCTCTACTTCGGCGCGCTCGCGGTAACGACTATCGCAGTGCTGGCGGCGGTGATCGCGCCGCTTCCCGCCGCGTCGTCGTGGTGGATGCGCCTGCTCGCGGTGCTTCTTGCCTGCGTGCCCGCGAGTGAGATCGGCATCGCGATAGTCAATCAGCTCACCACCATTTTCGTTCGTCCCGCTCGACTGTCGCGGCTGGACTACTCGAAGAACGGCGTGCCGGCTCCGCACCGAACCGTCGTCGTGGTCCCCCTACTTCTCGACTCGCCGGCGGCTGCGCACGATGCGCTCGACCATCTGGAGACGCAGTTCCTGGCCAACCGCGATCACCAGATTCGATTCGCACTGCTCGCCGACTTCACCGACGCCACATCCGAGTCGCGACCGACCGACAGTGCAATCGTCGAAGCAGCGACGGCAGGCGTGCGCGCGCTCAACCTCGAATATGCCGAGGCGTCGCCGTTCTACTTCTTTCAGCGTCCGCGCCGGAGAAACGAGCGCGAGGGCGTCTGGATGGGATGGGAGCGAAAGCGCGGCAAACTGGAGGAATTCAACGCTTACATAGCGGGCAGGGAGCGGAATGCGTTCTCGCACATTGAGGGCGACACGTCCTGGCTCTCCGGCGTCCGATACGTAATCACCCTCGACGCGGACTCGCTCCTTCCGCGCGGTGCGGCCGCGTCGCTCATCGGCACGCTCGCGCATCCACTCAACCGCGCCGCCTTTCGTGATGGTGGAACGCGCGTGGTGGAGGGCTACGGTATTCTGCAGCCGCGCGTGAGCGTCACGCTCGAGAGCGCAAACCGATCGCGCTTCGCGGCGATCTTTGCCGGTCATCCCGGAGTAGATCCCTACACGACGGCCGTCTCCGATGTCTATCAGGATCTCTTCGGTGAGGGCTCGTACACGGGGAAGGGCATCTACGACCTCGCGACGTTCGAGCGTGCGACACTCGGCCGCTTCCCGGAGAACGCTCTCCTGAGCCACGATCTCATCGAGGGAGCGTTCGCGCGCGCGGGGCTCGTGACGGACGTGGAGATCTTCGACGAGTATCCGTCGCGCTATCTCACGGCCTCGCAGCGGCAGCAGCGATGGACGCGCGGCGACTGGCAGCTGCTCCCCTTCATCTTCGCACGCGGCTCGAGCACCCACGCCATCTCCGCGCTCTCGCGATGGAAGATGCTCGACAACTTGCGGCGGAGTCTCGTGCCGATAGCGATGCTCGCCTGGCTCGTCGCGGGGTGGACGCTGCTGCCGGGATCGCCCGTGACGTGGACGGTGGTCGCACTCATTGTATTCGCGCTGCGATGGCTGCTAGCGCCGCTGCTTGCGGCCGCGCGGCCGCCACGCAAGCAATCATGGCGTCCATACTATGCCGCTCTGCAGCGCGACACCGAAGTGTCGGCGGAGCAGGCTGCGCTCGCCGTCGTGTTCCTCCCGCATCAGGCCCTCGTCGCGTTGGATGGAATCGCGCGCTCGCTCGTGCGCACGTTCATCACCCGGCGGCATATGCTCGAGTGGAAGACGTCGTCGCAGGTCGAGCGCATCGCGGCCAGGAAGGGTCCGTCGGTGTGGCGCGAGATGTCGCTTGCGGCCGTGATCGGACTGGCGCTCGCCGCGTGGGGCGCGACCGCAGCGCCGCTTTACCTCATGATTCCCTTCATTCTCTGCTGGGCAGCCGCGCCGTTTATTGCTCTCCGCATCAGCGCGCCAACGGGTCGCCCGGATCTCGCGCTCACCCCCGTGCAGCGCGCCGCCATGCTGCGCTACGGCGAGAGACACTGGCGCTACTTCGATCACTTCGTCGGGGAGACGACTCGCTGGCTCGCGCCCGACAACTTTCAGGAGACGCCATCTCCCGTCATCGCCGACCGCACCTCTCCGACCAATCTCGGTCTGCAGCTGCTTTCCATAGTGTCGGCGTTCGATCTGGGATTTCTGCCACGGCGCGACATGATCGAGCGGCTCGAGCGCGCGCTGGACACAATGGCGTCGATGCGGCGTTTGCGCGGACACTTCTATAACTGGTACCGTCTCTCCGACCTTGGCGTGCTGGAGCCACCGTACATCTCGACCGTAGACTCTGGCAATCTTGCCGGTCATCTGATCGCGATGTCGGCTGCGTGCCACGAGATCGCCGGCAATGCGCACGACCAGCCGGACGATGCTGCGAAGCTCGCGACGATCGGCGAGCGGGCGCGAACGATCGCGATGGAGATGGACTTCAGGCTGCTTTTCGACGACACACGCAAGCTCTTCGCGATCGGATTCGATGAGCGCGCCAATCGGCTCGACGCCTCCTCCTATGATCTTCTCGCGTCCGAGGCACGCCTCGCGAGCTTCGTTGCGATCGCCAAGGGCGACGCGCCATCGGAGCACTGGTTCCGGCTGGGACGTTCGCTCACTTCTCACGCGGGCGCGACGGCGCTCGTGTCGTGGAGCGGGAGCATGTTCGAGTATCTGATGCCGGTCCTCGTGATGCCGTCGCGCCCGTACTCGCTGCTCGACCAGACGCATCGCGCGGCGGTGAAGCGACAGATCGCGTACGGTCGCGCCCGCAGCGTGCCATGGGGCATCTCGGAGTCCGCGTACAACCTGCGCGATCGTCACGAGACGTATCAGTACAGGGCGTTTGGCGTGCCCGACCTGGCACTCAAGCGCGGTCTTGCGAACGACGTCGTCGTCGCACCATATGCTACGGCGCTCGCGCTCCCGATCGACCCTCGTGAGGCGATGCTAAACCTCGCGAGCCTCGAACGCGAGGGCGCACTCGGAGAGTACGGTTTTCACGATGCGATCGACTATTCGCGTCCGGACCCGGATAGCCTCAGCGCCGTCGTTCGCACATCGATGGCGCACCACGTTGGCATGAGTCTCGTCGCCATCGACAATGCGTTGCACGTCGTGCACGGCGACGGCATTTGGCAGCGCCGCTTCATGGCGGATCCAGTTTGCCGTGCGGCTCGACTCCTGCTCGATGAACGCGTGCCGCGACGCTACATCGTGCGCGCGTCGCAGCCGGATGTTCCGGAGATGTCGCCCACGCGCGTTCCGCGCGAACAGGCCGTGGTACGCGAGTTCGACTCCGCGAACACGGCCGAGCCGCGCATCGGACTGCTCGGCGACATTCCGTACTGCGTGCTCGTGACCAACGCCGGCAGCGGCTACTCGCGCTCGAACGGGATAGCCGTGACGCGCTGGCGGGCGGATGCAACGCGGGACGACACCGGGCAATGGATCTACGTGAAGGATCTCCGGACCCGTCGCGTGTGGTCCTCCGCGTATCAGCCGACGGGCGTGGCGCCCGACAGCTATCGTGTCACCTTCGCGCCGGACCGCGTCATCTTCCGTCGACGCGACGGCGATCTGGAAACGCGCACCGACATCATCGTGGTGCCGCGCGATCGCGCCGAGGTACGGGTGCTCTCCGTGACGAATCGCTCGCGGCACACGCGCGAGGTCGAGCTCACCAGCTACGGTGAGGTGGTGCTCACCGATCCCGATGCCGATCGCGCGCACCCCGCCTTCCAGAATCTTTTCGTGCAGACGGAGTGGCTTCCCGACGGCATCGTGCTCGCTAGTCGGAGGCCGCGCTCGGCCGCCGAGCAGACTCTCTGGTGCGCGCACGTCGTCGCGACGGGCCCGGAATGCGTGGGTGATGTGACGTGCGAGACGGACCGCGCGCGATTCATCGGTCGTGGTCGCTCCGTACGTGCGCCGCGAGCACTCGACCCTGAAGCGACGCTCTCGGGTTCGGTTGGGGCTGTGCTGGATCCCATCATGGCGCTGCGCGTTCGGCTTCGTCTCAGCCCCGGCCGCACGGGTCGCGTCGCGTTCACGACGCTCGTCGCCGACGGGCGCGACGACGCTCGCAACGTTGCCGACCGCTATCGCGACCTTCGCGCCGCCGACCGTGCGCTATCCCTGTCGTGGACCGCGGCGCAGTTGGAGCTTCGCAGTCTCGATGTGCCGCCCGCAGATGCGGCGCTCTATCAGGTGCTCGTTGGCGCGCTTCTATATCCGAACGAGGAGTTGCGCACGTCGGCTCGCGCGCGCGCGGACAATCGGCGGGGCCAGCACGCGCTATGGGCACACGGCATCTCTGGCGACTGGCCCGTGGTGTTGGCGACCATCTCCGACGAGGTCGGCCTTCCCAGTGTCCGGCAGCTGCTCGTCGCGCACAAGTACTGGCGCATGAAGGGCGTGACGGCGGACCTCGTGATCCTCAATGCAAAGGGTCCATCGTACGTGCAGGATTTGCACGATCACATTCTGTCGATCGTGCGCTCCTCGAGCGAGGGCGGAGTCATCGACAGGCCGGGCGGAGTGTTCGTTCGCCGAGCCGACACGATGCCGGACGAGGACGTTGCGTTATTGCGCGCGACGGCTCGCGTGACCGTCGTCTGTGACGGCGTCGGGCTCGGCAACATCGTCGACCGCGCCGCTTTCGGCGTCCCGCTCGCGCCCGTGGAGGAGTGGAGCCTGATCGAGCGCGTGCGCCGCGACGTGCTTTCGGAACCGGGCGACGCACCACCGGCGAGCGTCGATGGCGATGCGTCCGCGCAGAAGATCGCACCACCGGCCGCGCCGTCGAAGTACGCGAACGGCATGGGCCGCATCGCGGAGCACGGCGAATACGAGATGCAGATCTCCGGCACGCATGTGCCGCCCGCGCCGTGGGCGAACATCATCGCGAACCCGAACGCCGGCTTCTGCATCACGGAGCGCGGCGCCGGGTTCGCTTGGGCGGAGAGCAGCTACTTCTTTCGGCTCACGCCGTGGCACAACGATCCGGTGAGCGATCCCTCCGGCGAGGTCCTGTATCTGCGCGACGATGAGAGCGGATACGTGTGGACTCCAACGCCCGCTCCTGCCCCGGCAGTCGACACACCCATCGCGGCAGGCGGCACGCTACCATCGTACGACATGCGGCACGCACCTGGCCTCACCACCTTCACGCACGTGCGCTACGGTATTACCAGCGAGTTCACGCTCGGCGTGCCTGAGGTAGACCCGGTCAAGATATCGATACTGAGGCTCACGAATCACGGCAGCTCGAGCCGCCGACTCTCGCTCACGAGTTACGTGGAGCTCACGCTTGGCGCGCAGCGCGAACACACGCGCCATCAGCTGCACACCTGGCGCGATGAGCAGACCAGCGCGGTGTTCGCCGAGAACTATTACACCGACGATTTTGCCTCACGCGTCGCGTTCTCGTGGATGAGCGAGCCGGTCACGGGATTCACCGGCAACCGCGAAGAGTTCATAGGGCGGAACGGAGATCTCTCCGCGCCGGCGGCGCTCAGCGCGAAAACACTGTCGGGTACGACGGGCGCGGGCTTCGATCCGTGCGCGGCGCTCAGGTCTGTGCTGACGATCGAGCCGGGTGAGACGCGCGAGGTCGTGATCCTGCTCGGCGCGGCGAAAAGCCAGGACGAGGCGCGCGCGATCATCGGGCGCCACTCCACCGCGGCCGATGCGCGAGAGGCGGTGGACGAGGCCGTCCGCGCGTGGGATGAGCGACTGACCACGATCTCTGCGCGCACGCCGTCGCCCGAGTTCGACGCGATGGTGAATCGCTGGTCGCTCTACCAGGCGCTTTCGTGTCGTATGTGGGCGCGCTCGGCGCTGTACCAGTCGAGCGGCGCATACGGATTTCGCGACCAGCTGCAGGATTGCATGGCGTTCGTGTACGCGGAGCCGGCGATCGCACGCGCGCATCTAGTGCGATGCGCGGGTCGACAGTTCGTCGAGGGTGATGTGCAGCACTGGTGGCACGAGCCCGGCGGACGCGGCGTTCGCACCCGATTCTCCGATGATCTCGCGTGGCTGCCCTTCGTCGCCGATCACTACGTCACGGTCACCGGCGACAGTGCGGTGTGGGAAGAACGCGCGCCCTTTCTCGAGCAGGCGCCGCTCGCGCCCGGCGAACAGGAGTCGTACGAGGAGCCGAGCGTGAGCGCGACGTCGGCGACGCTGTACGAGCATTGTGTGCGCGCGCTCGATCGCGCGTGCACCACCGGGTCGCACGGCCTGCCGCTGATGGGATGCGGCGACTGGAACGATGGCATGAATCGCGTGGGCTACGAGGGTAAGGGTGAGAGCGTGTGGCTGGCCTGGTTCCTCGTCGCGACGCTGCGGCGCTTCGCCGAGCATGCAACGGCGCGGAAGGATGTCGAGGTGGCGGAGCGGTGCAGAAAGCGCGCGGATGCGTACGCAGAAGCGGTTGAGATGAGCTCGTGGGACGGCGCGTGGTACCGTCGCGCCTACTTCGATGACGGCACGCCGCTCGGCTCCGCGCAGAGCGATGAGTGTAAGATCGACTCGATCGCGCAGAGCTGGGCGACGTTGTCGGGCGCGGGCCAGAAGGATCGTGCGCGCAAGGCGATGGAATCGGTGGGCGAGAAGCTCGTGCGAGAGGACGCGCGGCTCATCATGCTGCTCACGCCGCCGTTCGATCACACCGAGCACGATCCCGGCTACATCAAGGGGTATCTACCGGGCGTGCGCGAGAACGGCGCGCAGTATACACACGCGGCGCTTTGGGCGGCGCTCGCGACGGCGCGCCTCGGCGACGGCGACCGTGCTATGCATCTGCTGGACATGCTCAACCCGTTCACGCACGCGGCCACCGCGGCCGACGTTGCGAAATACAAGGTGGAGCCGTACGTGGTGTGTGCGGACGTGTACACCGCCGCCGATCACGTGGGGCGCGGCGGGTGGACGTGGTACACGGGCTCCGCGAGCTGGATGTATCGCACGGCGCTCGAGGGCGTGCTCGGCTTCACGAAGCGCGGGGACAGTCTGTCGATCGAGCCGTGCGTGCCGGCGGCGTGGCGGGACTTCTCGATGGAGTACAGGCATGGGCGGAGCACGTACGCGATTGCAGTGCGCAATCCGGACGGCGTGAGCCGGGGCGTCGTTCGGGTCGAGGCCGATGGAAAAGAGGTTGCCGATCGCGTGGTGAAACTCACGGACGATGGCGCCCGCCATGAGGTCGTCGTGACCATGGGCGAGGTTCCTGCGCACGAGGACGGATTGGCGCCGAGCAAACACTCACCATGACGGCGCTCGATTTCCCGCTCTTTCTGCGAGCCACGCATTTTTTGAATCTGCTCTTTCTCTCGTTGCTCGTGCGCAGCGGATTCGAGATTCTGAGTGCGCATCCCAAGCTCTACTGGAACGACGCGTGCACGCCGGGCACCGAATGGCTGCGGTTCACACGCAAGCGGCTGCCCGAACACGAACTGTGGACGTCACGCGACGAGGAGGAGTCGTTCTCGTCGTGGATCGCACTCCCGGGACACAAGAATTTGGGGTTGGGACGGCACTGGCACTTCCTCGCTGATGTCGGTTGGGTACTCACGGGTCTGCTGTACGTCGTAATGCTTTTCGTCACGCCCGAATGGCGCCGGCTGGTTCCTACTTCCTGGTCGATCGTTCCCGGCGCGTGGCAAGCCTTGTCATCGTACCTGAGCCTTCACCTCGTGGTGACGCCGGGGCAGTACAACCCACTCGAGCAGCTCGCGTATTTCTCGGTTGTGTTTCTACTGTCTCCGCTCGCCATTGCGACCGGCCTCGCCATGTCGCCCTCGCTCGCGGCGCGGTTTCCCTGGTACATTCGGCTCTTTCGTGGTCGGCAGGCTGCGCGCAGCATCCACTTCCTCTGTCTGTGCGCATTTCTCGCGTTCTTCGTAGTGCATCTCGCCATGGTGATTGCGCACGGCGAGATCAGCGAGATGGGACTGATCGTGCTCGGCGACATTCAGCACGTACATGGCGCACTCGGTCTCGTCGTGGGGCTCGCGGGCCTGGCCGGTGTCGTCGTGATTCACGTCGTGGCCACATGGTACTCCCTGCGCTATCCGCGGCTGGTGCAGCGGCGCACGCAGGCGATCACGGAACCGCTTCGGCGAGCGCTTTTCGAACACGGGCGTTCGGTACAGCAGTACGATCCTGCTGAGATATCACCGTACTTTCGCGTGAATGGACGTCCTCCCGCGGACGCCGCGTATGCGGCAATGGTGCGCGATGACTTCGCGAGCTTCGTCCTCGACGTGGATGGCCTGGTCGAGCGTCCGCTGCAGCTGACGCTCGCCGAGCTCCGGCGCTGGCCGAAGCGAACGCAGATCACGAAGCATTGTTGCATACAGGGATGGTCCGCCGTCGCCAGTTGGGGCGGCGTGTCGCTGGGGGACATCGTGCAGCGCTGTCGGCCGCTCGCGGAGGCGCGCTATGTGGTGTTCTACGCGTTCGATGACAAGTCGACGTCCGAGCCGGATCCCGCGGGCCCGGGCTCCTTCTACGGCACGATCGACATCGCGCTGGCGTCGCACCCGCAAACGATTCTTGCCTACGAGATGAACGATCGCCCGCTGCCCGTGCCGCATGGCGCACCACTTCGTCTGCGGGTCGAGACGCAGCTGGGCTTCACGATGGTCAAGTACGTTCACCGGATCGAATTCGTTCGCGACTACCGGAACATCGGCGAGGGGCAGGGCGGCTGGCGCGAGGATCACCAGTATTACAGCCAGGAAGCGGGTATCTGATGCGGCGGAGGCAGAACATGATACGGACAACGAGAACGACGCACTTTCGAGGAGGGCGGGAACTGTCATGAGCCTCGATGTTCGCCCTGCGCGGACCTACCGCTTCGAAAGGTGGCGCGTTTGGCCCATAACGCGCTACGACGGCAATGTTTAGTCAATCATGAGAAGCCATCACTTACGATAGGATGGGTCACGCCGGAAGCCGCCTTCCAGGATCAGCGAGCTGGGTCACCGTCGTACCAGCGATCAACCGTTTAGCTCCGTCCACCAACCCGTAGATATTCCAGATCAACACGCCTCGCACGCGCCCATCTCGCAGGTAATAGACCACGCCCTCTTTACATGGGATTTTCCAATCCGTGACCATCTCCAGCCGCGAGTCAACCTCACCGACAGCTTCGTAGCCCATCTCAAAAATGTCTGAGTAGAAAAACGGCAGGTGGTCATACGACACCGTCCGACCAGCCATGGCGACGCCTGCGTGGCCACCCATGCTATTGGCGTTGTCCTCGTGCTCCACGCGACGCCACTGTTCGAGCGAAGGGTTGTAGATGCTGGCCACGTCTCCAGCAGCGTAGATATCGGGACTGCTGGTGCGCAAAGACGCATCGACGCGAATGCCATTCTCTACGGTGAGGCCGGCAGCCTGAGCCAATTCGACATTGGGTTGAACACCAATGCCAGCGACGACACCGTCGGCAATGATCTCTCGCTCGGTTTCGGTCTGGACATCGCGAACGTTCAATATCGATTTCCCCAAGTGTGATTTGCAACCAGTCACTTTCGCCCCAGCGATCACTTCGACTCCCCTTTCGCGATAAAACGCGCTCAGCGACCTTGCGAGCTCCACTGGATACATGCGGCTTCCTACGAACTGGTCGGGGAAGATCAACGTGACCTTCTTGCCGTTCAGTGCCAGCGCGGCTGCGACCTCCGAACCGATGAACCCGCCACCAACGACGGCGAAGTGATCTCCGTGCTCGGCGAGGGCGCGAAGTCGCTGGTAATCATCGACGGTGCGGAAGTAGATGATCTGATCTTCCCCAAATGGAAGTGTTCTAGGCCGGCATCCGGTTGCCAGAAGCAACTTTTCGAAATCATAGACAATGCCGTGGTCGTCAGTCACTCGCTTGTTGTGTACATCCAGCTCACGCGCCGTGCGGCCCTGGTGAAACGTGACGGCGGCGTCATTCGCCGTCCGCCAGATGCTCGCCAAGGGTGTTCCCTTCCAGAGCGCCTTCGACAGCGGCGGACGGTTGTAGGGGGGATGCGGCTCGGATGCTATCACTCCGATGGAACCATCGCGGTCCACTTCGCGGATTCCAGTGATGGCGGCAGCGGCAGTCATTCCTCCGCCAACGATCAGATACTTATATCTGTTCGGCATTCTCTTACACCGGGAGCGCAAAAGCGGTCGCCACGCTGGCGTCGGAATCCTTTTTGCTTATTGAAGGTACGTCAACCACGAGGGAGAGATGATATGACTACTAAACAAAAGACGTTCAAGACAATCCCCGTTGGCACCAAAGTGTCATGGCATTACCGCAGTGCCATCGGCCATGGCACGGTCACTGGCGTGTCGAAGATGGGCACCAACGCAGATAACACAATGTACAGCGTGCGCGAGACTGACCACCACCCGGGCGAACCAGCCATCGTGCACCACTCAGGCAAGGCACTCAGTCGCGCATGAGTTGGCAGTGGTCGAGCGCGGTCGAAGTGACGTCGGTACTTGAAGAAAAGTGAAAGTAGCGTTCGACGGCCACGACGACTCCGCCAGCTCGCCACCCCAACCGAAAGGAATTGATTGATGAGTGAGAAGCAAACTGCGACGCCGATGGTGTCCGCCACGATGAACGCTGTACGGCTGCACGCGCCAGGCGGTCCTTCGCGGCTCGTATACGAGCGCGTCGAAACGCCCCGGCCGGAGCTAGGTGAGGTGCTCGTCCGCGTCCATGCAGCGGCGATCACGCGAGGCGAGCTCGATTGGCCAACGAATCGCCTCCCCGCGATCCCGTCGTACGAGTTTTCGGGCGTAGTCGTCGCACGTGCACCCGACGTTGACGACATCCTTGTCGGAGAACCCGTGTACGCGCTCAGCGGCTTCGATCGTGACGGAGCCGCTGCAGACTATATGGTCGTCCCGCAGGTGTTTCTCGCTCGTAAGCCGCGAACACTCGGCCATGTCGAGTGTGCTGCCGACCAGCTCGCGCCGTACGAGCAGCCGGTGCCGTGATTCGCTAGCTCGTGATCACCGGATGCACGTTCCGTCCGCGCAGTCGCTCGTTGAACGCCGGCACTTCCTGCTTGAGCAACTGCTCTACCTGCACTTTCACCTTCACCAGTCGATCGTGCAGCACCTGCGCGACCTCCTTCTGCGATGAGGTTGGCGCGTAGTCGGAGCCGCCCACGCTTTGTGCGAGATAGAGTAGCTGCTCGGTGAGCTGAGTGGGCCACCGCACCGCATCTTGTCCGCGCCCAGTGAGCAGCATCTGATACAATTGCTGCTCTACCGGTAGCAGCTTCGCCGAGAGCGAATCCGAGGAACGCGTGATGTCCGCAAGCGATGTGTCTTTGACGGAGAGCTCCGACAGGTTCACGAGCTGCCCACGCACGATCTCGAGCGCGTTCACCTGCGCAACGGCGTCGTTGATGTCGGCCACGATCGTTCGTTGCGTCTCCATCTGCGTCGCGATCGTCTGCTCGCTGCCGCCAGACGATGGATCCTTGAGAATTACCAGCGGCTGCGACTGCTGCTCGCCGCCGTACTTCAACGTCACCGTGTACGTTCCCGGTGGCTCGAGTATGGAGTACTCGCTAATCCCCGGCGCGTCCTCGCCCGACGCCTTCACCTCGAACCAATCCGAGTGAAGCGGGCTCGCGCGAATGATCGCCTTCGTGGTCTTCTCGCTCTTCAGATCCCAGTACGTGCGGTTGAGCCCAGCCTTCGCCGGAGCCCTGAGCGTTCGCACCAGTGCGCCCGCCGCGTTCGCGATGGTGATCGTCGCGCTGTCCTTCGCGGTGCTGTCCTTCGCGCCGGATGCGAGCCAGAAGTTGAGCAGCGCGCCCGGCGGAGGATTGTTGCCCGCGACGATGTCGTCCATCTCCGTGAACGGATCGGCTACGGAACGATAGCGATATTGATCGCGCGGCTTGAGCAGCGCCACGGACTTCTTCGTGATCTCCGGCGTCCACTGCTCGAGCGGCGTCAGGTCATCGAGGATGTAAAATCCGCGCCCGTACGTTGCCACCACGAGATCGTGAAAGTGCGGCTGCACCGTGAGCCAGTACACCGGCGCGTGCGGCAGGTTGTTCTGCAGCGGTTGCCACTCCCCTCCATCATCGAACGAAACGTAGAGTGCGTTCTCGGTGCCGAGGTACAGCAGTCCCTTTCGCACGGGATCCTCGCGGATAACGTGCGCGTACGACAGCGGCGACTTCGGTATTCCCTTCACGATGAGCGTCCAACTCTTGCCGAAGTCCGTCGTTTTGTAGACCCATGGGTCGCGATTGTTCGCCTGATGTCCGTCCACGGTGATGTACGCCGTGCCGTCCGCGTAACGGGACGGCTCGATGTTGCTCACCGTCATCCACGCGGGCATGCCGGGGATGCTCGCCGTGACGTTTGTCCAGCTCTTTCCGCCATCACGAGTGAGCTGCACCAGTCCATCGTTCGTCCCCGCCCAGATCTCACCTTTCGTAATCGGCGATTCGGCGATCGCGAACACGACATCGGCATACTCGACGCCGATGTTATCGGGCGTGAGTCCGCCGGAAATCCCCTGCTTCGACTTGTCGTTTCGCGTGAGATCCGGGCTGATCACCGACCAGCTCATGCCGCCGTCCGTCGTGACGTGCACGTGCTGGCTGCCGACGTACACCGTGTTGTGGTCGTGCGGCGAGATCGTGAGCGGGAAGGTCCACTGGAAGCGGTACTTGACGCTGTCCGCCGGAGTGCCCTCCGTCGACTGCGGCCACACCTCCACCTGATGCACGATGCCGGTTCGCACATCGTACTGCGTGACGATCCCGCCCACCGAGCCGCTTCCCGATGCGCTCGACCACACGAGATTCGAGTCCACCGTGTCGGGCGTCGCCCAGCCACTCTCGCCTCCGCCCACCGAGCGCCATTCTCCGCGCCAGATGCCGACGTCGTGACCGAAAAACTCCTGCTTCGCGTTGCTTGGTCCCATCGCCGACTCGCCATCCTGCTTGTTCCCATAGACGAAGTACGGCACGCGGTTGTCCACGGTCACGTGATACATCTGCGCGATCGGAAGCTGGATGCGATTCCACGTTCGGCCGCGCGTCGTCGTGATGCCGACGCCACCGTCGTGGGCGACGATGAAGCGGTCGCCGTTGGATGGATCGAACCAGATGTCGTGATGGTCGCCGCGCGGCACCTGCTCGCGCGGCACGTCGATCATCGTCGTCCCGCCATCGAGCGTCTTCGTGAAGTCGGACGCAAGAAAGTAGGCCTCGTTCGCGTTGTCGGGTTCCACTCCCATTCTGTCGTAGTATGCGGTGCGCCCCGCAGGCTGCAGATCGTTGTTGACGAGCTTCCAGCTCGCGCCCGCATCATCCGAGCGAAAGAGCCGCCCCGAGTCCGACGGTACTCCCTCGCGCGGGATTCCATCGCCCGTCTCGATCTCGGCGTACACGCGCTGCGGCATCGCGGCGCTGATGCCGAGTCCGACTTTGCCGAATGCGCGCTCGGGCAGGCCGTGTCCGGTGAGCCGCTTCCACGTCGCGCCGCCGTCGATCGACTTCCAGATGCCGCTCCCCGCGCCGCCGCTCTTGCGTCCCCACGTGTGGATCTCGATCTGCCATGTGGCGGCGTACGCGATGCGCGGGTTGGAGGGATCGAGCAGCACGTCCACGCCACCGGTCGAGTCGTTGACGAACAGCACCTTCTGCCACGTCTTCCCACCGTCGATGGTTCGGAAGATGCCGCGGTCGGGCTGCGGCCCGTACGCATGTCCAAGCGCGGCAACGAGAACGCGGTCGGGATCCGTGGGGTCGATCGCGATGCGCGCGATGCGTCCCGTGTTCTCGAGTCCGACGTGCGCCCACGACTTTCCAGCATCCGTCGACTTGTACATCCCCCAGCCGATCGAGATGTGGCTCCGGATGAACGACTCGCCGGTACCCACCCACACGACGTTCGCGTCGGACGGCGCGACCGCAACCGCACCGACGGAGGCGACGGGCATGCTGTCGAACACCGGATCCCAGTGCGCACCGGCATCGATCGTCTTCCAGAGCCCGCCGCTCGCCGCACCGGCGTAGTAGATGTTCGGGTCGCCCTTCACGCCCGCGACTGCATCCGTGCGGTTCCCCTCCGGCCCGATGTACCTGTAACGCAGCGCGGCCAACGCGATGGTGTCCGGCATCTCGCGAGTGACTGCCGCGCGCGCCGGCGCCTGCTTCTTTCGGGACTGAGAGTGCGCAGAAAAGGGGAGAGCGACGAAAGCGAGCGCGATAGCCAGTATGGCGCGCGCGGCGGCGGGTGAGCGCTGCATTCACTGTTCCTGTGATGGGGACTAGCCCGGACGATGGAACAGTGCACGCGTGCTGCGCAAGTGCTCGCTAGCACAAGTCGGTTCGGGACATCCCGGCCGTCGTCTCGTTCAGCTCCTCGCGACGTTCGTGGAGAGCTCGAGAATGCACGACAAGATCTCGCGCGTCGTCGGCTCCGCGAAGATGCGCAGGGGTGCAATGACGCGGCCCCGATGCCGCGTGCCTTCCACTCGTGCCATCGCACCGCGCATCACGTAGGTTGGCGTGCCCGAGGGAATCACGTCGAGATCATCCTGGCCAACGACGAGAGCATGGAAGTTTTCGGAGCCCGGCATCGAGGCGAGCAGCCGTCGCATTTTCGCCCCGAATCGCGGGTCGGTGACGAGGAAGTACACCGGACCGCGCGTGAGCAAACGCGCCAGGCGCGTGGTGAGCGCAGGACGTACGCGAGTAATGAGGTGCGGTTTCGACAATCTACTCGCGATGTGAGCGATCTCGCGGTCGTGTCCGCCGGAGATCAGAAGGTCGGCGTCACGAAGCTCGCGTGCGGGAGACGCGGGATCGATCCCGTCCAGCTCGACCGTCTCGACCTCCAGACCGAAGTAGTTCTCGAGTTCCGCACGCATCGACTGAAGCTGGTCCGTGTTGCACTCGATTACAGCGACGCGCAGTCGGCGCAGCCCCAAGGTAGTTCGGATGTGCTCGCCAAGGCGGCTGAATGGAATGTCGCGCTCTATCGCGCCGGCCATCGTTTCGAGAATCCATCGACGGTGCAGAGTGGACGCAACGCCGATCGTCGACTGTCCGCCGGTAACGAAGACTCCCGACCGCGGTCGAATCTCTACGAGCCCTTCCTCCACCAGTTGCTCATATGCGCCGAGCACCACCCGAGGGTCGGTCTTGAAATCCTCTCCCAACTCGCGCACGCTCGGCAGCCGATCGCCGTGCTCCAACGCTCCCGATGCGAGGTCGCCCGCGATGCGCTCGCGCAACTGACGAAGTATGGATTGTTGTCGAGTGGGGCTTCTCATGCATTCCTCGTGCACGGTAACGGAGGCGAGTATTTGCAGGATGTGCGCCGATGTAACAGAGGTCACACTGCTGCATCGACGCCACCGCGTTGCTCTCGGCCCGTGGCTCCGCACGTGCGAGGCAGGCCACCGCTCGGAAATCTCGAGCGGGGACCGCCCGGGCCAGCGTCGCCGTTCCCATCATCCGCTGGCCGTGGAGGGTTGTCATATGTCCGATGCTCGGAGTTCCCCGGGGTCGACGCTCGTGGTGAGTGGACCGCTCACCGCGAACAGCCGCCGGGATTTCCTGCGCGTGCTCGGTTTGGGAAGCGCGATCGTGCTCATGCCGTCCGTGTTCGGGGCATGCAGCGATACCACCGGCGCGACGCGAAGCGCGAGTGGTGCAGTGACCATCGATCTCACCACGGATATCGGCGTTCTCAATTACGCCTACGCACTCGAGCAACTCGAGGCCGCGTTCTATCAGGCATGCCTTCAGAGCATCGTCACCGGCTGCACGTCGACCGAGCTCAATGCTCTGCTCGTCATCGGGCAGCACGAGGTCGTCCATCGCGAATTCCTCAAGGCGGCCCTGGGCTCAGCTGCGATTCCCGCGCTGCAGGTGAACTTCAGCTCGCTGGATCTCACGAAGCGCGACACGGTGTTCCAGGCTGCGAAGATGTTCGAAGACACCGGCGTCGCGGCGTACAATGGCGCAGGCAAGCTCCTTCACAGCGCCACCTACCTCGGTCTCGCCGGCAAGATCGTCTCGGTCGAAGCGCGGCATGCCGCGACGATACGCGACATCCTCAACCCGCTCTCCATGGATTTCGCGGGCGATGACGTCGTGAACGCGAACGGACTGGATCAGGCCTTCGATCCGAACACTGTGTTGAACCTCGTGAAGCCATTCATCGTCACCCCGATCAGCGCCTAGCGGCCAGCAGGAGACTATTACCAATGACACACAACACACTGCTCGGCGACGTCGATCCGGAAATCATCGACACGCTATTGACGCGACGCGAGGCCATCCGCCGCGGAGCCAGCACGTCCGCCATGGTCGCCGCCGGACTCGCGTTCGCGTCCGTGCCTGTCGCCCTCGGCGCGTTCGCGAAGGATGCATACGCCCAAGGTGCACTGCCGTCCGCCATCGTGGACGTTCTCAACTTTGCACTCACGCTCGAGTATCTCGAGTCGACCTTCTACGACACGGGCGTCGCTACGAGCGGCCTCATACCTGCCAGCGACATGGCGGTGTTCCAGCAAATCATGAAACACGAAGACGCGCATGTCGCGTTTCTCAAGGCGGCACTCGGATCGTCGGCGGTCGCCAAACCGACCTTCGACTTTACGGCGGGAGGGATGTTCCCGGATGTCTTCTCGAACTACACGACGTTCAAGGCGGTTTCGCAGGCCTTCGAAGACACTGGCGTCCGCGCGTACAAGGGACAGGCACCGAACCTGATCTCGAGCCCCGACATTCTGACGGCGGCGCTTCAAATCCATTCGGTGGAGGCGCGCCATGCGGCCGAGGTGCGGCGGCTTCGCGGGCTCGATGGATGGATCAATGGCACTACGGGAAATCTTCCGGCCGCCGTCAACGCGGCGGTGTACGGTCCGGGAAATCCGGCAGCTCAGTATCCGGCCGAGAGCAACACGACTCAGGGAGGAGTTGATCTCGTGGGCGCGACGGGCATGTCGAGCGACGTCGTGTCCGCCTCGTTCGACGAGCCGCTGGACAAGGCGACCGTGCTGGCGATCGCGGGACCGTTCATCGTGTCTTGACAGGGACCGGCTAGCGAGCGTGTCAGCGCGGGGTTCGGTGGAGCGAATCCTGCGTTGGCGCGTGAGCTGGCGACCATCAAGGAGCGTCAAGGTGAAGGCCCTTACTGCGGGGACGGCGCGTATCGTCTCCATAGCACTCATCGTTACGGCGATCGCGTGCTCGAGCGACCACCCGAGTCCGGCCGAGCCCGCTGGCCCGTCTTTCAGCGCCCCGATCGCGATTGCGATCGGACAGACCATCGGCACGGCTACCTACGCCGGTGGCGACAGTTCGGCGGGCGGACAGGGTGGAACCGTGCAAGGCGTTGCGTGCGATACCACGACGCCCGTCGTGCACGTGCATGCGCACCTCACGCTGATCGCCGACAGCGTACAACGCGCGATCCCAGTCGCAATCGGAACGACAGACCCGTTCGAAGTGCAGAATTTCGTAGTCGCGGCTCGCTGCTTCTATTGGCTGCACACCCACGACGCAACGGGGATCATTCACCTCGAGGCGCCAAACAACAACACGCTCACCCTCGGCAACTTCTTCGCAATCTGGGGCCAGCCGCTCAGCCGCTCGAACGTCGCCGGATTCACGGGCGACGTCACGGTCTATGTCGACAGCACGCGCTACGACGGCGATCTGGGCGCAATCTCGATCACTGCGCACAAACAGATCATGCTCATCGTTGGCGGTGTACCGGCCGAGATTCCCGTCTACCAGTTTCCGGCGGCGTTCTGATCGAGCGGATCGTCGCTAACTGCGCTGTGATTCAAGCCGGGATGGCACAGGGATGACTGAGCTCACGAGCGATGCCACAGGCTTTCGCCTGCCGTTGCATGTGCACGAAGAACCGAGGGATGCAGGCATTCCCAGCTCATTGTTCGACGGCTCGGGCGAGATGCGCGCCCTCATGCGTCAACTCAACTGGGCTTCTACGCCGCTCGGTCCCGTCGAGAGCTGGCCGCAGAGTCTACGGACGATGATCAGCGTTCTGCTGGTCAATCGTTTCCCAATGCTGGTGTGGTGGGGATCAGAATACATCCAGCTATATAACGACGCCTATCGTCCCATCCTCGGCGCGAAGCACCCAAGGTCTCTTGGGCAACCGGGTAGCGAATGCTGGTCGGAGATATGGCCGATCATCGGTCCCTTCTGCGATACGCCGTTCTACGGTGGAGGGGCTACCTGGGTAGACGATCTCTTGCTCGAGATTAACCGATACGGCTTTCTCGAAGAGACGCACTTCATAATCGCGTACAGCCCAATTCCAGACGAGCAGGCGCCGCGAGGCATCGGTGGCGTGTTGGCGACGGTGAACGAAATCACGGAGAAGGTGATCGGCGAGCGGCGAATCGTAGCACTGCGTGACCTGGGCGTGCGATCTGCCGGCGCCCAGACGGCCGAAGATGCTTGTGCCGCCGCGGCCCAGATTCTCTCGAAGCACGCCCAGGATATCCCGTTCAGTCTCCTCTACCTGCTCGATCCGGAGGGAGAGCGCGCAGTTCTCGCAGCAGCAAGCGGTATCGGGACGGGCGAGTCGATCAGCCCGCTCGTCGTTGAGCTCCGGAGTGAGGTGCCGGTCGAGGATGAAGCTGTCGGAGGATGGCCATTGGCGAAGGTCGTCGCGACCGAAGCGCCAGTGACCATCGAGGGACTCGCGTCACGGTTTGACAACGTGCCACAGGGGCCGTGGTCTGATGCGCCTCACACCGCGGTAGCGCTGCCTATCCCTTCGAACGTCGCGCACCGTCTCGCTGGCGTGCTCGTGATGGGACTTAGCTCGCGCCTTGCATTTGGTGAGCAGTATCGGGCATTCGCGGAGCTCCTGACAGCGCAAATCGCGACGTCGATTGCTACGGCGCGCTCCTACGAGGAGGAACGAAAGCGAGCCACTGCGCTTGCGGAGCTGGACAAGGCGAAGACGGCATTTTTCTCCAACGTGAGCCATGAGTTCCGTACGCCGCTCACGCTAATGCTTGGCCCGGCAGAGGATGTGCTCGCGGACCCCGACACTACGGCGACGAATCACGAGCGCGCGGAGACCATTCACCGCAACGCGCTCAGGCTCCTGAAGCTCGTGAATACGATGCTCGACTTCAGTCGCATCGAAGCGGGGCGGATGCGCGCGTTGTACGAGGACGTAGACCTGCCAGCGCACACCGCCGAATTGGCATCGAACTTCCGTTCTGCGATGGATCGCGCAGGACTTCGACTCGAAGTGGACTGTCCAGCGCTTCCGGTCTCACTCGAGCCGGTATATGTGGATCGTGACATGTGGGAGAAGATCGTCCTCAATCTGCTCTCCAATGCGTTCAAGCACACTTTCGAAGGAGAGATTGTGGTGCGCGTGTTCGCCGAGGACGGGCGCGTAGTGCTGACGGTGCATGACACGGGCGTTGGCATCGCACCAGAGGAGCTTCCGCATGTATTCGAGCGGTTCCATCGGGTTCCCAATGCGCGTTCGCGCACGTACGAAGGGACCGGCATCGGACTCACGCTCGTGCAAGAGCTGGTGAAACTCCATGGCGGAACGATCATGGCTACCAGCACCGTGGATGTCGGCACAACCGTCACGGTCTCTTTGCCGACTGGCTCTGCGCATCTTTCGTCCGATCAAATCGGGCCGCGTCGCGATGAAAACGATGTGAAAGCCTCTCTCGGTTTGCGCTCAGCCTCGTACATAGGGGAAGCGCTCCGCTGGCTTCCAGCAGTCGAAGTGCCCTCCAACTACGCGGCGCCAGGAGAAAGCGAAGCGCTCGGCGCTGCGGTCGCGAGTATGCCTGACAGTGCGTGCATCGTGGTGGCCGATGACAACGCCGACATGCGCCAGTACGTCACACGACTGTTTCGCGCACAAGGCTGGAATGTCATTTCCGTGGCGGACGGCGGCGAAGCACTGAAGTCGGTTCGCGAGAGAGGGCCGGATCTTGTGGTCTCGGATGTGATGATGCCGGCGATCGGTGGATTTGAGCTGTTGCAGATACTGCGCGCTGACGCGAACACGCGTGACATTCCCGTTCTCCTTCTTTCCGCGCGCGCTGGCGAGGAGGCTCGCGCAGGGGGGATGCAAGCGGGGGCCACCGATTACATCGTCAAGCCCTTCTCCGCTCGCGAGCTCATTGGACGCGTAGAGGTTCATCTCCAGCGTGGCCGCGTTGCCAGCGCGGAGCGCCGGGCCAAACGCGAGAAGATGCGCGAGCAGGAGCGCGTACTCGCCGGCGCGAACGCTGAGCGCGCGAGACTGAAGGAGCTCTTCGCGCAGGCGCCGGCAGCCATCGCCGTTCTGCGCGGACAGGACCATGTCTATGAGAGCGCGAATGCGCAGTATCAACGATTCGTCGGTCAGCGGGACGTTGTTGGCAAGCCCATTCGTGAGGCGCTTCCCGAACTCGAAGGGCAAGGGATCTTCGAACTGATGGATGAGGTGTACCGCACCGCAAAGCCGTTCCTTGCCGATGGCCTGCGTGTGATGCTGGATTACGACGGAGACGGCGTTCCCGAGGAGCGTTTCTTCAATCTCGTCTACCAGCCGATCGTCGAAGCCGACAGCTCCGTGCGCGGAATCTTCGTTCAGGCAGTAGATGTCACGGACCAGATTCGCGCGCAGCACGACGCGGAGCACGCACGCAGGGCCGCGGAGGAAGCGAATCGCGCCAAGAGCAAATTCCTGGCGGCGATGAGTCACGAGCTCCGCACTCCCCTCAACGCCATCGCCGGACACGTACAGTTAATCGAGATGGGGATTCACGGCCCAGTTACCCAAGCCCAGCGTGAGTCGCTCGGCCGCGTTGCGCGGAGCGAGCAACACTTGCTCTCGCTCGTCAACGACGTGCTCAACTTCGCGAAACTCGAGGCTGGACGTGTCGAATACGAAATCGGCGACATCGTTCTTGCTGACGCAGTGGCGAGCGTGGCCGCGATGATAGAGCCGCAGCTCATCACGAGGAATCTCAGGTACGAAGCGCGCGTTGATCCCGCTGCTGTAGTCAGCGCCGATCGAGAGAAGGTGGAGCAGATCATCCTCAATCTCCTTTCGAATGCGTTGAAGTTCACTGAGAGTGGCGGCACGATAACCGTGGACACCGTGATGCTCGAGGGCCCGGCCTCAGCTCGAGTGCATCTGCGTGCGACTGATACCGGTGTCGGCATTCCTGGCGACAAACAGAATACGATTTTCGATCCCTTCGTGCAGGTGCATCGGGACCTGACGCGCTCACACGAAGGAACAGGGTTGGGACTCGCGATCAGTCGCGATCTCGCGCGCGGTATGGGTGGCGATCTCACGGTCGAGAGCACGCCCGGTCAGGGCTCGACTTTCACGCTGACGCTGCCACGTGGCGCGCTGACTCAGTCCCTGTGACGCGCACCTGGCGTGGTATGCCGTAGTGTGCTTGCCAATACCTAATCGGTGGTGCGAGTGATCTCGCCGTTCGATAGCCTTGTCGGCGCCGGCTTGCGCCAAGCCCGAATCGCCTTCGCGTGCACCGGGTAGTGTCCGTACGTGTCGAGTCGCAGCCGGCGTCGAAAGCGAGTGTCCGTCGCGAACAGCGCTTCCGGCGCATCGCGCACGTAACGCACGAGTCGCTCGTGCACCTCGTCGTGCTGGCGCAGCACCTCCGCGAGCGACAGTTCTCGCCGCCGCTCCGTCATCATCGCGTTGAACGCATCGATGCCGCCGTACCTCACCGAATAGCGCGGCGAGCTGCCGCCCTCGCGGATTGTCGGCATGTGCGTGAGCGCCTCCTCCTCCCACCACGTGACGTGCGCGATGATGTCGCGCACCGACCACCCGCCCGTGACGCCCGCCACGAGCAGCTGCGCGTTTGACAATCCACGATACGACTCCTCGAAGTCCTTCCACGATTTATCGAGTCGCGCCAAAACCTGCTGCGTCTTCATCGCTCGATTACCTCGCGCACATCAGCGAAAACTCTGCGGCGGCAACCGCCCTTCCTTCATCAGCGTACTCGCCGCATCGTCGAACGCCACCCACGTGGTGCGTGCGAGCCGCCCGCCGACACTCGCGCGACGGACGCCGAGCGCTGCGAGCTCGGAGGAGCGCATGTCCGGGGTCATGAGTAGCACGTTCACCGACTTGGGCGCAACGGCTCGCACGATCGCCTCTATGTGCGCGGGCTCGGTCACACCCGGCGCGTAGAGGCAGTCCGCACCCGCCTTTGCATACTCGACGAGGCGCGCGATCGTCGCGTCGATGTCCTTGTTGCCGATGAGAAAGTTCTCGCACCGGCCCACGAGGATGATGTTCCGGTCTACCGCATCGATCGCCGCGCGCGATGCGTGGATGCGCTCGACGGCCAGCGGCAGCTCGTACAGCCTGTCGTCCACGCGGTCCTCGATCGAGAGTCCCGCGACGCCGGCATCCACGGCCAGGCGCACGTTCTCCCCGACCTCACGCGCCGTGTCTGCGAATCCAGCCTCGAAATCCGCGTTCACGGGGAGATCGGTGTACGCGCTCAGCACGCGCAGATGATCGAGGATGAGATCGCGGGGAACCGTGTTGTCCTCTCGGCCCAGCGACCACGCGAAGCCCGAACTGGTCGAGGCAATCGCTTTGAAGCCCAGCTTCTCGAGTCTTCTGAGGCCGCCGATGTCCCATGGGTTTGGAATGATGAAGAATCCATCCGCGTGCATGTCGCGAAAGGTTCGGCGTTTGGAAGCGACATCTATCGTCACGTGAGCCTCGTGGTGAGCTGGACACTATTCATGATGTGGCACTCTCGCGTTCGAGGAGCGCGCGCTTGCGCTGCACGCCCCATCGATATCCGGAGAGGCCGCCGTCGCTGCGCACGACGCGATGGCACGGGACGACGATGGCGAGCGGGTTCGCGGCGCACGCCTGCGCGACGGCACGCATCGCCGCGGGGTGGCCGATGCGCTGCGCGATGTGCGAGTACGACGCGGTAGTTCCCGCGGGAATCTTGCGAAGCATACCCCATACCGACTGCTGGAATGCCGTGCCGCGAATGTCGAGCGGCACCTTCAGCTCCTGCGCCGGCGACTCGACGAATGCGACGACCTGCGCGGTGATCGCGTCGAGCGCGTCGCCACCCTCCTCGAGCGTTGCGGCGGGAAAGCGATGCTCCAGCTCCTCGCGCAGCTCATCGATATCGTCGCCCAGAAAGAGTGCAATGATCCCGTGTGCGCTGAGAGCGACCAGAACGTGTCCCAGCGAGCATGGGATGATGGCGAAGCGAATGATTTCGCTGACGTGTGGGCGCTCTGCGTGTGCGGTCATGACGCTCTTCTCGAAGGTGGCGATGGGCCGAAGTAGATTGCTGCCCACGAAGCTAGCCCACGATGCCCCTGGGTTCTCGCCATTTTCGGACAGCAAATTGCGCTGCCCAGCAAACAGATAACTCGTTGTCATTACATATCTTCCATTCGTGAATTACCTGTCCGAAAATGGCTTGGCGCATTCCATCGCTCGCACTACATTCCAGCCATGACCCACGACTCCGCCGCCCTCTACAACGCCCTCACCGCCCGCGATCCGCGCTTCGACGGCGTCTTCTTCGTCGGCGTTACATCCACCGGCATCTACTGTCGCCCGGTCTGCACCGCCAAAACGCCCAAGGCCGCCAACTGCCGCTTCTTCGACAGCGCTGCGACCGCCGAGAAGGCGAATTTTCGCCCGTGT
>Ga0075522_10000732_pt1 | contig 24118 bp, 19 predicted proteins | sample NGEPerA_FD_74796 | JGI IMG/M metagenome (GOLD analysis project Ga0075522, IMG submission 74796) | Arctic peat soil microbial communities from the Barrow Environmental Observatory site, Barrow, Alaska, USA - NGEE PermafrostL2-A | ecosystem: Environmental > Terrestrial > Soil > Wetlands > Peat ...
CTGCCGCGCTGCTGCACGGCCAGATCAAAAAAAGTCGGTTGCTCGTTGCGTTTGGTTTGCATGGCTACTCTGATCCTTCGCCGCGTCAGTTGTTCAAAATACTTTTGCAGAGATTTCTTTCATCAGGATAACGGGATATGAATGATTACGTTCTGAAAAGCAAACCGGAACCGGCTTTAAATGACATCGTCTGGGCGTTCGACCTGGGAAGGGCTTCCATCGGCGAGGCCGTGCGACGCGGCAACGAATTTCTACACAAGGCATCGCTGCTCATCCCGGCGGAATTTGCCGAAACCAAAACCGCTGCCGGTCGCCGCCGGATGTTCCGCACCCGCGAGGCGCACAAGGCGCGTGAACGATGGTTGAATGAAGTCATGCGAGCGGCGGGGATTGAAATTCTCAAAGGCCGACAGATTGGAAAAATTGATGACAAAGGAAATGTCATTCCCAAATCCGAATGGAAAAAAACAAAAGGAAAATGGGTTCAAATTGCAAAAGGCGATTACCGTTTGGAGCGGGAATTTCCGCCACGCAAATTCCAGAAAAATAAAGATGGAAAATTGGAGTTGGTGATTTACCCCGATGGCAAAGCCAAAGACGGCGCACCAGCCAAGACGGACGAAGATTTTTCGACCTGCTACAACTCAGCCTTGCTCCGCATTAAATTATTGCGCGGTGAGGAATTGAAGCCGTGGCAGGTTTTCAAGGCGTTTCATTCTGCGATGCAAAAGCGCGGCTACGGCAAAGTGGCTTGGGCAACGCGCGAGCAAAAACGTCTCGGTAAATCGGAAGAAGAAATTGAAAAGGCGCTGGCGAAAAAAGACGCGGCTTACCGGGAGGCAGTCGAAGCGTGGCCGAAATTTAAGCAGGATGTTCCCGATAAACGCCATCACTTCCCAGCCTATTACGATGCTGTAAAAATGGGACTCTGGAAAGCCGGGCCACCAGAAGTTTTTCTAGAGCGAACTGATTGTCAGGCGCAAAGCACGCGCAACGTGCGCTTTGACCGCAGCGACGTAGAAAAAGAAATCCGCGCGCTGGTAGATGGAGCAGCCAAACATTATCACGCACTGACGGGCAAAGCAGAATATTTGCTCTATGGGCCAGCAGGCAAGTCGTATGCCTCATATTATCCTGATTTGCGCGAAGCGCATGATTTGAAGGAAGGCGGGGAAAATGACTGGCAAGGCGTGCTTGGTCAAAAAATTCCACGCTTTGATAACCGCATCGTAAATAACTGCTCGCTTTTGCCGCGCTTTCAGGTTTGCACGGTTCACTTTCGGTTTGATGGCAAGGGACTTCCAAAACCAGAAAGTCTTTTGGCCGCAGAAGTCACATTTCTATGGAAGCTAAAAAACTTGCGCTTCACGCGAGGCGACCAAGGATTTTTGTCGCCAGAAGAGCTAAAGCAAATTTTTGATTTTCCAGACCCAGCGGGCTACCGCGTCGAAGCAAAAACTTGGAGCAAGTTTGCCAAACAATTTAAGTGGGACGATTCATGTTTGCCCAAACCAATTAAATTCCCAAAAGGAAAACCGCAGAACCGCGAAGCACTCACGGTCTGGTTCGCGGCACAAATTGCAGACACACAGGTATTACGTGAAAATGGTTCGGTTGAAAAATTAAAGCCGGATGAAAAGGCATCCATTTTCAGCGAAGTCTTGCTTCGCAGTTACGAATTAACGCCATCTAAATTGTGCGTCTTACTGGATGATTTAGGTGGAAAGCCGTTGCCCGCCCAAAATGAGGTTGAAGCATCAAAACCAAAAGGACGTAGTCGGTTTTCGCGACCTGCATTGCGGCTCTTACGCGAATTTGTTTTGAAGGGCTTGTCGCCAGATGAATTTAGACGTGAACAGCAGACTAAAATCCCAATGGACGCTGATCCAAAAAAGGGATTCGTCCGGGATGATCTGAAAAGTTTTTGCAAGGAACGCATGGGGGATTCATGGCAAAAGGCATACATCCCCAACGAACGGCTTGCCATGCAAGTCATGCGCGCTGGCTCGACACGCAAAGAGCGAGACGAAGCGATTCGTGATTTAATTGGGGAACAGAACGATCCAATTGTCCGGCATCGGCTTAATCAATTCGTCATCCGCTTGAACAAATTGCAGCATGGAGATGCCAAAGAAAAATTGCCGGGATATGGAGTGCCCGATTATGTCGTGCTGGAATTTGTCCGCGACAATTTGCCGGAAAGCTTCCTCGGCCAGCAAGCGCAGTTTGATTACGGCAAATGGGCACGGGATCGGAAAAACGAAGCCAAAGAAGCACTCGAAATTGTCAAGGAACTTGGCTGCACTTCGCGTGATGCCGTGCAAAAATATCTGCTGCTGCGCTCGCAGGGATTTCAGTGTGTCTATTTTCCAAACGGCTCGCTCAACATTAACGCCACACAAAAGCAGTTGTCTGATTCACCGTGCGTTTATACGGAACAAAAAATTGGTCTGGCAAATTTGGATGACTTGGTTATTGACCACATTGTGCCGCAGCAAGGCGGATACAACGGCCCTGATGCCATCGTGAATAAAGTTGTTACGACTCGCCACGTCAACGAGCAGATGAAAAAGTGCCGGACGCCATTTGAATGGTTTCAGCAAGATATGCCTGAAAAATGGGCGGCATACGTTAAACGCGTCAGCTCGCTTCAAGGTATGCTTGGTAAAAAGAAAGTCCGGTTATTGACACAGCCGGACGCTTCCGAACTTGTCCAAAAATACACGGCACTGGCGGAAACCGCTTGGATTTCAAAACTAGCACAGGCGATTCTTTGTATTCATTTTGGCTGGCCATTTGCGCTTGATGAAGAACGTCGTCGCAAAATTACCGTCATATCAGGCGGCCTCACTGGTCGTGTCCGGCGAATGTATAATTTGAACCGAGTTCTCAATCCTGACGCGGAAACGCGTGAGGAAGCGGAAAAGAAAAACCGCAAGGATGACCGCCATCATGCGCTGGACGCGATGGTGATTAGTTTTATTCCAAGCTGGGCGCGGAATGAGAAAAAAGAAAATTTCTTTCGCTTCCCTGAACCCATCCACCAAAACGCCAAGGGATTTTTTGAAACTGAAATTGCATCCGTCATCCCGCAAAGTCTCTGCTTTGAAAAATCGGCGTTGGCCGAAAGCATTTATGGGGCGCGCGGCGAAGGCGAAGACAAGGTGATTGTCCAGCGAGTTGAACTTTTGAAACTCGCATACACAACAGTTAAACAAAAACAGGTTTTCAGTCTCGATTATCTTGGCGACCAAATTAAGGCTGTCCGTGATACATACATTCAAAAATTGTTGGCCGCATTTCACGCCACGTTGCCGGACGAGGGCGCATGGAAAAACTTTTGCGAGCACTTTAATTTGCCGCGCAAGGACGGCTCGACTGGCTCGCGCGTTTTGAGCGTGTTGATGAATGTAGGTCAGCCAAAGGAATACAAAGACCTTTCCAAAGACGGAACTGGTTCGTATCGCAAAGCCCTCAAGGGACACAAAGGCCAGATTGTTTATGTGGAAACTAGCGTGGATAAAAAAGGCGAAGCCAAAGAGACGGCTCAAGTGCGTCCGGTCTATGCTTTTGAATCACAATCGCAGGTGAGCAAAGAACTCGCTGAAAAATTCGGCGACAAATGCCGGGTCATTGGATTTTTCCAAAGCGGATGTTTGGTTGAAACCAAACTGGAAGTGCCACACGCCAAGAAACCATTGAAGTCGGGCGTTTATCGCCTGAACACCATTCGCGCTGACCGGCAAGTGCAATTGACCTCTGCGGACGGAAAAACTTATCCCGACATTCCGTTCTTCCACATTTCAAAATTGCTCACCGCTGGATTCAAACGTGTGTGAATTGAATTTAAAAACTATGAGCCACCATACCCTTCACGTCTTTCAGCACGGCGCGGTTTTGTGCCGGGAACGCGGTTTCATCACCTGTCGCGCCAATGCGTCCTTGAATTTTTCCGGCCACGGGACTAATTTATGAGCAATGAAACTCCGATTGGATCTGCTGGAGCAACTGACGGCGGCGGACGTTCTGGAAGAAGCCGCAGCCAACCAGCACCGTTACAAAGCCGGGCCAAGTTTCTCCAAAACTGGGACTGGTCATCTGTCGCCCAGATCAATGGCGGACTCTGCGAACGAGGCCGCGCGCAGCGAGGCGTTAACTCGGAAACTCACGCGACGGTTGCGGAAGAATGGGAAAAACGCCGGGCAGCCGAACTGACCCTGCTGGAAACTTTTCAATTCCTCAAGTCGTGCCACCGGCGCGCGCCGTTTCTTTTCTTCAATGGCAACACCTTCGCGGAAATCGGGCGCGCGCTCGCCACGGCGCTGTTTTCCGACCTCGCATTCCATCGCCGCAAGGAGGCATCGTCCTCCGTCGCGCATTTCATCACGGGTGTTTTGGACCAGGAACTGATGATCGAGGCCATTGACACCCTGTCCCAAACCGCCGATTGGAAAACGGGCGACCGCGTAAAGACATTGCGCGGTTCGTTGCGCGGAAGAATTCTCCGCGTCCTCGAAGACGGACGCACCGTCTGGCAGCCGGATGGAACAAAATCTGAATTGACGGCGTTGCCGGAAAGTTTGTGCATTGATGACAAAGCGAAAGATTGAATTATGAGCCACCACATTCTTCACGTTTTTCAGCACGGCGCGGTTTTGGGCCGGGAACGCGGTTTCATCACCTGCAAGGCGAATGATCAGGCGGAGCGGCGGTTGCCGTTGGATGATGTCCGGGCAGTCATCATCGCGGCGCGCGGGGTGACAATCTCGTCCAATTTTCTTTCAGGCCTGCTGGAGACAGATGCCATCGTGCTGCATTGCGACGAGCGTTATCAGCCCTGCGGCTGGACGGCGCCGCTGGCGCGGACGGTGGATTTGAAAACATTTCAAAATCAGACGGCCAAGCCCAAACGCCTGAATGAAAAACTCTGGCACGAAATGTTGCGCGGCAAGACGCTCAACCAGTCGCGCGTGTTGCAGCATAAGCAGCTTCGCTCGCCGCATCTGGAACTGGCGCTCAAGCAGGAAGTGTTTGACGAGGGTAATTGTGCGCGGCGTTACTGGCAGTTGTATTTTCCTGCCATTGGCTGGTCGGCCACGCGGCGCGACCGCAAAGAAGACACCGCGCCGAACCAGATGCTTAATTACGGCTACGCGGTGCTGACGGCGTTGTGTCATCGCAGTTTGTTAGTTCACGGACTGCTGCCGCAACTGGGCGTGTTTCATAAGCCGCGTTTCCGTTCGGAACCATTGGTGTATGATTTGATGGAAGCGTTTCGTCCGGTGGTGGAATTGATGCTCGCGGAGTTCATGCTGGAGCCGGATGTTTCGATGAAATTGTGGGCTAAAAAAGTGGGAACGGAATTGCGTGAGCGGCGGGTGAAGCACGGTAATTACTCGCTCAAAATGATGGATGCGATTGATGCCTCGGCCAATTCGCTGGCGCGGGCCTATGAAGAAAATTCCGTGCAGCCGTTCTGGGTGCCGGAACTGCCGCTGCTGGTGGCAAATTAAATTGGTAGGGACATCGCGCTGCGATGTCCCCGGCGGTTGAGCCGCCGGAATCGTTGCGCCCTCTTTATGGGCGCGGGCGGCGCAGCGCGCCATCCTTACCAAGTTGGGAAACCGAATGAATGAACAATTCGCCTTTTAGTATGGGCTGGTTAATGGCCATGTTTGATCTGCCGGTGATGACCGACAAGGAGCGGAAGATGGCCTCGCGCTTCCGCAACGACCTCCTTGACCATGGATTTTTGATGATTCAATTTTCCGTCTATGCGCGTCCGTGTGTGAACTTCGAGCAGTTGAGCAAGCATCTGGGTATCATCCAAAAAATGGTGCCGGAGGCGGGCAACGTGCGGTTGCTCTACATCACGGATGAGCAGTGGTTAAAAAGTGTGACGGTAATCGGGCCAAATTACGATCAAGGCAAGCGTGCGAACAAAGCCAAAGTCCCGGATCAAGTGGAGTTCTGGGAATAAAAAAGAACCGAGTTGCCGTGTGCAAGCACAGTGGGCAACTCGGTTCATATTCAGTTAAGCCTTCCCCCCGAAAGTGCATCAACTACAACTAACATAACCAAAATCAACCGCTTCTGACAAGCCTATTTTACCCGATGCACTTCCGGGGGGAAGGCAAAACCCACGATGTTAGTCAGCGCGGCCACGCCGGATTTTACCCGATGCACTTCCGGGGGGAAGGCAAAACCAGAATTTCTTGCGCGACATCCGGCTGAATATTTTACCCGATGCACTTCCGGGGGGAAGGCAAAACTGAAACCGGCGGCGGGCAACCCGCTGCGGACTTTAGATTTGTCATGATCCAGACGATTATCAGCCGTCACGTTTCCGGCAGCGGCTTGCCCGCCGCCGGTTTTAATTTCTCCCGCCCCGGCAATAATTCTAATCCTTCCAAAAAAACAAAAACACCTTTAAGATTTTTTCAGCGCGGCATTGCCAGGCTGGGCGCTCAAGGCCAATCCGGACGCGAAGGTTTTGAGCGGCAAACAAGTTTCCGGTTACATTGCCAAAGAACCGGCGCACCTTTCCGACAAGGCCATCCAGCAAATCAGCTATCAACTGGAGCAATGCTGCCGCGACGTGGAGTTTTGAATCCGCGTCATCTGCGGTCCAATCCGTGTTTCATGCCCGCTTCCCGCCGACTTCAGCCGCCGGCATGGGGAGCATCACGAGGCGGCCGGTGTCGCTGATGCCGTCTTGGGGTTTATATCTGCCGGCGGAGTGGTCAGCGTCGTTGAGGGTGCCAGGCCCGAATTGCTCCACGGCCAGTTCGCGGCGGGCCAGTTGTCTGGCCCATTCGAGCGGTTGCGGGCAGTTGATGGGCGTGCTGCACAGGATTTCCCTGAATTCGACGCGGCCGGCAAAGCTCAACTGGTCGCCTTCGTTGATCCATTCGGGCAGTTCCCAATCCGGCGGCACGGGCTGCTTGAAAAATTCCTTCACATGGCAGTCCCGCCTGAATTTGGACGCCCGTTCGCTGCGGCGGAGGGCTTCCAGGGAAAATTCAAATTCACAGCCGTGCCGTTCGCCGAATTTCAGGTCGGTCTCCCATTGGGCATGTTCCGGGTCGGCGGTGGCGCCGGGTTGAAAGATCCACATGTCCGGCCCGCGCGTTTCCGGCAATTCTTTGCCATCAATCGGTTCGTGGTAGCCGAGGAAAAGATTTTCCAGGTCGCGCCAGTCGCGCAGGCCGGGCACCCATCCGATGAGGCAGAGCCGCAGCTTGGGCGCAGCAGCCGACACCGTGACCGCATCCACGTCGGGCGGGACGAAAGACCAGTCGGTCTGAAAATAGATGGAGTTGTCCAGCCGCTGGCGGGGAAGGAACAGTTTCAGTCCGTCGGAACCCCAGAGGTTCCATTTCTGTGAATTGATTTGCAGGCATCCGCTCATGTTTTGAAATTAGGCCGGTTCAGGGTTTTGTCGAGCCGATTTAAGTGACCGGCAATCTATCTTCAGCCAAAGTTCAAACCCGCGCGGCTTTCCGGAAAAGCTTTTCTGGCCGAAGGCGGTTTCATAGAACGGCTTTACCGGTTGGGCAGCGCACGGATAAAAAAAAACCGCTTGACGGTTTTTGAAACCGGCCCCGCAATTCAGGTCCCGCGCGTGTCCACAATCTTGTTGCCCTTGCCGAGCACGATGACGTGCGGCTGCCATTTCTTCGCCTTTTTTTCGCTCGCGCTTGCAAAACTCATGATGGTCAGCACGTCACCTTTCTTGCCGAGATGCGCCACCGCGCCGTTCATGATGATTTCGCCGGCACCGCGTTTGCCCTTGATGACGTAAGTTTCCCAGCGGTTGCCGTTGGCCATGTTGCCGCAGAGAATTTTTTCATATTCCCGCAAGCCGCATTTTTCCATGAGGTCGGCGGAAATGGTCAGGCTGCCTTCGTAATTCACGTCGCCGCCGGTGACGGTGGCGCGATGGACTTTGGATTTGAGCAAAAAAATGTCCATGGGTTATTTCAGTTTCAAAAAATTTTTCATGATCGTCCGGCCGCTCTCGGTCAGGATGCTTTCGGGATGGAACTGCACGCCCCAGATGGGCAGCGTCCGGTGTTTCACGCCCATGATCTCGCCCTCGTCGGTCTCGGCGGTGATTTCCAAAACGTCCGGCAGCGTGTCGCGCTTGATGACGAGCGAATGATAACGCGTCGCCAGAAATGGATTCGGCATTCCTACGAACAAATCTTTTCCGTTGTGCTTAATGGGCGAAGTCTTGCCGTGCATCATCCGGTAATTCACGACGACTTCCGCGCCGAAGGTATGCCCGATGCACTGATGCCCGAGGCACACGCCGAACATTGGCACGCCTTCTTCGGCAAACGTGCGGATGACGTCGTTGGACAGGCCGGCTTCGCGCGGCGAACACGGCCCCGGCGAAACAAGGATGCGTTCCGGCTTGAGCGCGCGGATTTGGTCGAGGGAAATCTCGTCATTGCGCCGCACCTGCAAGTCCACGCCCAGCTCGCCCAAGTATTGAACGAGGTTGTAGGTGAACGAATCGTAGTTGTCCAAAACGAGAATCATTGCGCGCGTAATCTAGTCCACTCCGCCGTTTTTGGAAATTGAAATCAGGCCTCATTTTCAGCCACTGCCGGCGGCACCGTTTTGAAACCGGCGGGAAATTGTGCCGGCGGTTATGACTCGAACTCGCTCAAATCGCAGGCGAATCATGCGCCTGCGACACGCCGCCGTCGTGATGCCAGAAGTCGGAAACCTTCCGCCACCAGTCCGGTGATTGCGCGGCGACATCGTTGTGATGCGCGCCGGGAACCAGTTGAAGTTTTTTCGGGCCGCCGTATCCGTTGAACAGCATTTTGCCGGACGCTGCTCCGAGAATTTCATCTTCGCCGGCCACAATGAATTGAATCGGCCCGTGGTAATTTTTCAGGCACTCCGCCGGATTGAACCGGTCCATCAGCAGAAAATACGCCGGCAGGAACCAGAAATGCCTTTGCCCGACCGAGGCGAGGTTGTCGTAAGGCACAAATAACGCCAGGCCGGCGATTTCCGCCGGATGATTTTTGGCCAGTTCGCACGCCACGCCCGCGCCGATGGATTCGCTCACAACATAACGCGGTGAACTGGCCGGCAATAACCGAAACGCCTCTTCCGCCGCCGCATCAAAGCTTTTTTTGGAAGGCGAACCTTCACGCGCACCGTAGCCCGGATATTCCAAAACATAAACATCCACGTCCGCCGCGTCGTGAATGGGCCGCGCCAGATAATCGCGGCTCAACGCGCACCCGGCGTTACCGTGGACGATCAGCACGCTACCGGCGGCCGCACCGCTCGCCAACATTTTCCAGCCGATGATCTGGCCGGATGGATTTTTCCACGGCGCAAACCCGTGTTCCGCCGCGACGGATTCAATAATGTCAGCGGGAATTTTTGTGGGGAAATAAATCAAACGGCGCTGAAAAATCAGCACCACTAACACAATGAGCAGATAGGCAATGACGAGCAGTTGCAACACACGAAAAATCCGCCGCCAAAATCCGGCTTTCGGTTTTGGCAACGATTCGGACACAAGTTATTCCTTCTTCGCCGCCTTCACTTCAAGGTAAAGCTCGCGCAACTGCTTCGGCGAGACTTGCGATGGCGAGTCAGTCATCAGGCAGGTGCCTTTCGCGGTTTTCGGGAAGGCGATGACGTCGCGGATGCTTTGCGTGCCGCAGAGGATCGCGCACAGGCGGTCGAAGCCAAGCGCGATGCCGCCGTGCGGCGGTGCGCCGTAACGAAACGCTTCGAGCATATAACCAAACCGTAGCTTCGTTTCGTCCGGCGGAATCGCGAGCAGTTCCTCAAAAATGGTTTTCTGCACGTCGGGCTGATGAATACGAATCGAGCCGCCGCCGAGTTCCACGCCGTTCACGACCACGTCGTAATGCTGACCGCGCACTTTCTTTGGATCGGTTTTCAAAAGCGGAATGTCTTCCGTGACTGGCGCGGTAAAGGGATGATGGCTGGAATACCAGCGGTTCTGTTCGCGGTCGAAACCGAGCAGCGGAAATTCGATGACCCAGAGAAAATTAAAATGGTCGGCGGGAATTGTGAGCTTGCCCTGCGTTTTCAAAACTTCGGCGCAATACAAACGAATCTTGCCGAGAATTTCGCAGGCGTTCAGCCATTGATCGGCGGCGAAGAGAATCAAATCGCCTTCTTCAATTTTTAATTTCGCCGTGAGCGCGGCTTTTTCCGCGTCGTTGAAAAATTTCACAATGGGCGATTTCCATTCGCCGTTTTCAACCTTGATAAACGCGAGACCTTTTGCGCCGAAGCTTTTGGCGTATTCGGTCATCGTTTCAATCTGGCCCTGCGTCGCGCCGGCCACGCCTTTTGCGTTGAGCGCTTTGACAACTCCGCCGTTGGCAATCGCGCCGGAAAAAACCTTGAACGTGCTCGTCTTGAATTCTTCGGTGAAGTCCGCGAGTTCCATACCGAAGCGCGTGTCGGGCTTGTCAATGCCGTAGCGATTCAATGCTTCCTCAAATGAAATTCTTTTGAACGGCGTCGGCACGTCAATGTTCAGCGCCGTTTTCCAAACCCGCTTCAACAAACCTTCGATCAAATTGTAAATGTCCTCGCGCTCGATGAAACTCATCTCGATGTCCACTTGCGTGAACTCCGGCTGGCGGTCGGCGCGCAAATCTTCGTCGCGATAACAGCGGGCGAGCTGGAAATATTTTTCCACGCCGGCGACCATCAAAATCTGTTTGAACTGCTGCGGCGATTGCGGCAGCGCGTAAAAAGTTCCCGGCTCGCGTCGGTTCGGCACGAGAAATTCGCGCGCGCCTTCGGGCGTGGACTTGAAGAGCGTCGGCGTCTCGACTTCGAGGAAGCCTTGTTCGTCCATGAATTGTCGCGTCGCAATCGCAACTTTGGAACGCACTTTCAAATTGCGCGCCATTTCGGAGCGGCGCAGATCTAGATAGCGATATTTCAGGCGCAATTCCTCGTTCACTTTGTTCGCGATTTCGGGATCGTCCACGGGGAACGGCAGCACTTCCGCCATGTTCAACACTTCGAGCGCGGTCACGCCGACTTCAACTTCGCCTGTTGGAATTTTGGAATTGTTCGTGCCACTCGGACGTTGACGGACTTTGCCGGTGATGCTGACGACACATTCGCTGCGCAGCGCGGCGGCTTGCGTGAAAAGCTCCTTCGACAAATCCGACGGATCGAAAACAGTTTGCGTGCGGCCTTCGCGGTCGCGGATGTCAATGAAGATAAGGCCGCCGAGGTCGCGGCGGGAGTGGACCCAGCCGGAGAGCGTGACGGTTTGCCCGATGTGCGCCGGGCGCAGTTCGTTGCAATGATGTGTGCGTTTCATGTAAAAAATTCGCCAATGCGAACGCGGATTTTGGCAGGGAACGCCGGACAATTCAAAGTAAAAGCACGGTTCAAATGTGCTGAAGCATCACGGAAATAAGCCCGGTTTTGACGCGCAAAGGCTGCGCCGTGGCACTGTGGTGGTGAATTAACTTGCCCTGGTTATGACGGCGTGCATAATATTTTCCGCTTGAAAGAGCAGCGGCAAAGATTATCGCCGATTCTGCGGAACAAGTCCGTGCGTGAGCGGGTTATTATACCTCGCACGTCGAAACGCAGCATTGGAAGCAAATTTTCGCGGGGCGAAAAACTGTTGCCAGCCGCTGGCCGTTTGGTGGATGGGGTCTTAGCTCAGTTGGTAGAGCGTCTCGTTCGCAATGAGAAGGTCAGGGGTTCGAATCCCCTAGGCTCCACCAGCCTTGGCTTTGAAGCAAGTGAACCGCGCAGGCTGCCGCGCCGAAACGGCGGCGGGCCGGAATCAAATTTCGCCATGAGCTGCGGCCCGGCGAGCCGCCAACATTTCACATGAAAAATTCCCGCCAGTTCCCCCTCCAAGACAAATGGGTGCTCATCACGGGCGCGTCCAGCGGCTTTGGCGCCGCCGCCGCAAAGGCCTTCGGCGCGGCCGGCGCGAAACTGCTGCTCGGCGCGCGGCGGGTTGACCGCCTGAAACAAGTCGCGGCGGCGGCAAAAAAATCCGGCGCGGCGGCGGCGCATTTTCACGAACTGGATGTTTCGCAGACGGCGAGCGTTGAAACTTTTTTCGCGTGGGCGAAGAAAAAAATCGCAAATCGCAAACCTGAAATCGCACAGCTCCATGTCCTCATCAACAATGCCGGCGGCGCGCACGGGCAGGACACGGTGGCCGGCGGCCAGGACGCCGACTGGGAAACCACGTTGCAGACGAACGTCCTCGGCGTCCTGCGCGTCACACGCGCCGCGCTGCCGCTGCTGCCGCGCGACGACGGCGCGAGCATCCTCAACCTTGGTTCCGTCGCCGGCCGCTCGGCCTATGCCGGCGCGTCGGCGTATTGTGCGGCCAAGGCCGGCGAACTCGCCATCACCCGTGTGCTGCGGCACGAACTGTGCGGCACCGGCATTCGCGTCGGCACGATTGATCCGGGACTGGCGGAAACCGAATTTTCGCTGGTGCGCTTCAAAGGCGACGCGCAAAAGGCGGCGGACATTTACGCCGGCATCAACCCGCTGGTGGCCGACGACATTGCGGATATTCTGGTCTGGGTCGCCAGCCGTCCGCCGCACGTCAACATTGATGAAATTCTTGTGAAACCCGTGGACCAGGCGGAAGTGGGAAAAGTGTTTAGGCGAATGAAGAATGAAAAATGAAGAATGCAGAAACCTCCGGGTTTTGTTTCTTCATTCTTCCTTCATAATTCTTCCTTCATTTCAAATTCCCCGGTTCGCCCGCCACAGCAGCACCGCGCCGACGATTTGGAAAATAAAATTCGGCACCCAGAAGATCAGGTGCGGATAAAGTTCCGGCCGCGACGCGAGCGACTCGCCGAGCATCGTGAAACCGTAATACACCACCACCAGCGCCAGCGCCAGCGCGATGCCGATGTTCGTCTCGCGCCGGTGGACGCGGATGCCGAGCGGAATGCCGACCAGCGTGAAACCGAAGCACGCGAACGAAAAGGCGATTTCCCGGTGCATCGCTACGCGCACCCGTTCGATCTGCTGGCCCCGGGTTTTTTCCGCCTCTTGCAAAAGCGCGCTGATTTCCGCCGGCGAAGCATTCGTTTCCGCCGCCAGGTTCATCCGCTGCAAACCATCCAGCGCCGCTGGCGAACTGACGTCGGCCGGGGAAAGTTTCGACTGCTTCAACTGGCGCAGTTTCTGTTTCAACTGGCCGAACGTCATGTCGCTGATCTTCGGTTCGCTGGTGTGGCTCGTGACATTGGTCCGGCTGAAAATCAGCCGCAGTTCGTTGGCCGCGTCAATCCCCTGCGTGTTGGGCCTGAGGACGCGCGCGTCAAAAAGATCCACCATCAGTTGGTTCATCGCGCGGTCGGTGGTGAGCCGGCCGTGCGCGGCGTGGATCAGCACGTCCCAGTTGGTTTCATTTTGCAACCGGTAGATGTTCACGTCCTCAAGCTGGCCGTCATTATTTTTTCCGACGTAAAACAAGTAGCCGGGGAAATCATTCACCATCTGGCCCTCGGGAATTTGCGCGTTGGCCAGTTCATGCAGCAAATCGTAGCGCAGTTTGACGAACGCCACGCGCGACTGCGGGCCGATCTCCAGGTTGAACCACGCGCTCAAGCCGCAGCAGAACAGACTCAAGAGCAAAACCGGCGTGATGAGCGAAAGCAGGCTCACGCCGCTGGCGCGCATGGCCGTCAGTTCCTGGTCGGCGCTGAACCGGCCAAAGACCAGCAGCGTCGCCGTGATGAAACCCATCGGCAGCGCATAGACGCACGCGAACGGCAGCAGCAGCCCGACCGCCTTGGCCACCAGCCACAGCGGCGCATGGCTGCCGAACAGCAGCAGCAAGTCCTTCAGGACGTTGAGCAGCAGAATGACAAACGCAAAGACCGCGACCGTGAGCAGCAGCGCGGCAAGCACCTGGCCGGTGATGTATTTGTGCAATGTTTTCAAGGGCGAATCCCCGCGTTTTTAATTTGAAATCACAATTTATCATTGCGCGTGTCCGCCGACGAGTTTGATTTCGGCGGTGGTCAGGCCGTAAAGTTCATAGACCAGCGCGTCAATCTGGCGGTCGAGCGTGGCGCATTTGTTTTTGTAAAAATCCTTATCGCCATCGGTTTTGGCGGCGGACAATTACGGCCAAACTTTATGCTGCCAGCAATTCGTAACCGTGAACATAATGTTTCAAAGGGAGTGATTTGACGGATTTTTTGCGATTTTTTTTACTTGACGATTTTTCCAATTGGCGCGGCAGCGAAATGTCTGGCAGCGGTTTCCCGATTTTGAAATCATCCGGCAATTCGCGGAACAGCGGCGACTTGCGTTTGAACAACTCCGCCGCCAGCCAGTGCCGCATGAACATTTCCAGCCAGTCGTGTCCGCGACGGCCTTGAAATTTTTTCCGCCAACGCGGATTGCCTGCGAAGACAATTTCGGCCTTTTGCGCCAGTTCGTCCGCCAAATCTTCCGCCAGCTCGGCCCAGAAATAATTTTTCAACTGGTCGAGCATCAGCGTGGCCAGGATCAGCGGGCAACTCCCCGTCTTGCGTTCAAACTCCGTCACGGGCGGATGAATGTTCTCTGGATATTTCATTCGCTCAAATTTAGCGTGGCTGGTCGGACAAAGGCTGTCCAAGCATTTTCGATTTCTGATTTTCCTGCGCGCCTTCCACGATTTCAATTTCCGGCGCGCTCAATTCGTAAAGTTCATAGACCAGCGTGTCAATCTGGCGGTCGAGCGTGGCGCATTTGTTTTTGTAAAAATCCTGGTCGCCGTCGGTTTTGGCGGCGGACAATTGCTTTTTGGCCTCAAGCATTTTTTCAACAAGTGAAACCAATTTGTCGTGAAGCACCTTGTCTTTTGATTTGCCAATATCAATTGTTGGCAATGGAATTCTGTCGGTGACTGGCGAATCAAAGTGCATGGTGCGAATCGCCCGCGCGAAAATAAAACGATAGACGAACCAATTAACCAGTTGGGAGTTTAGTAACGCCGCGACAAATGCCGCAGACCACGGAGCTTTGACTGAAAGCTGATTCACAGTGTCCAAAATAATTGCTTCTTTCCGCAAAGTTGTTGGCAGCAACGTCGCAATAATTTGAATGTGATCTGTCGGATTAAGAATGTGCGCGACGATATTCTGAACCAGCACGCCGTTGTGTCCGACAAACGCATTTTCGTCCGTGACGGCTTGTTTGCGAATGCAACCTTTTGAAGTTCTTGCCAATCCGTAACGCGCGATTTGTTTTCCGCCAATGGCTCTCAATTCGCCATTTGTCGGATGCACTTTGTCTTGCAACATCGCGCCACGATGGTTTTGGATAATTTCAGGAAAATACTTTCCAGAGCTTTTCAATTTCAAGGCAAGTGCGACTTCAGCAGGCGACACATTGCTCAAAATAAATTCAAAATGATCGCAGAGTTGCTTTTCAATCTCGCCAAGGCTTTCGATGGATTCCTTTTTTCTGACAGAAGATTTGTAAGTCTTCTGCTTTGAATTGTTCTGCAACCGATAGATGACCTGTTCCAATTTCACTTCTTTCCAAACTTTTGAGCAATCGCAAACTTCCAACAAAACCGGCATTATTATTTTGCGGATTTCTTTCCAATTTGACGCATAAATTAAAGGTTTTGGAACTATGTATCCCCCAAATCCATTTGATCTTAACAGTCGAATTTGTTGGAGAACGAACAGTGCAGCCGTATCGGTTATGCGGATGCTAAAATGTTTCTGCAAATAATTTCTTTCTTTCGCATTGAGTTCCGCGCCATAAGGCGGATTGCCGACAATCGCATCGAATCCGCCCTCGTATTCCATTTCCGGCAGCACCGCAGGCTTCTCACCTTTCTTTTTCCAGTAACTCGCTTTGCCATAACTGCCGTGCAATGGCATTCCGCCGGGCACGTTATGTTCCACTTCACCCGGAGATGCTTCGCGCAATTCGCCACTGGAAATTTTACGTCGGAAGATTTTTGGAAAGCGCTGCGCGAAATCCAGCGGGTTCAATTTCTTTTCTTCTTCCGCGCTGAATTTGCCGTCGTCCAAAATGTCCGGGCCGATGAGCGAGTTGCCGCAGACGATATTTTCTGTCAGCGATGGCAGAAGTGTATAGTGGAATTCATTTTGAAAGGCGTATGCCGAACCAAGGGTTTCATCTTCAAGCAATTTCAAGTAGAGCGAAAGCTGTGCGACTTCGACGGCTTGCCGGTCAATGTCCACGCCATAAATGTTGTTGCGTAAAATTTCCTGTTTCTTTTTTAACGAGAGGTGAAGTCCGCCGTCCCGCTGGATGCAGTCGCCTTTTTTTGCCTTGCCGGGATTTTCGTTGTAATACTTCGCGTGATAGCGCAGCAACGAATCAAAAACTTCCAGCAGAAACGAACCGCTGCCGCAGGCAATGTCGGCGAAGTGCATTTCGGCAATTTCCACGGGCGTCATACCCTCAATCACTTTGCCGACGGTGTTGGCGACGATGTAACGGACGATGTATTCAGGCGTGTAATAAACGCCACCGGCCTTGCGGACTTCCGGCTTTTCAACGACTCGCGCGCTGTCAGTAATGATTTTGCCAAGGAAACCTTCGTAAATGCTGCCAAGAATATGAATCGGAATGGTGGCAAAATTGTAAGGCGAAGTCGGGTCGGAAAGTTCCTCGCAAATGATGCGGAATGGTTTTTCGTCAATCTGAAAACGGGGCGCGTCGAGAATTTCATGCCGTTTGAAAACGACGCCGTTGTAAGTGCGGTCGAGGTTGAGCGAAACGCGGACAAAATCTTCCCAGGCACCGCCGCCATTTTCACCGAAATGTTCGACGTGCCGGTGCGGTTCAATTTGTTTGTCTTCGAGAAAACGGATGAACACGAGCCGGTCAATGGTGCGTTGCGTGACTTCTGTGAGTTGCTCGCTGTTGAGATTCGGATTTTTTGACTTGAACGCCTTGGCGAGCATTTCACGATAGCCGTCCAGTTCGATGAGGAAGGCTTCATCGGGACTTTGACCGCCGCCCTTGAACAATTCGCGTCGGAAAATTTTGCTTTTCGGTTTCGGCAATTCTTCGGCGCGCTTTGCCAGAGAATTGTTCGCGACGGCTTCGCGGGAAAAGAGCCAGTAAATTCCCGCGAACTTTTCGGAATCGGCGTAGTCGGCGTAACTGAATTTTTTGACGACGCGACTTAATGTGTCGCCAATGTTCGGCTTGAAGCGGCTGTCGAGAATGTGAAGCTCGTCGAAGTTGGTCAGAATGGCCAACGGCGTTTTGCCGCTCCAGCCGTAGCGCAGCGTCTGAAAATAATTGTCGGGCGTGCCGAATTCGCCGTGCGGTCTTTTGGCTTCGACGAAGAACCGGACATCGTGAAAGTTCGGGCCGAGAAAAAAAGCGTAGTCGGCACGCCGTTGCGAACCGGATTCGTTCTTTTCGATTTTGACTTCCTGCTCGTATGGGTTTCTCTGCGTCTTATGATTTACATCCCAACCAAGCGCGATAAAAAATTCGTCAATGTAGTCCTTGCGCGCCTGCATCTCTGAAAATTGCGGCGAAAGAAAGTAAGTTTCATTGGCTTTGAAATCGGCAACCAATTCTTTTACCCGCCTGAATGCTTCGTCGAAGGGCGTTGGCATTTGCGCGGCAGTGTGCGCGGGAAAACTGGAAGCGTCAATCTGCGTTCGTTCACGCATAGAGCGGGCCAAAGTTGGCGCAGGCGCGGTAGTCGGCGCTTTCCAGGCATTGCGTGCCGAATGCCGCCCAACTACTCGGACGGAAAATTTTGTCGTTCGCGACGTTGTGCATGTAGACCGGAATCCGCAGCATCGCCGCGAGCGAAATCAAGTCCGCACCGATGTGGCCGTAGCTGATCGCGCCGTGATTCGCACCCCAATTGTTCATCACCGAATAAACATCGCGGAACGCGCCGTGGCCGGTGAGCTTTGGCGCGAACCAGGTGGTCGGCCACGTCGGATTCGTGCGCTGGTCGAGCGCGTCGTGAATTTTTTCCGGCAGATCAACCGTGAAACCTTCGGCGATTTGCAGCGCGGGGCCGAGTCCTTTGATGAGATTCAAACGGCACATCGTCACCGGCATTCCGCCGCGCGTCAAAAAGCGAGTTGACCAGCCGCCGCCGGGGAAATATTCCGTGATGGACGGATGCCACGTCGTCGCAGCGAGGCACTTCTGGGTTTCTTCTTTGGAAATTTCCCAGAACGGTTTCATCGCGGGCTGGCCATTTAATTCTTGTTGGCCGGTGCCATCCAAAGTCGCGGGACCAGAATTGATCAAATGTAAAATTCCATTCGCCGCTTCGCCTTCGAGCGTGTGGCCGGAAACGCGCTTCGCCGAATCCGCGCTCCAATACGTCCGCACGTCCGCAAAAATTTGCGCGGTGTTCGTGAGCAAATGACCGAACAACATCGAAGCACCGTTGAGACAATCGTTTTCCGTCGCGACGATATACGGCGCGCGAATGCCGTTCCAATCAAATGAAGTGTTGAGAACGGCTTCGAGAAAATCGCCGTTCGGCTGGTAATCCGTCCATTGACGCTGGCCTTGAAAGCCGGACGCGATGGCGTTGTGGCCTTGCGCCTCTTCGCCAAAGCCCATTTCCGCGAGCTTGGGATTTCCGACCATCAGGTCGCGCACGATGAGCGCCATCTTGACGGATTTTTCCCATTCGCTGTCGAGCTGCGCGCGGGGGCGGATCGTTTTTGGCGAGTTGTAATCCTTGCCTTCCTTGCAATTTTCTTTCGTCCACTTGAGCGCCTTTTTGTATTCGGCTTGATCAAAAATTCCCTTGTCCATGCGGCGGAGAAATTCCGTCATGTCAATCGTCTCGACTCTCATGCCGAGGTAGCTCTCGAAAAACGGCTGATCCACAATCGAGCCGGCGATGCCCATCGAGACGCCGCCCATGCCGAGATACGATTTGCCGCGCATCAACGCGACGGCAAGACCGGCGCGGGCGAAGCGGAGAATTTTTTCGGTCACGTCAGCGGGAATTGTTTTGTCGCCGCCATCTTGAACATCGCGACCGTAGATGCTGAACGCGGGAATTCCCTTCTGCGAATGTCCCGCCAGCACCGCCGCGAGATAAACTGCGCCCGGCCGTTCCGTGCCATTAAAGCCCCAGACGGCTTTTGGAATCGTCGGATTCATGTCCATCGTCTCGCTGCCGTAGCACCAGCACGGCGTCACGGTGAGCGACACGCCGACGCCTTCGCGTGCGAATTTTTCCGCGCACGCCGACGCCTCGGCCACGCCGCCAATGCAAGTGTCGGCGATGATGCACTCGATGCGCCGGCCGTTTGGATAACGCAAGTTTGACGAAATCAATTTCGCGGCGGACTTGGCCATGTCCATCGTCTGTTTTTCGAGCGATTCGCGGACGCCGCCCAGCCGGCCGTCAATCGTCGGGCGGATGCCGATTTTGGGAAGCGGGCCATTGAACAAGGATGGTTTCATATTTTGAATTTGTTGCGTGTGCGATTATCAAAACTTCGCGGGTGTCGGTGATGGATGAGATTAAATTCCCATTCTGAAAAAACGCAAGCCAATCCGCTCCAACATTTGTTCTACCGCCGGCCAGCGGCGATGGACTGATAGTATTTTGTTTCCCGCGCTGGCAAATTGGCCGCCAGTTTGTTAACCTGTGGCTCAATGAATTTTCTGGGCCAAACCGGGATCGGCGAATGGCTGGCGGGACTGGGACGCCTCGCCGTGATGACGCGGGACGCGGTCGCGTCGTGCCTCACCTTCAAGGCTTCGCGGCGCGACCTGCTTTACCAGATTTATTTCATCGGCACCAAATCACAGGCGGTGGTGCTCGTCACCGGCGCGTTCACGGGCATGGTGTTGACGGCGCAAACGTATTTTCAATTTCACAAAGTCAAGATGGACACCGCCACGCTCGCGGTCGTCGGCGTCTCGATGTGCGACGAACTCGGCCCGGTGCTCACGGCGCTGATGGTCGCCGGCCGCGTCGGCGCGGCGATTGCCGCGGAAATCGGCACGATGCGCGTGACGGAGCAGATTGACGCGCTGCGCACGCTGGCGACGCATCCGATTGATTATCTCGTCGTGCCGCGGCTGCTGGCTTCGATCATTGCGCTGCCGTTGTTGACGATGGAATCCATCGTGCTCGGCATCCTCTCCGGCTATGTCGTCGGCACGCAACTGCTGGGCATTGATCCGACGTATCTTTATTACGACATGATGAAATACATGAATGACGTTGACGTGGTGTTCGGCCTCGTCAAATCCTTCGTCTATGGCGGCATCATTGCGCTCATCGGCTGTTACAAGGGCCTGTCGTGCGGCATGGGCGCAGAAGGCGTGGGCCGCGCGACGACCGAGGCGGTGGTGTTTTCGTCCATCACCATCCTCATCACCAACTTTTTCCTGACGCTGCTGCTCCAGCGCCTGTATGTGTTGATGTCATGAAGCGCTACAAAAGTCATTGCCTGTTTGCCGGATCGGCGCCAACGGATTGTGGCGCGGGCGTCTCGCCTGCGAGTTTCTGGCGCGGCGAATCCGGCTGTTCGGAAACACACAGGCGAGACGCCCGTGCCACCAAGCCGTTATGATCGAAGTGCGCCAGTTGAAAAAAAGCTTCGGCTCGCAATTGATCCTCGACGGCGTGGATTTGCGGATCGAAAGCGGTGAATCGGCGGTGATCATCGGCCGCAGCGGCGGCGGCAAAAGCGTGTTGCTGAAACATCTCATTGGCCTGCTCCAGGCAGATTCGGGCACCGTGTTTGTGGACGATGACAACATCACGCGAATGAACGAACGCCAGTTACTGCGTGTGCGACGGAAATTCGGCATGGTGTTCCAGGGCGCGGCGCTGTTCGACTCGATGACCGTCGCCGAAAACGTTGCGTTCGGCCTGCGGCGGCACGAACATCTGACCGAGGCGGAAATTGCCAGACGCGTGGCCGCGACGCTCGACATGGTGGATTTGCCGGGCACGCAAAAGAAAAAGCCGGCGGAGCTTTCCGGCGGCATGCGCAAGCGCGTCGGCCTGGCGCGGGCCATCATTTACGAACCGCAGTTTGTGCTTTACGATGAGCCGACGACCGGACTGGACCCGATTGTTTCGGACAGCATTGACCAGCTGATCATCCGCGTCCGCGACCAGTTCAAAGTCACCTCGGTGGTGGTGACGCACGACATGCGCAGCGCCCGGCGCGTGGGCAATCACGTGTTCCTGCTGCACGACAAAAAAATATACGCGCACGGCACGCCGGGGGATTTTTTCGTGTCGTCGGACGCCATCGTGCGGCAATTTGTTGACGGCGTGGCGGACGCAAAGGAAACTGTTTTATAATCATGGAAAAAACGCGATTGGAATCTAAAGTCGGCCTGTTTGTTTTCATCGGGCTGGTGTTGCTCGCGGCGCTGCTCATCCAGTTCAGCAAGGGCACCAGCCTGTTTCGCGGCACCTATACTTTGAAGATGCACGCGGCCAACATCGGCGGCCTCAAGGTCAAGTCCGGCGTGCTGCTTGCCGGCGTGCCGGTCGGCAGTGTGTATCAAATTCAGCTCGATCCCAGCGGCACCAACGTCACGGTCATTTTGCAGATCTACAAGGAATTTCCCATTTACCACGACGCGCGTTTCGTCATCGAGCAGTCCGGCTTTCTCGGCGACCAATATGTCTCGGTGATACCGACGGCGAATACCCAGCCGGTGCTGGCCAACAACGCCGACGTGGATTGCCAGGACCCGTTCAATCTGCAGGAAGTCGCGCGCGGCGCGGCGGGCTTTATCCAGCGCCTGGACGACACGGCCAAAAAACTGGACGCATCCGTCACGGATTTGCGGGCGCACGTGCTTAACGAGCAGACGCTCGTCAATTTCGGCGACGCCGTCACGAATTTGCGCGTCTTCACCGAGCAGGCGCTCAACACCGTCAACGGCATCAACCGCATCATCACCACCAACGGCGCGCAAGTGGACGTGGCCGTGAGCAACCTCGTGCTGTTCTCCGCTCAATTGAACCAGCTTGGGAATTCCGCGTCGGACATTCTGGCGACCAACGGCGCGAATCTCACCGCCGCCACCAAAAACATCCAGGATCTCACTGTCACCGTCCAGCAGTTCGCCGCCGATGTGCAGGCCGGCAAGGGACTGGCCGGCACGTTGCTGCAAAACCCGCAGCTCGCCACCAACGTCCAGGTGCTGGCCGGAAATCTCTCGGAAGTCAGCAGCAACCTGAACCGGTTCGGCCTGTGGCACATCTTGTGGTCGCACGATCCGCCCGGCACCAACAAATACCCCGCGCTCCAATCACCGCGCAACCGCCCATGAATCCGCTCTGGCCCATCCGCATTTTATTCCTCGGCCTGTGCATTTTGGGCGGCTACGCCGTCAGCCAGGCGACGGAATATGTCACCGAGCCGCACGGTGGATTGTTGGGCATGGTCATCGGCTTCGGTTTCGGCGGGCTGCTCATCGCCGTGGACGAAATGCTGAAGGGCTTTTCGCTCCGCGCGTTTTCCGCCACCACGTTCGGGCTGTTGCTTGGCTCGCTCGTCGCGCTGCTCGTGGATCACTCCGGTTTGTTTGAAGGCGCCGATAACAAAGCCCACCAGCTCATCCGCCTTAGCCTGTTTCTCGGCTTTGGCTACATCGGCATCGTGCTGGCCATGCGCAGCAACAAGGAAGATTTCTCGCTCATCATCCCTTACGTCCGCTTCACGCGCCAAAACGAGCCGGACAACCTGCTGCTGCTCGACACCAGCGTCATCATTGACGGCCGCATCGCCGACCTCATCGAGACGCGCCTGATCGAAGGAATCGTCGTCGTGCCGCGCTTCGTCCTGCTGGAATTGCAGCAGATCGCCGACTCCGCCGACGACATCAAGCGCGCCCGCGGCCGGCGCGGATTTGAAATGCTGAACCGGCTGCAGCACAACACAAAAATTGAAGTCCGCATCCACGACGGCGATTTTCCCGAGGAAAAAGGCGTGGATGCCAAACTCGTTCGCCTCGCGCGCAACCTCAACGCCAAGCTCTTCACCAACGATTCCAACCTCGCCAAGGTTGCCGGACTGCAAGGCGTGGTCTGCGTCAACCTCCACGAAGTTTCGTATCTGATGAAGGCCGCGCTGATTCCCGGCGAATCCGTGCAAATCAAAATTGTCCGCGAAGGCCGCGACAAAGGCCAGGGCATCGGCTATCTGCCCGACGGCACGATGGTCGTCGTCAACAACGGCCAGGCTCATGTCGGCCAGCAGATCGAAGCCCAGGTGCAAAGCACCGTCCAGACCGGCGCGGGCGTCCTCGTCTTCGCCGAAGCCATGCCCGAAAGTGTCAAATAAAAATGAGCCTGCAATCCTCCTCATCGTCATCCTCATCGTCGCCTTCAAATGATGATTCGAGGATGAGGAAGAGAATGATGCCTCGTCACCCATCAAAATGAAACTCGTCACCGTCTCCACCAGCTTTATTCTCGCCGAGGCGGAACTTGCCCGCGCGCGCCTGGAAGCCGCCGGCTTTCATGCTTTCATCGCCAACGAAATGGCCGCCGGCTGGCTCGGCGGCACGTCCACCGCCGCCTTGCTGCGCATTGAAGTGCCCGAAACCGAGGCCGCCGACGCGAAGGAATTTCTAGCCGCGCCCGCCGAATGAAATTCCTCCGCCAGCTCCGCCAGCTAAAAAAAATCCTGCCCGGCGAAATTTTCCTCGAACCCGCCACGCTCGAAAAATATGCCGGCGACAAATGGTTTGCCACGCACCAGCCCGACGCCGTCGCCCTGCCCCGCTCCACCAAATCCGTTTCCACCATTTTGCGGTTCGCGAGCAAACACACAATTCCCGTCACGCCACGCGGCGCGGGCCACGGCTATGTCGGCGGCTGTGTGCCGGTGCGCGGCGGCATCGCGCTCTCGACGGAGCAGATGAATAAAATCCTGGAGATCAATCCCGCCGATTTTGTCGCCGTCGTCCAGCCGGGCGTGAACACGGCGGACTTTCAGGCCGCCGTGGAAAAGCTTGACCGCCTTTATCCGCCCGATCCCGCGAGCCGCGCGAACAATTCCCTCGGCGGCAACATCGCCACCAACGCCGGCGGCCCGCGCTGTTTGAAATACGGCGTCACGCGCGA